>Ga0181603_10003143_pt1 | contig 12599 bp, 6 predicted proteins | sample 041ome_13_FD_148633 | JGI IMG/M metagenome (GOLD analysis project Ga0181603, IMG submission 148633) | Coastal salt marsh microbial communities from the Groves Creek Marsh, Skidaway Island, Georgia - 041409US metaG (spades assembly) | ecosystem: Environmental > Aquatic > Marine > Intertidal zone...
GCGGGACGCGGGAGGGGGGTGGGACGTCGAGGGAGGACGAGAGAGACGCGATGAACGGTTGGGGACGTCGCTGGTGAGCGTGAGCGCGGATGGGGAGGTTTATATATCGAGGGCGAGCGCGACGACGCGGAGCGACGGCGAGTTTGAGGGAACGCTGGAGATCGAACGCGTCGTGACGTTGGACGACGGCGAGCGGGCGACGTGTTGCGCGAGCGATGACGATGAAATCGTGGTCGGGACGGATAGGGGGCGGGTGGTGTTTTTGTGCTGGGAGGAGGGGTCGGAGGGGCGAAGCGCGACGTGCGCGCGGAGCGAACGAGACGGCGGCGCGACGAGCGTGGCGTGGTGCCGCGATACCGGTACGGTGGTCGTGCGGTTCGATGCGGGAGCGGTGTGTGCGCTGGAGATTGATGCGGCGGGCGACGTGCGGCGAAGGAACTGGTTCGATGCGTTCCCGTGTCCGGCGACGTGCGCCGCGTTTCATCGAGGCTCGCGGCGGCTCGCGCTCGGCACAGCCGACGGCGAAATCCGCGTGTACGACGACGCGATGACGTCGGAGGCCGCGAAACCGCGACATGTTTTCGGGTTAAGTCCGTGGGGCTTCGGCGTGGAAGACACTGGCGCGTTAGCGCACGCTTCTTGGTCGAACGACGGGCGAGCGCTCGCCGTCGGTTGGCGTCGGCGCGGCGTGAGCGTGTGGAGCGAATCGGGATGTTTGCTCATGTGTACTTTACATCACGGCGGCGGCGATAGCGCGGTGGGAACATCGTCTTCGCCGCGCGCGACGTTCACGGGTGACGAGGAAGTGCCAGAGATGGGCGCTTGTCTGGCCCCGCCCGCGTGGGGCGTCGGCGACTACGCGTTGTTCGTCCCGGTGCGGTCCGAGTCTGGTTCGAAAGTTTTAGAGTACGCGCTCGCGAAGAGCGTGTCGAACAGTCGCGTCGCCCCTCGATCATACGATGGCGGTTGCGATCACGATGATGCATCACTGCTTCTTGGTGACGATCGTATTTTCATCGTCGCCTCGAGCGCGACGAGCACCAGAGTTCACGCGCGACAGGAAGTGTGTCCGAGCGAGTACGTCCAGCGTCAGTGGCCCATGTGCGTGGCGGGAATGAGCCCGAGCGGCGATCGAGTCGCCGTCGGAGGCGTGCGAGGATGCGTCGTGTTTGACACGCGCGGTGAATGCTGGAGTCAGTTAGGAGACGTGGAAGAGGAGAACTCCTTCGAGGCAATCGCGTTCGATTGGATGCAACCGGCACCGCCGACATCGGGGCGGCAGCGTAGCGTGTTGCAGCCGGTACTCGCCATCGTCGCTCGATTAGGTAGAACGAGGATGTTTACAAAGTCTATCAAGTTGTCGTACGGCATTAGCTTTTACGCCGACGGCGGAAAGGGTGACCTTTTGATGACGATGCCGCTACCATCCGAGGCGACGGGCGCATACGCGTGCGGAGAATTCTTACTCGTGAGCTTCTCGAATGGCGAAATAGCAGTGTACGAGGTGGAAGAAATGTCATCGAACGTGGGAGCGATTTCCGCACACCACGTTCGCGAGGATGCGGGACAGCGACGGAAAACAACCTTAAACGCGGGCGGGCGCGTGCAAGGAATGTGCGCGGTGCCGCCGGCGGCGGCGCCCGAGCGAGCGCCGAGCGAGTGCGTAGTTTTGACAGAAGCTGGCGAACTCTTCGTCGTAGACTTGACGGATGAGTACGATCAGGTGAAGCTCTTTGATGACGTCGCGGAGTTCTGGGTCGTTGGAAGCGCGAACGCACCGCAAGAAATGATGATGCAAGGGGACGAAAGCAGCGACTTTGAGAGCGACGCGAGAGATTCGCTTTCTGTGGACGGGGGATGCGTATTTGCCTATGGTGCCGAAGGGATGCGCATATGTTACTTTCCGAATGGCGACTTACGACAAATCCTCATCAACGGCGCAACGTCGTGTGACGTTGAGCGCGCGGCGAACAATCCAGAACTCGAGTTTGATCGAGAATTGTATCCGATGAGCGTGAGCCTGAATATGAATCGCATCATCGGAGTGACGCAAAAGTTTTCCTTCGCAGATGCGGTAGACATGCCATACTTCACAATCGCACCCAAATCGCACACAATTGTGCCTTACATTTTGCGCAAGCTTTTGAGTTCTGGCCAGCACGACGCCGCGTTGCGATATGCGCGTGCCGCTCGACGACAGACGCCGCACTTCATGCATGCGCTCGAATGGTTGCTCTTCACAGCGCTGGAACGCTCGAATCGCGAAATCACGTCACAAACAGTACTCAAGCAATCGATTGCACTGCTGTCGGAGTTGCCAAATTATCTTGACGTCATCGTGAGCGTGGCGCGGAAGACAGACAACACGCGATGGGAATCGCTCTTCAAATATGCCGGTAAACCAAGCGAGCTTTGTGTCAAGGCGTTGAAATTAAAGCGCATTCGTATCGCGGCGTGCTACATTCTCGTCGTCGATAAACTTGAGGGCGAAACAATGGGACGTGAAATCGCCGTGCGCGTGATGAGAGCCGCGCTGGAAGCCCGCGAGTACAAGCTCGTCGAAGACCTCATCAAGTTTTTACTGCAGCCAGCAGACGAAGCGGCGAAGGAAAATCAAAAGCCTGGAATCTTCAAGCGCGTGCTTGAAGTCATCGCTCCGCCGCCAAACAGCGTAATTGCGTTAGGCGGGCGCGCAGATCGTGAGCTTGCGCTTGGTGAACCAGAACAACTGTTATTGAAGTCGCACGTCGACTCTCTGGGCCGCGAACGCGATGTCGCGGCGATGGGAGCTTTTATGAGCGAAACGTCCTTTGACGGCGTCGCTTACTTGAAACACGAGACGGACGAGAATGGTGAAGCGTACATCTCCGATTTCGCGGGCAGTATCGAGTTAGCAGCGCGGCGATTACGAGAAGGAAAATTACGACGAGCGGCGTCGAGTCAAAGTTCTCGCACAGAGAGTTTATTTCTCGTCGATCCCACGCGCGCCGTCGGATCGAAAGTCGAAAGCGACGCCACTTACGTCACCTCGCTTCTCGCCACCGCGCGCGAGGCGGGTTGTACCGACTGGTCTTTACTACTCGCTACTCTTTTAGGACGCGCAGACGTCCTAAACGAGTTTTTCACGAACGAACCGGCGCTTCGAGAACCCTGGATGAACATCGCAAAGCGCGTCGCGACAAACACGAGCGACGCGACGTTGAAGAATCACCTCACGGCGCTCGTCTCGGATATTTGAGCGTCAACGTTGTCGCCGTGGCTTAGAACATTAGCATAGCGTGTAACAAAGAGAAGGATAAACAAAGAGATGTTTGACAAACAACGACGTCTATCGCGATTCGAGAAACTCGGTGACAAGTCTTTTTATTTCCTCCTTACGATCGGACAGAGACATCCCGAATTTGGTTTCCAAATCCTTGCGAACGCTCTTCATAGAAACTTGTTCCATGTCGGCGTTTACTAGTAACCCTCGAACAGCGCTACCGAGCTCGGCCGCCGTCGGTGGCGGGTTGGTCGGTTCCGCCGCAGGCGCAGGCGCCGGCGTCGGTTCGACCGGTTTCGGCGGTTCCGTCTTGGGTGCCGGTGGCGCGGGCGCGGGCGTGGGCGCCTTCGCGGGCGACGGTGCTTTCACTGGAGACGGTTCCGGCGACGGTTCCGGCGACGGTTCTGGCGACGGAGATTGTTGTTTCGCCGGCTTGGGCGCCGGCTTCGGCTTTTTAGCCGCCGGCTTTTCCGTGAACTCTTCGTCTGAATCTTCCTCTTCCTCCTCTTCTTCGTCTTCCTCGTCTTCGTCTTCGTCCTCTTCGTCCTCTTCGTCCTCTTCCTCTTCCTCTTCCTCCTCTTCTTCCTCTTCCTCCGCCGGCTCCTCTTCCTTTCCAGTCAACTTCGCGATTTTCGCGCGCAACGCGGCGTTCTCCGCCTTCAACTTTTTAATCAACGCTGCTTGCTTCGCCGACCCACCCGCCGACGATTTCGCCGCCGCCGTCTTTTTTGCTTTAGCCGCCGTCTTCTTCGCCGTGCGTTCGCGTTTCTTTTCCTTCGCCGCGCGTTTCTTCGCCTCCGCCTCCTCCAACGATTTTTTCCCGCTCGCCTTCGGCGCGTCCAACCACGTCATCAAACGCGCCACCTGCGCCTCCTTCTTCCCTTCCGCCCCGCTTCCTCGCGGCAGCTCGAACAAGTCCAGAATATCGTGCAGCGTGTCTTTAAACGCCCTCGACAGCAAATCTTCCTTCACCGCGCGCTCGCCGTCGTTTTCGAACGTCCATCCCGAGAACTCGCCGATGTCCCGCTTGATGGTTTGTTGCTTGCCCACCCCCTTGTACAGGATGCGATACACAAACTTCAACAGCTCCTCCTTGCGCGGGATCTTCGACAGCTTGAACGCCACGTTCGGGATCTCGCACAGCTTCGTCCCGCGTCCCGGCTTGACGTCGAGCGATTTCTTCGGCGCGTCGTCGACGACTTGAAACACTTCAACTTTTTTACGTTCGCGTTTCGGTTTCACGCTCGGCGACGCCGGCGCGGGCGTCGGCGCGGGCGCCGCGGGGGCGTCGGGCATGGGCGCGTCCATGTGTGCGTGCGTTTTCGTGCGCTCGGCGGCGATGCGCGATGCGTCGCGCGTTCAAATGTGCGGGCGAGTTTGAAATTTAATTTAAATTTAAAAACGCTCGTCGTCGGCGTCAGTCGTCGGCGCGCGTCGACGCGCAGCGACGACGCGCGCGCGATGGTGTTTAAGACGCTGTGGAACTACGTCAAGGTGTACCGCGCGCAGACGCGCGCGCTGGAGCGCATACGCGCGGAGAGATCGGCGCTGGAGAAGACGCAGCGGGAAATCGCGGCGATGACGGAGAAAAATGCTGAAAACGAGCGCGCGCTCGCGTCGTTCGCGAAGTGGAGCGCGGGAGCGATGCGGGAGAACGCGTCGTCGATGGAAGAGATCGAGCGGGTGACGACGGAGATGACGGATAGGTTGGGAGCGGTGTCGGAACAGCACGTGAGGGACGCGTACGAGGCGGAGGCGCGAGCGGCGGAGGCGATGAACGCGTCGCGAGCGGCTGCGGTGTTTGCGAATCTGGATGAGGTGAAGGGGAAGTCATGAGCGGTTGGGGTAGCGTAGGGTAGCGTAGTCTCGTAGCGGTGTTGTGAGTGTACATGTTTTGTAGAAATTGAAAGGCGCGCGGCGTCTCTACTCGTCGGCGGGTTTGGCGGATTGCACGCGCATGGCGGGCTTGGATAATAAGCGACCGGTGCCGCGGCGTATACCCTCGAGCTCGGCGCGATGTTTGCCTGTGATTGGTTTCGCGCGCTCGCCTGCGGGTGGGCTGGTGTCGAAACGCATGTGCTTGTTCGGTCGCGCGAGCGATGGGCTCGACGGCGGTTCGTCGGCGTTGACATCACTCAAGATGCGCCGTGCTGTGCCCATGGTTCCCGGTGTCTTCCCAGGAGTGCGACCTGCTAATGGTCGCTTCACCGCGGGCGTGCGCGCGGGCGTCTTCGAGACGCTCGGTGGCGGTTCGATGCCCTTGAGTTGTGCGATTTCAGTCTTGGCCGCGTGCAAGGCGACTTCGAGAGACTCAATGCGCGATCGCGCGGTGGAGTACTTGCTCCTCGTAGCCTGCGAAGACTTGTTTGCTTCATCAACGTCGTGCATGAGCGCCGTGACCTTGGCCTCCATCTCTTGCGCGCGTTCTTCCGCTCGCTTGCGAGCCGCCTTGGCGGAGTCCAAACGCGCATCCGATTTCGCGTGCGCGTCACCATCTGCGGTCGCGTTGTCGTTCGCGGCGAGCTTTCGCTCCAACTTTGCAATTTCTGCGTCCTTGAATTCCATTTCCTCGTGTAGCTTACGGATTTGAGCTTGTGCGGTCCCTGCGGCGGAGAACTCAGCCGACGCAGCAGATTTCGCTCGCGAAATCTCTTCTCGCGCCGCAGCGAGTTTCTTTTCGGCGTTTCGAATGTCCGCTGCGAAAGCTGAGCTCAACAGGCTCTTCTGCTCTTCTAACGCGACGGAGTGTTCTTCGACCAGCTCGGTGCGCACGGCGTCTTCTGTCTCTGCACGCGCCCTTCTCATCTCAGCGAGCTCGTTTTCGAGATCTGTGATTTGAGACTTGTACTCGCGCTCTAATTCCTCCATCGTCTTCGTGTGCTCTTCGTTCAACGCCGCCAACTCATTGGCGTGCGCGTCCGCTGCCGACGTCGACTCTGTTTGTTCGAGCGCGTTCGCGAGACGTGCTTCCACGTCCGCCATGGCCTCTGCGTGCTTGCGCTCGAGTGCCTCCAAGGCTTCCGCCTGCGCGGCGTTTATCTTCTCAATCTGTTCCGAGAACGCTTGCGCTTGCGCCGCGAGTTTCGACGTGTGCGCGTCTACAAGCTCGACTTTCGCATTCGCCATCTCTTCGCGTAACGCGTCCATTGCCCGAGTGTGGCCCTCCTTGAGCGCATCGATCGCACGAGTGTGCTCTGCTCGCGCCGTCGCAGACTCACCCGCGAATTTCGACTCGAGTTCGCCCGCTTGTTTCTCCAAAGCCGCCTCGTGCGCTGCACGCTCGACTTCGAATCCCCCCTCCACGTCGAATTTTACACTCGCGAGCGCTTCTTCGTGTTTGCGCGCAAGAACCTGCAGTTCGGCGACGTGCGCAGTCTTAAGCTCGGCCATCGCCGCTTCGCCCGCCTCAGTCGCGGCGCCTATGGCAGCTTCGAATTCAGCTCGTTTCTTCTCCAGCTCGCAGTCGTGCTCAGCCTTTTGAGCGCTCAGCGCTGAATCTATTTTGCCTTGCATCGTTTCCAACTCCGCCTTGGCCGCCGCGAGCGCGTTGGTCGTTTCTTCGTACGACGAGTTCGCACCCGCCGCCTTGGCTTCGGCGAGCTCGACGCGCGCCTCGAGCTCGGCTCTATCCTTGTCAGCTTGCACCTTGTGCGCCGCGAGCACTTCGAGCTTCGAAAACATCTCTTCCATCACTTCTTTGTTCTCTTCAAACGTCGCTTGAACGCGTGCGCGGTCGGCTTCCGCAGATTCCTTGGCCATCTTGTGCTCGTTCTCCAAAACTTCCGCCGCGAGTTGCGCCGCGCGAGCGTTTTCCGCAGTCTCTTCGCTCGCCAACGCGCGACGCTCGGCGGCATCGGCAGCGGCTTGGAGAACTTGATTTTGCGCCTCGATTTCATCCAATGATTTCAAGGCAGCCGCTTTTTCGTCGAGCGCTTTGGCCGTAAGTTCGCCCTCAGCGATGACGAGCTTGCGCAAATCCTTCAATTCCTCCTCGGCGGTGGCTAAACGTCCGCGATTGGCGGAGCGCTCATTCTCGGCTTGAAGGCGATCAGCGCGCTCTTGCAACGCCGCGAGTTCGATGCGGACGCGAACGACCTCGGGTGGGTGTTCGTTCTGCTTTCGAAGCTCTTCAATCTCCGCATTCACCGACTCTGGCGTTAACTCTTTGCGCTTGAGCGCCTCATCGCGTAAACGAATCACCATCTTGGCGGATTGCAAATTCTTGTCCAAACACGTGCATAAATCCTTGGCGTGCTCGAGTTTGCTCTTCAGCTTCGCGAGCTCTTCTTCGCTATCCTTTGCCGCAGCCGCGGCCGCGCGATTCGCCTTCGCCATGATGGCTTCGAGTTCGACAATCTTCGCTCGAGCGTCGACGTCGTTCAAGCCGCCGCCACCCTCGGCGAGGAGCGCTCGCAAACGCCCAACCTCAGCCGCGAGCTCGTTCGCTGATCCGACGGATTCTTCGTTCGCCACTGCGCGGACTTTCACAAGCTTGGCGCGCTGGGCGAATTTCAGCGTAGACATTGTCTCCTCCACGTTCACATGCGCCGGCGAGACGCACGCGAGGAGCGTGCAGCGCGCGCGTCCGCCGAGCGCGTCCTTGAGCAAAAACGTCAACTTGGAATCGCGGTAGGGCACGTGTCGTTCCTTGCCGTCGGCCACGTCCACGAGGGCTTTGATGACGTTCCCGAGCGCGCTGAGCGATTTATTAATCGCGCTCGCCTCTTTCAAACGTTCACCTGCCGCGTCCGTGCTCTTCTGCCGCTCGCTCCCTGCGAGATCGACCAAGTGCAAAAGCGCGCTCTTTTTTGTCGTCGGCGCCGTGGGATGCGCCTTCGTGCGCGATTCCACCGAAATCGTGAACACGCTGTGCGAACGCGAAGAATCGGCATTCATATTCGTCTGACCCACCCTACGATTCGCCGCACCGCGCAAAAACGTCTCGTACGTCTGCTCCGCCCCGTGCACGCGCTCCTCGTGCAAATTCTCCACAAACGTGCCTCGCTTGGCGTCTTCCCGCACGTTCGGCGCCGGTCCATCGTGCTCGGTATTCATCAACAAATCTCGCAACGTCTCGTTATAAATCTCCAAATACGAGCACTTCACTTCGATTTCGCACGCCCCGCCCGCTTCGATCGCCGCGTTCCTCGCCGACTCGCATCGCTCAAACAATCGCTTCAGCGCGCGCGGAATCAACCCCGCGTTCGGCGCGTCCAGCGCGTCCCCCTCCGCCCCTCCCGCCTCGCCCGGCGACATCATGACGCAATCATCGTCACCCTCAAACCCTCCGACGTCGTCGTCGCGATCTAAATCCACGCCTTGCATCGAGTACGTCTTCCCCGCGCCCGTCTGCCCGTACGCGAGCACGCACCCGTGATACCCCTCCACCACGCCGTCCACCGCGTCGCGTCCGACGCGTTCGAAAATCTCCTCCTGCGCCGACGACTGATCGCACACGTGGTCGTACGCGAAACTCAGCGCCGCCTTGCCCGCGACGCTCTCGCGGACGCTCCCGCGCTGGAGCGTCAGCGCGTTCGTCCCGTGCGTCTGCACGCACGGCGCGTAGCCGGCATCGATCTCTCTCGCGTTCGGCGGTCGCACGCGCACGAGCACGCGCACGGTGTCGTGGACGTCTCGCTCGACGTCGTGCGTCATCGCCTCGCGCGGTGCGCGCGCGCCGAGGGCGAGGCGCGTCGACGTGTGCGGCGATGCCGACGCCGAGGGGAACGAAGCGGAACTTAAACCGACTTTTTTCCTCATTCCCCTCGTCGAACGGCGCGCGTCCCGCACTCCGACGCGCGACGAGCTCGACGACGACCGAGAAAGATGTTGGGTAAAACGCTCAAGTTCCAAGCGCTCGTCATCGCGCTCGTCGCGGTGTCGTGCGTGATCGAAGACGGCGCGCAGGCGATCGCGAAGAAGATTACGCGATGCGTCGTGCGCGACTTTACGTTGGCGACGGTGTCGCACATCGCCGCGGGAGCGGCGAGTTCGACGAAGAAAGCGTTGGCGAAGGTAATGTTACTTATGCATGCGTTCTCCCTGTTCGACGTGTACGTGCGCGGGAGCTCGATGTGCCCGACGAAGCTCATGGCGGCGCAGGCGTGCGCCGGCGCGCTCGCGTACGGGTTGTACGGCGGCGCGTTACCGATCCCGAAGATCGGTGGTGGTAAGAAGAAGTCGGCCAAGAAGTCGTCGTCTTCGGCCAAGAAGGCGACGCCCAAGCGTGCGAGCTCGAGATCGAGCTCGAGATCGCGAAAGTGAGCGACTCGTCCCGACGACGTCGGTCGACGCGCCCGGGACCCGCGCGCGGACGATTTGAACAAGAAGTCCGTGGTCATCATCACCGATTTTATCTATTCCAAACGAAAGCATCTACTTAATCTAAACAGCACTGCGTGTAACGATAAGCGAGAAGACGTGTTGAATCAATCACGCAGCGAACGCGGGCATCTGACTCACGACGACGCTCGCGAGCGCTGCGCGAGCGCCCCATCGCGCCGCCTTCGTCAATGCTTTGAGCGGGACATCCGCCAACGTTTCCGTCGTGCGCTTCCCACCGTCGCTCGCCACGGCGGTGAGCGCCCAGGCGATGACGAGTGCGTACACAGGATCGCCCGTCGTGAGCGTCACCGCAGCGCCCAAACCGCCCGCGCCGAACGCCGAGAGAAACGCCGTCGCGAGCTGCGTGTCCGGCGCGCACGTCTTCGCGACGTGTGAGTTCAAGTTCACCAACGCCGCACATGAAATCCAACCGAAGTGCATCGACAGAGGAACGTGCGTCGTCCAATACCACGCCTTGCTCGCCGCGCTCGCCGCGGCGCGCAGCGCTCGGTGCGCCGAACCCAGCGCAACCGCCTCGGCGACCAACAACGCGCTCGACACCCAAAAGTGTCTAGGCGCCTTGGCCCACGGTCTGAACGCCGCGCACCACAACGCTTGAAACGCACACGCGAGCGCCCAGCTCGGCGCGACGGCGCGCGTCGCCGCCTCGCTCGCGCCGCCTCCGCTCGCCGACGCCAACGCGTGCGCCACCAGCGCGAACTCTCCGGCGTAAATCGCCCCCCAAATCGCGAACGCCCATCCCGCGGGCGTGAACAAGCTTCGGTATTCGCTATCGAGCGGAATCGCGTGCGTCTTCTCCTTCGCGTTTTCATCCTTCGCCTTCGCGGCGCGCGCCTCGGCTTGCGCGCGTCGCTGCATCTCCCCGTCGATTCTGCCCGGCACGCTCACCGCGAGCACGTTGACGCCGTACGCGAGCGCGGTGACGAGTTGCCATGGCTTCAACCCCGCGAACGCGCGCGCGGACGCGGAGGCGATCCTGCGTGGAGAACACGCGGCGTCGGTCAGTACTGGAGGAGTGGATAAAGCCACGCGGGACGCCGGGACGGAACGTACCAGGGCGCGAGCTTAGCGACCGCGAACGTCGCGGCGGCACCCGTGGCGCATATGAGCGCAGCGGTGACGTCGCGAGCGGCGTCGGGCATCGGAAGGCGCGCGCGCGCGAAAGTGTGGGGCGAAGACTGCGCTCGACTACAAGGCTACGGGCTCAGTCGGCGAAGACGGTTTGCAAGCTCGGGAAAGGATCCGCCTTGGACAACACCAAGACGCGGTTCTTGTGCGATATGTAGCCCTTGATGAACTTTCTAAAGATCAAGTTGGCGACGATGCACTCGACCTCGTCGAGATCGACGTCGTCGGCGCCGCACCACGCGAGGGCGGTTTGGAATTTGGCGAGCGAGACTTGGTTCGCCTTCGCCGCGTCGGCGGTTTCGCCGTGAATGGCGTGCACTTTCTTGAACAGCGTGCGGTAGACGGACATGCGAAGCTTTTCGAGGATCAGATACGTGCCCTGTTTGATGAAAGTCGATTCACCGTCGCTGAGGGCGGCGTCGAGCGTGCGCGCGTCGCCGCGGCGCATCGCCTCGACGACGTCGACAAACTCTCGCAACTCGTACTTCTCCAGTAACTTTCGCGACGGCAGCGTGCCTAAAATCAACTTCACCGGGATCAAGTACTGCAAAATCAATCGCACGTTCCGCGCGCTCTGCGCGTGACAATGCGCGAACGCGTACTCAAGATGCTCCGCCGCGCGCTCGTACGCGTCCTCGAACACCGCCAACCGCCCGACGTAAAAGTTATACGTCACCTTTTCCGACTTTGGGAACGAATCGAACGGCAAAAACGTCGGCAAGTTCACGGCGTTGATCAAGTTCTTGCACAAATGCAGCGCGTTGAGCTTGAAGTACACCTTGAATAAATTATTCACCACGTGCAACTGCGGCGCCTTCTTCTCCGCCGTCGACGTCTGCGACACCGCTCTGTACACCAGCATCAGCGTCGACCCGGCGTCGGCGAGTTTGCTCGGTTTTTCCCCCCCGCGCTTCAGCGCCTCATCCGCGCGCTGCGCCAACGCTCTCGCGTCGTCCACCGCGACGTACCACGCCTCGCTCGTCCACGCCGAGTCCTCGTCCGCCCTGTACGCCTTCACGAAATCCTTCACCCCTCTCGCGTGCGCCTCGTACGCGCGCACCGCGTCCTCGTCCCTCCCGCTTCCCGCCAGCGTCCGCGCGCACGCGAACGCCCCCATCGCGTCGTCCCACGGCGCGCGCACGCCTCGCTCGCGCATCAGCGTCGCCGCGCGGTCGCAATCCGAACCGCACGCGCGCGTCCACGTCGCGTCGTCCTCGTCGCGCTCGCGCGTCGTCGACGCGCCGGCGTCGACGCACGACGCGAGCGCGCGTCCATCGCGTCGCGCGATCGCGTCTCGACACCGCGCCGCGCGCGCGTCCATGCTCGCGCCGGCGTGTGCGCCGCGCGCGCGCGACGCGTCGGCGAATCGTCCGACGGCCGGCGCCGCGCGCGCGAGTCCTCTCTTTCTGAGTCACGACCCATTAAGAAAGTGTTCTAAACACCCGATCTCGCGTCGTCGCGCGTCTCGTACACGACGCGCGAAAACGCCCATCAAAAGTCGTTAGGACGGCGCGCGCGCGTCGGCGAATCGTCCGACGGCCGGCGCCGCGCGCGCGAGTCCTCTCTTTCTGAGTCATGACCCATGAAGAAATTGTTCTAAACACCCGATCTCGCGTCGTCGCGCGTCTCGTACACGACGCGCGAAAACGCCCATCAAAAGTCGTTAGGACGGCGCGCGCGCGTCGGCGATCGGCGGCGCGTCGCGCGACGCCGCGCGCGACCGCGGAGCGCGACGCGCGACGACGACGACGCGAGCGGCGATGACGACGACGATGACGACGATGACGACGACGATGACGGCGCGCGCGACGACGACGACGCGCGCGCGAACGACGACGACGACGACGACGACGACGACGACGCG
>Ga0181603_10003156_pt1 | contig 12565 bp, 8 predicted proteins | sample 041ome_13_FD_148633 | JGI IMG/M metagenome (GOLD analysis project Ga0181603, IMG submission 148633) | Coastal salt marsh microbial communities from the Groves Creek Marsh, Skidaway Island, Georgia - 041409US metaG (spades assembly) | ecosystem: Environmental > Aquatic > Marine > Intertidal zone...
GATTTCAGATTGCGTACGTGCACTGCGTCGCTCAGCCGTGGTTCGTGAGAAGTTCGGCGGAGACGCGCGCGACGGCGTGCTTGCTGGCGACTTCGGCGTGGACGGCGCGCAGTCGTTTTCCGATCAATTCGTTCTCTAACAATTATCGGGACGGGATGCGAGATTTCGAGAGCTGCATGTATCGCGTGAAGAAGTGGCAGTATGTGCTGTATAAGACGGTGCTTTTGCACGGATTAAACGTCAGTCTGGCGATGCGTCCGGTGGATTTGATCAGCCTGTTTGAGTGGCGCGCGTTTTGGTTCTTGCTCAATGCGGCGTACGTGCTCGAATTCTTCCTGCAAACGCTCGTCAAACGTAAGTATTTGCGACAACGGACGATGCTGGTGCTCAATCAGGCGTTGATGTTGATCTCGACGTCGGCGGTGGTTCCCGTGTTGCGAACGGCGGTGGAACCGCACGCTGCGGCGATGATGTTCGTCTTGAATTTTCTCAATCGAAAGCGCGAAATGGAAAACGTCGTCGTCGGATTGGTAGCGGCTGCGATTTGGGCGGACTCTAGAAAGTAGGTACAGTAGACAAATAGAATCATAGAGATACTGCGTAGCGATTCTTTCATTTATTCATGCAATTACAACGCACGTCTATACGACTTGGTACGAGTCCACGAGCATCATCGTTCTACCGCCAAACGTCACGGGGGCGCCATCCGTCGTGCGAGAGATGCTCGCGACTTCGATATCGCAGAACGTCTTCGCGGAAGAAAAGTGGACGTCGATGGGGAAGAACGCTTCTGTGTCGGCCACAGGAATGACGAATTCCATGCTTCCGTTTCGATTGCTGTCGTCGATGAGCTCGATATTCCACTCCATGACGCCGTTGCGCGCGTCGAATCGGAATTCGCCGTCGCACGAGTTCACCGCGGGCGGGTCTCGGCACGGCGGGCACGGGATGGAAATGACGACGTTTTGTAAATCCATCGCATCCGACGCCTCGTATTCGATGCTCACCGCGGTTTCTCCGCCGTTGATCGTCGGCCAGCAGTTGATGCTGAGAGGCAGCGCAGATTCATCCTTAGTGGAGAATCGCCACTTCAACACGCCGAGCGCCGAGCCGCACGGAAACGGACGGTTGGGGTCCTTCAAGCCTAAAATTTTCTCGTTTGCGTGCAGAGCCTTGTCAATGTTCGGGTGCGTCTTGAACTGAAACCCAGCGTTCTCACCCGCCTTGGTCACGACACGAATGAGAGCGTCGTCTTCGTTGCGCACTTCGAGAAGCATGTTGCCTTGCAAATCCATTTGCTCCAATCCGCCGTTGCGGTTCAAGGTGACGTTGAGTTTTTCTTCCACAACCAGACTCACGCTCTCCGTCGGCGCCGCCGCAGGCGCCGCCGCAACGGGCATTTCAGGTCGAGAAGGTTCGATGCCGAAATCTGCGTCCACAGATTCGCCTTCGGCACGCAAACTCTCCAGGAACTGGTTCGTCTTCGGCTTGCCACCGAGTTGCATGCCCTTCTTCGGCCCGGCGAGAGACTTTTGGGGCATACCCGGGGAGCTCTGTTGACCGTATCCGCCCACGTCATCGCTCGTCGTGGGCTCTCGCCGCGAGCCGGTTGTTTCGAAACGACGCGGGCGAGTTGAGCGAACCTTTGCTGTCGATGCTGAAAGAACAAGCGCCGCCGTGGGTCCTTGGGTGGTCGTCACCGAACGAGCCACTTCCGCCGCCGCCGCGGCCGAGGTATCCAAACTCGTCGTTGCGTCCGTCGTCGAAGCTGCCGCTCGAGCCGTCGCCGAACCCGCCTTGCCCACCAAAACCACCTCCCTGCTGGCCACCGAAACCGCCACTTTGCCCACCAAAACCACCGCGCGCATCGAACGAATCTCGCGCCCCGAATCCGCGGCTCGGGCCGCCGTAACCTCCGCTTCGTTGCATCGCTGATTGCTGCATCTTCGTCTCGAGCTTGACCTTGTCGATCTCCGTAGCCTTGCGACGCATGACGTCCTTCGTGTCGTTGATCTTACTCTGGATCATCATCTTGTGCAGCTTTTCTTCGTGCGAGTTCATCTCTGTGAAAGTCTTCACCTGCGCCATCGTTACGTTTTCCTTGTACCCGAGCGAGATGATCTCGTCAAACGCGAAGATCAAATCGAACGCCGCGAACGACACACCCTCTTCATCCACCTGCCCTTGCGTGTACTCCGGCAGCGTCTTCGCCAGCAACCGCAACACGTCCAAATCCTCTAAGATATTACTGCCCTTCGTCGTCACCAGCAGCAAGTACATCGTCCCGCACTCGAGCGGCTGATACACGTACCGCACGTTTTCCGTCTCCACGTACGTGTGTTGCTTCCCGCTTCCGACGAGTTTCGGAAACGCCGCGAGCAACCCTTCGACGCGCACGCGCGTCATCTGCACGTACTGCCTCGACACCAGCGCTACATCATCATCGCACGCGCGTCACCACCGTCAGTCTTCCGTCACCGAGCTTCTTTCGCTTTGATCTCGACCGTTCCGCCCTCGTCTCGAAATCCCACCCTCGCGCGCGTCGCGACCGCATCCGCGCCTCCCCGCGCGTCCCGTTCGACGCATCGTTATCTTCTCCACGCACCTTTACCGCCCTTGGTGACGATCGCCGCCGACAGCACCACCTACACCGCGATTTCGCGCGTCGATCGCGTCGTCGTCAGTCCGCGCGCGTCTTCGAGTCGATGCGTTCGCGTCTCGCGCGGCGCTTCGCGACGTCGCGCGTCGTCCGCGGCGCGCGGTCGCACCATGATGGGATTTTTTTCTTCGCGCGCGCGCGCCCTCGAGCGTCCCGCGCGTCGCGAGGCGCGCTCTGCGGCCACCAAAGCGCGCGCGAATGCGCCTCGTTTTCTCACTGGCACCGCACGCGGGTGTGCGTCCCGTGTCGACCGCGCGCGCGCCCGCGCACACCGCGACGCGCGCGGCGCGACGCGCGCACCGCGACCGCGCGAGCGACGCGAACGCGTCTTTGCCCGTCGAACCGGACGCGCGCGAGCGCGCGCGCGCGCGAGCGCGAGCGACAGGCGCGAAAGATGCCGCGGGTAGGGGCGGCCACGTCGGCGACGACGACGACGCTTCGAACGGCGACGCGCGGCGGGAGGCGCGACGCGCGAGGGCGCGGAACGGACGCCGATGGAGTGACGCTGAGGACGCGCGCGCGACGGGAGTCGTGGCGCGCGAGGATGGGGACGAGGGCGCCGCGGGCGATCGCGCAGAGGGACGACGCGGAAGCCGCCGCGGAGGGGGGCGCGAACGCGGACGCGGACGCGGACGCGTCGGACCGGAATTGGGAAGACGCGATCGAGTTAGCGCGCGAGGAGAGCGATGCGAGCGGCGGGACGTCGAGCGGGCGGGCGGCGGAGGACGGGTCGAATAAGATGGCGATGAAGTGGACGGGGGTGGACGTCGGCGGCGCGTTGGCGACGTTTACGAAGCGGAAGAAGAAGGAGGAAAGTTCGTCGAAAATCAAGGTCACGGACGCGGACAAGGTGATGAGAGAATGGGGCGATAGTATGTCGTGGGATAGCTCGCGTTTGGACGGCACGGCGCTGGATGGGATGAAGGCGAGAACGCCGGATTTATTCGACGCCATTCTAGGACAGACGGCGATGGATGTGGACGAGCTCGAGACGCTGGAGCGCCAACGTCGCGCGAAACGGATCGCAAAAGAGCTCGAGCGAAGGCGCAAGAAGCGAGAGCGCGTACTAGAGCAAGAAAAACGCAAAGCTCTTCAGCAAGCGCGAGTCGAGGCGAAGAAGAAGGGAAGCGCGTTTCTCTCCGGCGAATGGGAAGACGAATTCGACGAAGGGGGCGATGCGGAGCAACAGGAAGAGACGAACTTTAGTCAATCGTTCGCGGAAGCCGTCAAAGAATTTGCGCAATCCGAAGCCGCGAAGTGGATGTTCAATTTCTTTGTCATTCCGAGCTTGATCTCCAAAGTTGTCACGTTCACCATCATCGATCCCATCGTGAGCCAAGAACTGAAATTAGCGGGCGAGGACAGGACCACGATAGAGCTGCGCGACGATCAAGAGGCGGAGATTCTCGGTAAGCTTACCCGTTACCAACAACGCATGGAGTTTGACATCCTTATGGGTCGTGAGGCACCGCTCACGTCGATTCAAAAGGAGGAAAAGATTCGACACGAGGCGCAACGTCTGGAGGATGAGGAAATCAATCACTTCATCCAAGTCGGAGGCAACCGGTACGGAGACTTGGTTTTTATCTCTGCTTTCTTGATCATGGTTGTCGTATACTCTGATCAAGCCAAAGTCGTCGTCACTGGGACGAAGAACGCATTCTTTAGCCTCGAGCCCGCGCAACAAGCTTTCATTTTATTGCTCTCCTCGGACGTCCTCGTCGGCTATCACTCCGCCGACGCGTGGCAAACGCTTTTGCGTAGCATTGGCGGTCACTACGGCGTGAAGGAACAAGAAGAACTCATTTCGCTCTTCGTTGCCTTCGTGCCGGTCTCCGTGGACGTATTATTTAAATTCTGGGTGTTCAAATATCTTCGTCGTCTCGCGCCGTCGACCCAGGTGATTTTGGAAGACATCGACAGGCACTAGACACCTCCCTCGTGTGATATCACAGCTACATAGACAACAACGACGAGCACCGTGACGCCGAGACGTCTAACACGAACGGTTTCACGAATCATTTCAGTAAGACAGTAAGACTACAACGCGCTATCACGGGTATCGCGGCAAGACGTCCAGCGCCACGGATTTCACGGATTCAAACTTCTCAAACGTGCACACACGCTCGAGCGTCTCCAACCCGTCGCGGCCGCCCTTGCGTCGACGAAATACCTGCCACGGCTCCGGGTACACGCGAAACAGCACGGCGGGATTGGATCCCTTGAAATTATAGATTACGTACGCGCCTTCAAATTTTCGACAAAACGATCGCAACGGTCCCATCTCCCCGGCGTTCCAAAACGGCGGATAATAATTCGACCGCGTGCGTTCCAACTCACCGTTACACACCACGAGCGACTTTCCCGTTCCTCGCACGCACCCTTCGTACAAATCTCGCGTATTCGCCAACTCTGAAATATTTGCGCTCGGATACGCGACGACGTACGCCGTCTCGTCTCCTCTCATCCGCTCTGAAATATTCTTCTTCCCACCGAATATCTTATCGAATCCACTCACCGACATGAAACTAGGATCATCCACGTAATCTAGCGTTCCTTTCCAATCCGCGAACCACCCGCGCGTGTCGCTCTGTTCCGGCGCTCGAATCCCGTCCGGCGCCGCGTTCGCCCCCGTCGTCGCCAACCGCAACTCCGTGGGATCCGGAAACAGCACGCGCGTCGTGCTCGCCGTCCCGTTCGCCACGAACGCATCGCATATCCCTCTCAGCCGCTCGGTGGTGAGATTACACTCGACGTTTCCCTCTAAATCCCCGCTCGCGAGTTCCAATCCACCGGGTGGAAACTGAAGCTCGACGAGCTCGACGCCATCTTTCGCGCATCGTTTCACGCTCTCGCGCGCCTGTCGCTCGAGCTCGGCGTAGTCGCGCGGGAACGGCGTCAGGCGCGTCGGCGTCGCGCGACGGCGGAGTCGCGCGCCGCGCTCGCGAGACGCGACGCGGAAACGCGCGCCGCGCGCGAGCTCGACCGCCGCGAAGCGCGTCATTGTGACGACACTTCGCCGCGCGACGCGCGCGGGACGGCGCGTCCGCGCGCGAGGACGACGACGACGATGTCGCGCGCGCTCGCCGTCGCGCCGAGCGCGACGGCGCGCCGCGAACGCGACGACGCGCGCGCGCGCGCGATGCGGATAAGGCGGTCCCGACGCGCGACGACGACGACGACGACGGCGCGCGCGGTCGTGCGCGGAGACAGCGGCGTGTCGCCCGACGACGTCGACGCGAACGGCGGCGCGGCGCCGGACGCGACGATCGTGGCGCGGCTGCGGGATGAGCTGCGGGACGCGCACAACGAAAACGCGCACCTGCGCGAGGAGTTGACGGCGCTCGAGGAGGGGTGGGCGTCGAGGTCGGGCGATGCGAGCGCGGTGACGGAAATGGAGGACGCACACGCGCATGAGATGATTGCGATGCGCGCGGCGTTCGAGCGTGAGTTGGAGACGGCGAAGGAGGCTGGAATCGATCGCGAGCGGGACACGGCGCAGGCGGTGACGGACGCGATGCAACACATGCTCGAGGAGAGTGAGGCGAAGAATAGAGAGCTTGAAGAGGAATTACAGCGCGCGACGGAGAAGGAGGAGGCGCGACTTGAGGCGTTAGAAAGCGAAATGCGTGAGCGATTGCGCGCAGCTGAACGCATAGGAGCTCTGAGCGCGAGCGGATCGGGCGATTCGGCTCGCGCCGCCGCCGAACGCCGAGCCACTTTACTCGAGCTCACGCTGGAGGAATTCGAAAAGGAGACGATTGAGGCGATGAGCGACATAGAGTCACGCTTGAGTCTTGCAGTCGATGCCGTGGACCAATCGAACGTAGCGCTCGAGGAGGCGCGAGCCGAAGCGAACGAGCTCGGACGCGTCAGGGCGGGACTTGAGGGCGCGCTCGCGGAGAAGGAGCAAAAGATGGCCGAACAACTTCGCGAGGTGGAAGAGAAGTTGACGCACGCGCAATCCGCGCACAGCATAGAAGTCAATCGAGGTGTAGAACTTCTCGAGCGCATCGCATCGCTAGAGTCGGCTCGCGATGAGTTGGAGAGCCGTCTCTCCGACGAAGCCCAACGGCGAAAGTCTGAGCGCCAAGAGTACGAGCAAAATGCGACGGCTTCGACCGCGCAAATCGAGCGTCTCGAAGCCTCATATCGTGAAGCACAGTCAACGCTCGATTCCAGTGAAAGCGTCGTGCAGACGTTGCGGGACGATCTCGAGCGAGCGCGCGATGAGGCGCGAACCGCCGCCGCCGCCGTCGAAGAGTTGGAATCCCGAGTCGACGAACTCGCAGAAGCGGTGCGAAGCGCGGAGTTAGCGGGGGACGAAGCGCTTCGCTCGGCGATCGAATCGCACTCACAAGAACGCGTCGCTTTGGAGGCTAAAATCTCCGCGCTCGAAGGCGTCGTCGAGGAAACGCTGTTAAACTCCGTCGGCGCATCCATCGAGGACGTGGAAGCGATGAAGGCGGACTTTGAAGCCACCTTATCCAAACAAGAAGCAAAGATTCAAAACCTTGAAAAATTGGCCGCAATCGGGCGCGAAATCATGGCCGTCAAAGACACCATCGTCGCCGAGTGCGCGGCGCTGCAAAACGAAATCGTCGAGTGCGAGGCGCAAAAAGACGCCCTCTCCCTCGAAAACGCCAAGCTCCTCGGGCGCCTCGCCGCGCTCGAACAAGATTAATATGTATTACCTTCATCATAGCACCCGCGCTGCGGTCTCACGCCGTCCGTTTCACGACGTCCGGTACGATTACGCGTCGCGCGTCGACGAACCGACGCCCCGCGGCGTCCGCGCGCCCGTCCCCACTCCGCCGCGATCATGCGCGGCGCCGATCCTCCCGCGATCCTCATCTCCGGCGTGTCCGGCGGCGTCGCGCACGCCCTCGCCGCGGTTCTCGCCCGCGCGCCGACGCATCCGACGCTCATCGTGCACGACGCGCGTCGACATCGCCGCGTCTCGCTCGAAGATTACGAAGCCGCGGGCGGCGCGCTGACGCTCGGCGACGTCGGACGCGACGCCGTCGACGCGTGCGTTGATACCATCAACCGTCAGTGCGGTCGAGCGGTCGCGCGCGCGTCGACGCGCGAGGGCGAAGCGCTGGACGCGGAGAAGATTCGAGCGACGGGGGCGCGCGTCGCGGTGCGGTGCGGCCCGGGGGCGCTGAGCGAGGCGTGCGCGATGGCGGAGGCGTGCAAAAGAACGCGCGACGACGAAGATGGACTCGGGAGTGGCGCGTGCGCGTTCGCGTACGCGCGCGCGAAGGCGACGACGGGGTGCGTGTTCGTGGACGACGGCGGCGCGGGATCGAAGACGCTGTACGAGGCGCTGCGACCGAGCGCCACGGCGAGATTAGCGGAGACGCTGTCGGCGTCGAGCGCGGGCGTGGACGCGGACGCGAAGGCGCGAGATGAACTGCAGGCGGGATTGCACTGGGAGTTTTTGCGCGCGCATCCCGAGACGCGGCCGTTGTTGGGGATCACGGGCGCGGACGCGAGGAAAGGATTACCGGGAAACGGCGACGACGACGAGGCGCCGGAGACGGCGTCTATGTGTGGCGTCGTCGCCGCGGTCGTGGCGAGTAAGATATTGAGTTATTTGGACGCGAGTGAAGCCGTCGCAGTGGCGCGCGAGTGCGATCAGTGGACGCACGTGGAGGCGTTGGCGTTGTACAAGCCCGATCGCCCGGACTCGGCGCCCGTGCCAAACGCGTCCGAATACGAGGTTCTTCCGAGCGGGGACGATATGGATGCCGACGACGCGCAAGACGGTGATGAAGATTGCGAGGGTTTCGATACGCACGCGAGACTTTTCGGCTACGACGCGTTGGCTAAGCTGAGAGAGATGTACGTCCTTGTGTGCGGCACGGATTCGCTCGCCAACGACGCGTGCGTCTGCGCGCTTGCCGCCGTCGGCGTCGGTAACGTCGACGTATACGGGGCGAGTGGATCAAAAGTATTTGTTCGGCACGATTGCGAAGTGGACGATTTGTGCGATTTAGACGATTTAGAAACGTACAAATACCACGTCGTGGTTCGCACGAGCGCGTGCGCCACCGCCGACGAAGTCGTCGCCATCGCGAGAGAGGCAAAATCGCCGGTGATTGAAATTACGAGTACGAGCGTGGGGTCGTGTGTTGTGGATGTTAGTTTAGGCACGGACTCGTCCTTCACGCGTGCGTCGTTCTCGGGATGGATGGATGCGCCGACGGCATGCGTCGCCGCACACATCGCCGCGATGGAAGTAGTGCGGATAGCGCAAGACCGAAGACGCGCGACGACGATAGTGTTCGACGGGAAAGGGATATTTACCAAGGCAAGGATGTAAACCGTTGTCATACATGTGTAATAGGCGAATTACTTTTTCTTGTTCCCTTTCTTCTTGTTCGACTTTTTGGCCGATCGTGCCTCCTTCTTCTCTTTCGATGGCGAAAAGACGTCCTTGAAACTCGCAAGTCCACGCTGTAACGGCGAAGCCGCGAGCTTTTGCTGCTTTTTCGCATGGCAGAGCGCGCATCGACCGTCGCATCCATCGGCGATGGGGATGATACCACACTTGGCGCACATGCCATCCTTCGCAGCGCCTTTCGGCGGCGGCGACGTGTCGCCAAAGTTCAAGCTTCGTTGCGGCGTAATCTCACCGATGTTAACATCATCGGATATATTCTTAGACGTCGTCACCGGTGACGGAGGCGAGATGGGCCAAGCGTCCGGTGAGTTCACGTCAGGCGGAGTGATATCGTCGTCTTCGTCGCCCTGAAGATCTCTGAGCTTGACTTGAAGCTCATCCAACTCCGCTATCGCTTTCGAAATCCCCATCGGCGTCTTGCACTCCTCCACACGAGCCATCAGGACGGCCATTCTATGGCTGACATCCTGCATATCACCACTCGCCATACTAGATCCCTGACGTTCGGACAATGGGGTGCTCAACTTTTCCATCATGCGCTCGATTTCGGCGTCACGCTCGAATTCGCCCTCGTGCTCGTTCGACGTCACCATATTCAATGTTTCGAGCATTTCTTTCAACTCGGCTTGTAACTCAATCTCCTGAGCGCGTAGTGCGACGACTTGTTCCCGCAATTCTTCTACCTCGATCCCAAGTTGCACATTTTGACTCTCAGAGTGTCGAAAATTGACCTCTGCATCTTGCAAAGCGTGCGTCGACGCCGCCAACTCTTGGTTTTTCGCGTCTAATTCATCGGTCAACTGCACGTTTCGCGCACGCGCCGTCTCCAGTTTTGCTTCTGCTGCCTTAGCATCCTCGAGCTCGTGCTCAAGCCTAGACTTTTCCTTCACCAACTCCCCATTCTTCTCCGTCAATTCTCGCACGCGTCCCCTCGTCGTCTCCAAATTTTTCGACGCGTCGTTGGCCCGTTCTTTCCATCTCTTGTTCTCCTCCGACAGTTTCCCCTCCTCGCTTACCTGCGCCTTGAGCGCATCGATTTCTTTGCGCATTTTATCGATCCTGCCATTCGCCACAGTCAACGAGAACCGAAGTTTCGTCGTCTGTTCCTTTTCCGCCCTCACCTTTGACGCCGTCTCCTCCCGCTGTTCCTCCATTTCTTTCATCGTCGCCTCCAACGCCGCGTTTCGCGCCTCGCTTTCGCGCAGTCGTTCAAGCGCGTCTTCGTGATCGGCGTGCATGAGCGCCAGCTCGCATTCGGCGTCGATACGCGCGCGATGGACGCTTTGAAGCTGTGACTCATTCTCGACCGTTGTCTTTTGAAGCTGCGATTTCGTCGCGGATTTCTGGCGGAAGAACGCCGCGGCGGCACCGCCGGCGAGCACGATCGACGCCATCGCGTGTTCTTGTTGATGACCGCGCGCGCGTTGACGTTGGCGACGGGGCGAGGCCCGTACTGAAGACGGTTGATTACTGTACAACTGATCTTTGTTGAAAGTTCAAAAGGCCGGCGACGCGCGAAGAATTTCTCGATAAAGCAAAATACGAGGCTCGTGCGCGGCGCTCGCGCTCTGCTCGGGCGTCTCTTCGCTCTCGATGGAAAAGAGAGCCTTTTCGTACGCGCGTCGAGCGCTGACGTTGTCGCGCTCGACGTGAATGTAGACGACTGCGGCGCGCGTGCGAGACGCGAGATATTCGTAGGAGACGCGCAGCATGGCTTCCGCGACGCCGCGACCGCGGAATTCGGGAGCGACACAGACGTTGAAGACGTACGCTCGTGGAGGGTCAACGACGGCGAGCGGGTCAAAGCCGTATTGATCGTTGGCGGCGTCGGCGGACGCGTCGGCGAACGGTCGTCGACCGACGAGTATTTCCCCGGGCAATTTCGCCCCCAGATGCACGTCAAGCGTACCCACGACGGCGAGATGCGATTCCGCAACGCTAGTGTCTGCGTTTGCATCGGCACCTTCGTGCACAATACTCCAGCGACGCAAAGCCTCTGCGTCTGCTGGCGTCTCGCCCGTCGTCGAACTCTCTTCGAATCCCGCTCGTCGACCGGAGGCGTCCGTTCTCGCCAACGCTGCGAACGTACGCAGCGAGCGCACGCCAGCCTGACGCATCATCGGTTCTCGCAACGTCTCGCTCGCGATTCGATCCTCCCACCATCGTAACCGCGCTCTGAGGTACGCCGCCGAATCGTCGTCCTCGTCGTACGAAAAATCGTACGTAAAAGTCTCCTCGCGCTCAAACTCATAAAAACACCTCGTTCGAAGCGCCGCACACGCGCGCCCGAGCGCGCGCGCGTGACGTCCATCGCAATACGTCTCACCATCCACGCACTCGTACGTCACCGCGTCGTCGCGATTCGCCGCGCGGCGCGCTTTCGCGTTTCGGCGTCGTCTCGACGCTCGAGCGCTTCCACCACCGCGCCATCCCGACGCGCGTCGCGCGCGCGCCATCGCGCGTCGCGCCTCCATCACCGTTCTCTTTCCGGCGCGCGCGTTTCAATATCCCTTATTCCCGCGCAATCGCGCGCGCATGTCGAGTTGTCCCTTTCGACAGGCAAAGTAATTCGAACGCTTCACCTCGCACTCGCTCGGCGCGTGCTCTGTCCACGTCGGCGACGCGCACTGCTTCAGCGTGTGTCCGTGCTTTTTGACGCACGCCGACGACTCGACGCAATCGAGGAACTCGGCGAGCATGCCAGAGCAGCTCTTCGACATTCGGCGTCGCGCTGTGTTGTCCCGAAGCGCGATGTCCCGAAGCGTTTTCAGCGACGACGACGACGACGACGCGCGCGCGGACGCGTCTGGCGATCGCGCGCGATGGTTGGCGACGACATCGATCGGCGCGGCGCGCGCGGAGGCGTCGTGGGCGTCGTTGACGCGGTTGGATTTGCGAGCGAACGGTTTAACGACGCTCAAGGGCGTCGAGAGTTGCGAGCGATTGCGCGCGATAGACGTGTCGGAGAATCGGTTGACGACGCTGGACGAATTACGGGCGTGTGGGTCGACGCTGCGAGTGGTCGTCGCGGATGGGAACGCGATCTCGAGCGTGAAGGGGCTGGGGAGGGCGATGACGCGGCTGCGGACGCTTTCGCTCAAGTCGAACGCGTTCGCGGACGCGCGCGTGGATGGATTTCCCGCGCTGCGCATGCTGGATCTGTCGGATAATTGCTTGATGGCGATGGTGGATTGCTCGACGTGCGTCGGGTTGCGAGTGGTGGTTTATAGGGAGAATGCGATCGCGTCGTTGGAGGGGATCGAGCGGTTGACGCCGGCCACGATTACGGATTTGGACGTCGGCGGCAACGACTTCGCCGACGTGCAAGAGCTTCGATTTTTGAGGTACTTTCCTCGGTTAGCGAATTTGAGATTTAGGGGTAATCCAATCGATGCGCGCGCGCATCATTATGGATACGACGCGCGGGCGGTAGCGAAATTTTGCGCGCCTTCGTTGCGGACGTGCGACGGCGCCGCGGCGCTCGGCTCGTCGTGGGC
>Ga0181603_10003189_pt1 | contig 12490 bp, 18 predicted proteins | sample 041ome_13_FD_148633 | JGI IMG/M metagenome (GOLD analysis project Ga0181603, IMG submission 148633) | Coastal salt marsh microbial communities from the Groves Creek Marsh, Skidaway Island, Georgia - 041409US metaG (spades assembly) | ecosystem: Environmental > Aquatic > Marine > Intertidal zone...
GTGGTTCTTTATCGGCGCCATAAATATCGTGAATATTAGTTGATTGGCTTTCATACCACGCCAATTCTGCATTGATATATGATTGGCTTGGTTCGCCAAAAATAGATGGTTCATCTGCAATAAAGTTTGCACCAAGCATTTCAATAGTCTTTTGGCCAGTTTTATCGGTAGTAAATGCTTCGTCTTTGAGTTCACCAATGAAAAACTCTCGAATATCTTTTACTGTATTATACCGCATCTGTTTCATCCTCTACTTTAAAACGATCATCAATTAGATATAAGTCGCCTTGCATTTCGCACATAACTAAAATAATCATTTGAGTCAATGCGTGATGCGTGTGAGGCAAACCACTTTCAGGATCTAGGTCTTCGCCTGAGTGGAATGCCAATAGGTGTCTCATAATAGAAGCATAGTGACGTGAATATGGAAACTTATCGAGATCCATGCGCCAATTGTTTTCGCCATATTTTTCAGCACCAAAGCCAAAAACCTGGGCAGCCGCGATGATTGCCTCAGGTGGAACTAAATTAATGGGTGGTTTGCCATTGTCAAACTTCATGATTACTCCTATACATCATAGTTATATACCGCACGTGGTTCAGTTTTAATGCTGTAAAAATATTTGATACGTCGTACGCCATCGTGGTCGGTTGTCCAATTGTTGTTATACTTTTCTTGACACTTACGAAGGTTATCGCGTATCGTATCAAAAGGTACAACAGCGCGCCAACGAACATCATAAGTATTCTCTGATAGTTTATTATAACACCCAAAGATAACTTTGTCAACACAATTTGGGTATAAACGACGATTTCTTACAAGTTTATTTGCCATATAATTTGATATGGTTAACCATTTCTTTTCTAAATTGGTTGGTAATTTACCAGGATCTTGAGAGTTTTTAACCTCGGCTTTACCACCATCCCACTCAACATCCCAGTTATGAGAGTCAGGATCTGTTTCATCAAAAGTTTTTGGGTTCATTATCGCGCCTTGACGAGACAAAGCAAACTCTAATGGAACACCTGCCCAGGTATTAGCTAATACTCTTTCAAACGATCGGCCGCGCCGACGATACGGATCGTTATACATTTCACGAGCCATAGTATGGATGTAATCAATTTCGTCGTTAGACAATTCGAGAATAATTGGTTCAGGTAATTTAAACATCACACACCTTTATAAAAAGATTTCCACTGAGAGCCAACAGTTCCAAGACCATTACCTGACAAATAAACTTGCCACATAATACGGGAAACTTCAGCTGAAGAACGGGCATTTGAAATGTCTCGTTCCAAACCCATAGCCACAACCTTTCGAGTCTTCCGACGGTCGATTAATTTGGTTGCAGTTTCTTGAGCATCAGTTAAAGACAATTTATCAAGTGTTTGTAATTTTTCCATATCCATAATAGTATTCCTTATGTACGATCATAAACGTAAACGTCGGCAAATTCTGCCAGGCTCAAAGGTAGGCATTGGTCGTAAGACCGTGAGTAACCACGATCACGACGAGCAAATTCAGCACGAGGTCCGCGACCTTGAAGTTTAACCCGTTGTGGTTTATAAAAAGAGAAACGGGAATATTCAGAATTACTGTTTTTGATAAGAGCACGAAGTTCAGATACAAATTCCTGATCCTCAGGTGCTACTTGACCATTAACCATTTTAACAGTGAAACGGTAAGCAGTTGAGAGGCGGTTTTTAGAAGTGAATTTCATTATTTAGGTTCCTTTTCGTTTTACCTTATATAAACAATATAACATATTGAGATAGGTTTGTCAACAGTTAATTTCATTTAATTTCAAGTTTTTTTAAAAAAGATTGCATCGCTTCATCATATTTAGCAAAACTATTGCTTGATAAATCGTCAAGAATGCGAACATCGTAGACCATGTCACCTTCGACACGACCCCACATCCAAGTGTTCTTATAGAAGCGTTCGTCATCCTCATAAAGTTCATTTAACAAGGCATAACCATTTCGTTCATAGACTTCATCAAAGAAATCTAAAGATTGTTTTTCGTACCATATAGACATAGACTTCATATTATATTCCTTATTGATAGTACTATTATACTACAATATGAAGCCGTTGTCAACTGTTAATTTGAATTTTTTTACTTTTTATTTCGCTTAGCATCTTCTTCCTCAATCACCCCTTTAAGCGCAGTGATGAGTTCTTCAGCCAGCTCGACTTGTCTTAAAGTAATTCTGTGAGGAGTGTTAGGAAATAAAAACGGTATAAACGCGTGCGTATATCCGGTGATTGCGTTGACTAAACCAAAGGTGCTTAGTTTTATTGCAAACCACATATGTTCAAAATACCCAGAGCGAACTTCTTTTAAATGCTCGGTATTAATTAAATAGCCATATCGGCCTAAGTTACCAAATTTCATATTATACCTCGTGGTGCTGAAATGTTTCTTGTACTAAGCTCGCCAGTTTCTTCGCGGCATTCATAGATGCTTTTTCTAAAGCAAATGGGAATATCGCATGGATTGAACTTGTTACAAATACAGCTACAGACCAAAATACCATATTTGATCCGATTTTAAGATGTCCAAAATATCCTGTATTTGCTTTTTCACAATGTGCTGTTAGTGTAGTCATATCTTTCTCCTTTGTGTTAATAACCAAAACTATTTATAGATGTTGGAGGCCTTACTGAAATATCAATATAGTTAAACCAATCAGTAGTTCCTGTCTTTACGTGGTGATAATCTAATTGTCTTTTTAAATATTCTGTATCAAACGCGCTCCAAAGAATACCTTTTTCATCTTGTGTATAAGAAACGTCGCCAAGCTCAAATTCTAAATCATAATACTTTTCTCGAAACTTTTCTAAAAATGTGTTGTTAGTTGGATCTATGTAAGTAAATACAATCCTATTTGTATATTTTGAAAGATGCCTAATACAGTACAAAGCTTCATCTAATATGTGATGGGTAAACACACTATTTGCAAATGCTATGTCGTGCCATGGTATTTTTGGGAATGGCTCGTGCGCATTTCCATTTGGGTTATAATAAGAGTGGTGTCTGTTCCAATGGATTGACTTCACACCATTTGGTAAGGCATCTAATCCTTCCTTGCTAACATCTAAGCAAGTATACTTTTTAGTATTAATTTCACCATCTAACAAGTTTCCCCTATTACCGCCAAAATCTAATACACTTTGCCAACTGTAATCAGGCACGCATTGTTTAAATAGAGAATACGTATTTGTTTTTCTAAATTTCATTTTTGTTGTACAACGCAATTAACATAATAATTTCACGATATATCGGAATCATACAAGCCACAAACCTTGTTGGTTTATCGGTTGCTGCCCATATATATGACGGTGGGTATTTTTCAGTCAACATAAAGGCTATAATAGTAATTAATATATATTGAATAAAAAACAACTCTATCATGGTAATATATCTGCAACTAAATGAATCCTGTCTATTTCGCTGGCATTTAACGCGGTATGCTTTCCCTTGTCTGTGTGGGCAAATGTCCATTGTTCTAACGGCAGATGATATACCTCGTCCTCAATAATCATCATGCAAGCCGAGTCTGTTTGCAATGGATAATGTAATCTAGGAATAGGATCAATATGCCAATTCATACAAGTGTATGGATGAGACTTAAGTAATCTCACTCTGCCTACAGAATATTTTGTTTGGATAGCATTATATATTTCTTCAAACGCGGTCGACTTAAATACATCACAAAGTTCCCAATCGTAAACCGACTTAGGTGACATTGGAATTCTTTCATCTCCGTCTGGTGTTAGCCTAATAAAGAAATCTGATTTACCTTTATCAGCAAAATAACCGGCACCAAACGTAACATCGTGTGTATATCCAGGTGCTGCATTTAAACAGATTTGGTGAGCGCTTAATGGGTTAGAAGCAGATATCCAATTTAAGTTTAGCATTTCAAGTTCTTCTAATAAACCGTTAAATTGCGGCAAAAGTATTTTATTATAATATTTCAATGTCAAACAACTCACTTTCTTTACCTTCAATAGCTTTTAATACTTCGTCGTAACTCTTATCAAATATTGCTAGCTTCAAAAATATTCTATCATCTTCGCTCTGTACACTGTGCATTTGTTGTACATTCAATAGTGCGCATTCATAGTAAACGTCGATGTCTTCGTCCCACGTAATTGGCCCAGACCCGTTTAAAATTATATTTATAGCGGTAGCCGTTCCATGATCACGGTGCGCTGCTAAATGGCTACCTGCCTCTTGGTGGTAATATCGAGGAAATACTTCGCACCCAACAATTGACGCAGCCTTCCACGCTATCTCATTAGCGATATCGCAGTCTTCCATATCATCTCTTCTGACGACCTGTAGCATTTCAAGAGTTTTTGTTTCTGTTTCATTAGAAGCAGTAAATGCTTTAGACTTGTGCTTATTTTTATGATACTCTGTTATTAAAACATCTTTTAACGCTTGGGTGACTGGTAGGTTTTTCATATATTTTATATTAGGCTCTTTTTTCTCAACGCCTAAAAACTTTTCAACCTTTGAATAATAACTATTGTGTAAATATTGACGCGCCCTTCTTTTAACTTTAGGGTTTTCAAACAACTCGGTAAATGTCATTTTTCTTAGTTCTTCAAATTCAAAGCCAAGGCATTGATAAAACATTAAAAAGAACGTAGATACTTTTATATCATCAAAATAATCTTGTTGTAGGTTTTTTACATATTCAACAACTTCGTCACTAGTCCAATATTCATTAGACCATTTATTTTCCATATTAGATTGTCTATCAATAGTGTAGCCAAAATAATCAGATCGTTTTGAAAGCTCAGACGCTGTACCAAGCTCTAATGGACTGATTGACCACGCGTCAAATAAATCCTTTCGCTCAAAAAGCTCTGTAGTCCAAGCGTCCATTGTTTCTCTGTTATCATGAGGCAGCCCAGCAATAAAACTTCCATATACACTCAATGATCCACCAAAGTGTTCTTTAGACTTTTCAATCGTAGCAAATACTTTTTCTTTAGGACAACCCTTACCAATTGATTTGGCCGACTCGTAGTTTAATGATTCAACTCCTAAGAACCAAGCGCATACGTTAATCCTTTTTAATAAGTCTAGTTGCTCTGGAAAGGCAGCAACTAAATCAATACGAATAAACGATGAAAACTGTAATTTTTCTGGTAGGTTAAGCTCTTCAATTGCTTCTGCAATAACTTCCAGTTTTATAGTCTGTTCATTAAAAGTATCATCAATAATTACGTATTTTGTGGTTCCATATAAATCGTAGTTTTGTTTTAGTTCAGCTTTAATGCATTCTTTATTTCTTAAAAACGATACATCGCCTTTCTTTTTACCGATAAGAGGATATGCACAAAACTTACATTTAAATATACAACCCCTACCAAACTCGATACCCATTCCATCTTCTGCATTCCAAAAGTCTTCTGGTACATAATTAACGCGCTCGTTTCTGAAATCAAATAGCGCGCCTTTTTGATCGTAATCAATTACAAATGGATAATCACCATATTCCTTATTATAATTAAGAGGCGTGCCATTTTTTAAGTGTTCAGTAATATGAAGTGCGGGCGCTTCACCCATTCCAACTACGAAATAGTCTATGCATTCTCTTACTTCGGCAGCTCTGTAATATGTCATCATGCCACCGTAAACGGTCTTTACACCTTTACTTCTAATATAGTCAGTCATATTTTTGACTTCTTCATCACTGATAGGCCAACGCCAAAGGATATTTTTCCTAGCGCTATCGCGCGTGTGTCTTTTATTATAAACATCTTTACTTTTGCGCATAAACAAAGAAGAACTAAACCCAACCCATAAAGTATTATCTCCAATAAGTTTATCAAGGATTTCGTTTATGTTTCCTTTTTGTATAAAATGTGAAAAGTTATTTAATACAAATACAGAATATCCTTGATTACGCAAATAGGAAGCAATCTTATAACCACCAACAGCCCGTGCTACATTAAACACTGGGTCTGAGCCTTCAGTCATAATGATTATGTCATACGTCATATTAACCTTTTCTTGGATTACTAAAATCTACAGGAGTGCCGTCGCGGCCAGTATACCAAAGGCATCCAAAATCATCAACAACAACTTGATCCTTTGTATTGAACCAATCCTCATACACACAAGAATCACCTTTTACCCAAAGACAATTGTTTTCATCTACTTTCCATTCGCAATGGAATATATTTCCAAGAATAGTAGAATTTGAAGGGCATTTTGTTTTTGCTGCAACTACATCGAACACACTTCGAAATTTGTGTAATATTGCATTTACTCCAATTTCAGTCATTCCCCAAATAGTAATTACAGTAGCTCCACGTTCTACAAATGCTTCAATTATATTCCACGTAACTGGTTCAGATCCAACTAAAAATACTTTATCTTTTAAATTAAGATCTTTAAAACCTTTTGTTTTCATCACAGCTAACGCTTGCTTTGGTGTTAAGTGCGTATGTGTATATTTATCGGCAAATCTTACCCAGTGATACGGATTGAACTCAACAAAAGCTACGTCAGCACCGGCTTCTAATCCTGGTATTGTTTGAGCAAATAACCCACCTGCTCGTATTGGACTTAAGCAGGTAAGTATCTTGCTATCTTTTGTAATTTCTTGAACTTCAATTGCTGCTTCAGTATTTGCACGTATTTTATCTGGTGGTTGGAATATTGATTTTGGTTCACCCGAAGATCCAGAAGTTTGAATTGTAATTCCTCTTTCGGCAACATCCCAAAAGTAATTTTCGTCCCAATTATCATACCATACTGTAAGCGGCATTATTCACCTCAATTAAAATAATTAAATCCAAATTCACGATCTACATAACGTAATACATGGTGACCCATAAAACGTTCTGTAATTGTTTTAAACATTTCATCGTCTTGATCTGCTACATATCTTTTCAATACATCTGTTTTTTCTAACCGATCTGAAGAAGTAGACTTTGCCCAATCCCAAAATTCATTATCGTAAATTGATCCACCGTGGTAAATCAGATTAATTAAATCTTCAACAGCTCTATAATTTAGTATGCATAATTGATTTGCTTCGTCTTGCGTAATCTCACCTCGAATATATTGAGAATGAATTTGAGCGTTTTTTACAGTCATATAAAGAGAGTTTGCGCTCATAGGTTCAAAAAATACCGCGCGATTTCCACTTTTCAATATTCTACCATCAACAGTTTTCTTACAGTAATAAGGTTTAAGTGAAAAAGTTCTAAAGTCTTTTTTATTTTCATTTTGTGCGTCAGTAATTCTAATAAGCTCTTGCTCAGCTTCTTCTCTTGTGGTAAAGGTGTTGTTATACAAAAACCCATGTGATGTTCTATGCTGCAAGGGAATAACAAACATCCATCCATACTTATGAGCTACGTGACGTGTAAATCCAAAATCAGATGGTTTAGGATCATCATATACAAGAGCAGAATTTAAAACTAAATTGCATTCTTCGTAATCTGTAAAATCTTCTGGTTTGCCACGACAATCAATAACATAATCATATTCGTCTAAATCTTCGTATTCTACATTAGCATCTTTACGCCAATAGTTTGGATATAGTTTTGATAATCGTTTTAATCCCATTTCAGCAAAGTCACGCGCGTCAAAATGAATAGCATGATAACCTGATTGAAATGGAAATATAATATCTTTATCGCGCCAATTAATATAATGTGTACCGTATTTAGTAGTGCTATTTAGTTCCTTAGCTTCTGTTGCAAATATAAAATCAAACGCCTGGCCAATAGCAAAGGTTACTTCTGATGTTGTACTCTCACCAACTCCAAGGATAGGTTTATTACTATCGTAAATATGGGTTACCTCACATACAATACCTCGATTTTTAAAATCTTTAAGTATGCATCCCGTGGTTAATATACCTGCGCTGCCCGCACCTAAAATTGCAATTTTCATTCAGTACCTCTTACTTCAAGATATCTTTCTTTATTTAATTTCCATATATTTTGGTTAACGCCAAATACTTTTTCATTGCTGATATGCTCAACTATTTTATTTTTTTCTAGTATATAATACAATTTATTTAACCTTAGCATACTTCCACTTGCATCATTATCGGTATTAGTTGTGATATAAATTGGCTCGCCATTAGCTAAATCAACAGCTATTGGAAGATGATAATAAAACATCCAACAATTCATATGATTACGACTTAAACCGCCAGGCCTAGAATATAATTGAGCTCCGCGATATAAAGCTCTATACCCATTTTTAAATTTATGCAAACCGCTTAGCCCAACAATCTTATTATCCACTGAAGTTGTAAACCAAGCTCCGCCGTTCTTTATTGTTTCAAAAAAATTCATTGATTCAAAAGAATCGTTATTTTTAAATTTAAGCTTTTTGCATTCTCGAATAAATTCTAATAACTCTTCATTTGCTTCAAATAAAAGTTCAGTTTTAATCATGAAAATTTAAACTCCAAATCTTTAAATACTGTTGTTGACCCAAACATGGCAGGTAATAATTCAGGTTTGCGAGTGATTTCAAATGTTTCAAAACGATCTAACATATTATTAATAATAATTTCAAGGAAATGTTTAACTAAAAAATCACCAGTACAGTGATGAGGTCCATATGCTAAAGTCACTGGAAGTGGTTCATCATCTCGTTCTAATTTAAACTCAAGTGGATCCTTAAAGTATTTTGGATCACGATTAGCACCATAGGTATATAATAGAACACGACCATTTTGGTCAAACTTATATCCATGATAATCTACAGTTTCAGTAATATCACGAATACCACCTTTAAGTGGAGCAAGCCGCATTGACTCACGAGCAAATTTTGTTACTAAGGATCTATCATCACGAATACGTTTTACAATGTCGGGATATTTGCAAAGATTCATGCAAAGATCTTGGTACATACTCAAAGCAAAAGTTGGTATTACTACAGTCCATAACGATTGAATAAACATATATCCCATTATACGAGGATTATCATTATATTCCCATTGCTTGTCGCTTAAATTATAAGCCATATTAATCATAGTGTCAGCGTCGCGCTCTTCAAGCATATAATATTCTAACGACTCTTTTACGATCCTTGCAAACATATGATAAAATTCAGTAGTTTCTGCCACCGGCTTATCGTAATCAAAATCAGGATTAAAATTAGAAAATACGTTTCCAGGTCGCATCCATTCATGAAACCCATCTTTAACGTGGTCCTCAGTAACATCTAAATCATGGAATGGAAATTCAATGGTTTGTATTTGAGTATCAGTAACTATTCGTCCAATATAATCATATGATTTAAATGATTCGCCTCTTGGTATTTGATTTAGCCATTTATTTAAATTACCTTTAAAAATTTCAGTAAAATCCCCGGCGCGTCTTTTAATCCAATCTAAACTATGTTTCTTTGCTAAATGATGATGAGGACCTTCGCGTAAAGTCAATGCATAGCCTGCACGCCAAATGCCACCTAACGGTGTTGGATCAAATGGTGCTGGGGATGTTTTTGCTAGACTAAATGTTTCATTCATACGAGAAGCTTCTTTAAGCTTATCCATAGAAAATATAATCCAATGCTTATATATTGGATGCCAAAAGAATCCACGCTCTTCGTTATCAAAACAAAATTGAGCGTGTTCGTCCATAACGTACAAAAAATCTGGATTTATAATATCAAAATCAATTTTGCGCATAATAAAAGCCTTGCTTAAAGGTCAGCAGTTTCTGGCGTAAAAGTAATCGTCCATCCTTCAGAAATCAAATCAGCCTTAACACCACCGGAAACAGAAGCCATTAAATCTTTATATGTTGCTGCGGCTTCGTCATCCCATTCAGTCACGACTGTATAAGTATTTCCATCGTTAGTAATTGATGTCGCTCTTTGACCAAAACCAGAAGTAATATCCATATGGTTTATTACATCACTAGGAAGTCTTGCTCCAATATTACTTAAAGCCTCGTTAGCTGTCATGCTAGTTGGCGGTGTAAATACTACGGTTTGTGTTTTCATTTTATAGGCCTCCGTTGTTTAATCTATTTATTAAATGCTAGCCCAAAATTCTTACTTATAAAATGTGTCATAATTACGTTATGCTCTTTTACTGAACTATTATATTTTGCTTTTTCTTGTTGAAACTCAATAGCATTTGTATCGTAGGTTTTAATTTTATGAGTATCATGCTTATAATGCCAAGTTTCGGATAACGGATACACTGGTACGTTATTCATCTGAACTTTATAAGACATAATAGTTTCATTATCATAACCAAATGATTTTTGTATAGCTGGTGGATACATTGAAAATTCTTTAAGCTCTTTCATTGTTTCAAGAACATTATCTATACCATCAAAATAATTTAAACTATCCATTACTTTTCTGCTTGCCATCATAATACCGGTGTTAAACACTTTATTGTCTCCATCAAGGTCTTCCTCTTGCAGCAGCGCATGGCAGTTCCAATATTTAGCCTGAGGATTACGAAAGTCTTTATCGTATTTTTCAAAATAACCACGAACGCCAGGGGTAACGCCAGAATCTTCGCCCGACGATACATCGCAGCAAATACACGACTCGGCTTTTAAAAAATTAAACGCATCGATGTCTTTGTTAAATACCACATCATAATCTATATACAAAACTAAATCCGCGGTTTCTGTAAGCTTATCTAAAAGGTAAACTTTATATAAATTAATAATATCATATTCAGATAAGTTTGGAAATTTATTAAAAAACTTTTCATACTCGTCGTCTCGTCTAAAGTTAATATAAGTTGCACCTACGCTTGCAGCATAATCCATATGGTTTTTAATTAATTCTTTTTTGTAATTATTTAAACGCTGTTTTGTTCTTAAGCTTTTATTAACGGGATCGTCTGAATGACCTCTTGGATTATCTAATCGTTCATCAGGTATTTCAATATAAATTGAATAGATAAGTTTTGTTTTATCTTCAAAATACATATTAAACTTTTTGTTAACAAAATGAGCTATTTTAATGTTATCAAAGTTAATTTTTTCTGGATCATCAATAATATAATGCCATTCCTTATCCATTAATACATATGGCACATTATACTTTTCCATGATATAAGAAAATATGCTTTCGTTGTTTGGATAATAGTAAACTCTTAAATAGGATCCATCTTCTCTTTCGAGGTTATTTGATTTAATTTGTTCTATTTTTGTTATTGCTTCCATCATACGATCGTAATAATGAATTTGCTTTATATGTTTGGATTTACCAATCATAATACCTGTGTTCATTACATGGTTATCTTGTCCATCTAATAAGTCTTTAGTAATATGGTATTTAATTGTAGGGCTGCGTTGGCCAACTGATTGAAATACTATTTCTTTAATATTTTTATTAACAATTTTATCGTCTTGGTCTTTAATGTGAATGCCTTTTTCTAAGTCAAGCTCTTCAAATACATTAAGCTCAGTATTAAATAAAACATCCATATCAACATACATTACTTCGTCATACTCATTTGCGAGCTCTGCCATAATGTGATGTTTATATAAATTTACCTTCGCAAAATCAAATCCAGCATCAACCTCAAAGTCTTTCATAGTGTTATTATAAAACTTGAAGTCAGCACCAATTTTATCAGCGTACAACTTTTTATTATCTAGTAAACGATCTTTGTATTCTTTGATTTGATCTATTTGGTGTGCATTCGTGCCCCACCGGTCGACCACGTGATCAATATCATCGTATGTTGTAAATACTACTCTATTCATATTCCTATCACCATATACCTTGTATAGTCCTCAGAAGGGCTCATTTCACCTTTATAATAAACACTAGCTAATTGTAACGAGTCAACAAACTCATCTAAACTATTATGTGTATTAATATGCTCTGCCTCGTTATGATAGTTATTACTTTGAAAACAAGCTATAGTATCAATAGGTTTTGAGTTTAATATCATACGAATATCCTCTTGCTCCATATGCTCACAACTCGTATTAATAATTAATTGGAACGCATCGGCTCTATCAAAGTAATACTCAATAGCGTCATCAGTTACTGGAATATTATGTTCGTAATCTGGATTATTCCATTGAAGCATGTGTTGAAAATGAGCACATTCGGGATCTGAATCTACGTTCCATATCTTTACTTCGCGATCTATTTGCTGTCTTAAAATTATGCCGGTCAATCCATACCAACCGCCCATGATTAAAACATCACGCAATTCAAATGTAAGATATTTTGGATTAAGATAATCTACAAGAGTATTTACTAGCCATTCTTTACTTGATATTTGAGCGTCGTTAGTGGCAGTAATTAAATCTAAACTTCTATATAGATCTGTGTTTGGATTGTATTTGCTATCGTGATATATTCTTTCAATCTCACGTAAAGCGTTTTTATAAACTTCTTCTTTGTACATCATATTTTAATCCATTATACATATCAATTGGCGCTTTCCATTCAGAAGGATTAGCAACGCTGTTTACCAGCCCATGCTCAAACGTGTTAAATTT
>Ga0181603_10003206_pt1 | contig 12453 bp, 8 predicted proteins | sample 041ome_13_FD_148633 | JGI IMG/M metagenome (GOLD analysis project Ga0181603, IMG submission 148633) | Coastal salt marsh microbial communities from the Groves Creek Marsh, Skidaway Island, Georgia - 041409US metaG (spades assembly) | ecosystem: Environmental > Aquatic > Marine > Intertidal zone...
TATAAATATAAACGTAACGCGTTTTTTTGCTTTTTTCCCGAGGAGAATTTTTCAAAAATTTTCTTTCGCGGGGTGAAAAAGCATGTCTCTCTCTCTCTCTCTCTCTCTCTCTCTCTCTCCCTCGATGGCCCTCGTTCGTGTTCTCGTTTATTACTTTACTCTCTCTCTCTTTCTCTCTCATGCTCTCATGCTCTCTCTTTCAATTTGACGCAGGTGATTCACGGTCCACATTCCGCTTTGAAAGAGTTAATCGAAAATGCCTTGGATGCCAACTCGACTCAAATTTCCATCCTGGTGAAGGACGGAGGAAAAAAGCTCCTCCAAATCACCGATAACGGGCACGGAATCCGCGAGGAAGATTTGGAGATTGTTTGCGAGCGACACACGACGTCAAAGTTGGAAAAATTTGAAGATTTAGAATCCATGGAAACGTTTGGTTTTCGAGGCGAAGCGTTGGCGTCGATGACGTACGTGGCGGAGGTGACGATAACGACGGCGAGGAGCGGACAGAAGTGCGCGTGGAAAGCGGAGTATCGAGACGGGAAGATGCGAGAAGGGACGAAGGAAATGTGCGCGGGGGTGACGGGTACGACTATTGCGGTGGAGAATTTGTTTTATAACGTAAAAACGAGGAGGAACGCGTTGAAGTCCGGGGCGGAGGAATACGCCAAGATTTTAGACGTGGTGACGAGGTACGCCGCAAGTCGACCGGACGTGGCGTTTTCGTGTAGGAAAGTCGGGGAAACGCGGGCGACGGTAAACGCACCGTTCGTAATTTTCGACGGCGATGGCGGTTGCGACCGCGAAGGAAAAATAGTAGATAGAGAAGAAGAAGAAGAAGAAGAAGAAGAAGATGGAAACGCAGAACCAAAATCTTCTTCTGCATCAACTCGAAACGCTCGACTCCAAAAAAGTCGTCTCGAACGCATCGGCCAAATCTACGGTCCAACCGTCTCGAAAGAACTCTTACCGTTACGATTGAAAACCAACAACGACAAGTTAGAGAAGAAAACGGCACAATTTCACATGGAATGTGACATCTTATACTCCAACGCCAATTACAAAGCGAAGAAAACGACCTTCATCTTGTTCATCAACAGCCGTTTGGTGGAATGCGCTCCGTTGAAAAGAGCAATCGAAACCGCGTATCAATCGGTCTTACCGTCCTCCTCGCGTGAAAAACCGTTCGTATTTTTGAGTATGAAGCTCCCATTCAAAGATGTTGACGTGAACGTGCACCCGACGAAAAGAGAGGTGCACTTCATGCACCAAGAGGAAATCGTCGAGCGCGTGCAAACGGCGTTGGAGAAGGCGCTGGTGAAAAGCAACGGCGCGAGAACGTTTACGGTGCAAACTCTGTTGCCGGGAGCGCAAGAGAGAATAAACAACAACGGCGTTAATAAGGGAGAGAATGATGAAGAAGGACCAGTCGCGACTCAAACTCAAACTCAACAACAACAAGTAATCGTGAAGACAAAAACGACGCAAAGAGAAAAAGCCGGCGGCGATCACAAACTCGTGCGGACGAATCCAACAAAAGATATGGCGAGTTTAGACGCGTTTTATCGGAAAACATCAGTCGGCGGTGGGACCAATAGTAATATTATTGGTAATGATGCGACGATAGGAGAAGGAAACGAGACTCCGAACAACAACAGACGTAAAAGCGGCTCGACAACTTTGCTGGAAGAAGTGCGTCGAAACGTTCGCGCAAGACGAAATCGACCGAGCAAAGACGGGAGCGATGGCGCGATGAACGATATCGCGCCGTATTACACGGATTTAACCTCAGTGACGGAAATATGCGAAACTATTCGCGATGAGATGGACGATCAAATCGCAGAAATGCTTCGCTCGCACACCATCGTCGGTCCGGCTGATATTTCCACGGGAAAATGGTTGATTCAACACGGCACGAAGTTGTTGATGATCAACGTCCACGCGGCTTCGCGAGTTTTGATGTATCAGCTCACCATGGCAAAATTCAGTGGCTTCAAACCTATTTCGATAGAGCCTCCTGCGCGGCTGTGCGATTTACTCGCAGAAGGAGAAAGAGAAGAAGATGATGAAGGACAAGATGGAGATCGCGACGCGAAAGGAAAGATTGAGGAGCTGATGCTCCGCCACGCAAAGATGCTCAAAGAATACTTTGGCATCGCGATTGAAAAAAAGAAATCAACGCCGACGCCGACGCCGACAACAAAGGATGCATCAACGTCATCACCGGTCGACGATGATCATGATAACGTTGTCGTTATTTCCGCGCTACCAGAAATATTAGACGGTCACTCCCCGGATGTCTCTCGTCTCCCTGAGTTTGTGAAATCTTTGCGCGAGAAAGTCGACTGGTCGAACGAAAAGCGATGCTTCGTGACCATCGCGGAATGTTTAGCCGAGTTTTACGGCGTTTTAGACGACGACGATAACGACGACGACGACAATAACAACAACAACAACAACAACAACAACGAGAGTGAAGAGCACAACAACGACGAAAACACGTGGCAAACGAAACACGTCGTCTTCCCGGCGCTGGGTTCGTCCGCGTTCGCGCCTCCGGCCCGGTTCGCCCGTGACGGCACCGTCGTCGAAGTCGCGTGCTTGGAGCAGCTGTATAAAGTCTTCGAAAGGTGTTGAAGAGAAGAAAAAGAAGGAGAAGAAGAAGTCACGCGCGCACACGTAGCAGTAGTAGTAGTAGAAGAAGAAGTAGTAGTAGTAAGCGATGTAAGTAAGCAGCGGCGAGCCGGCACCAACAGTAACGATGAATTTTTTCTCTCTCGTTACTTTTCCCTCACAAGAAATGCTCCTGCAAAAGTCTCTCTTTCTTCTGAAAGCCACGAGCAGCTCTACGTCTCGCCGCGCGCAGCAACAGTCGTCCTCGCGTTGTTATTTCAACGCGCGTCTTCGTCGTAATAATAATCAACAACAGCGTTCTCTCGTTCACGCGTCGTCATCATCGGCGTTCCTTTTCGTCGCCGAGAAGCAGCAGCGAAGAAGAAGAGGAGGAAGATTACTCGCGACGACCGTCCAGCTAAATAATAACGACGCGATGAGCAGCACGACCACCACCGCGGCGAAAGAGAAACTCGCCGCGTTGCGTCTCGAAATGGACAAACAGAACGTCTCCGCTGTCTTAATCCCGTCGCAAGATCCGCACTTTAGCGAATACGTCTCCAAATGTTTCGAGAGGAGAAAGTACATATCTAACTTCACCGGTTCGGCGGGAACGTGCTTGGTGACGAAAACGAGCGCGATGTTGTGGACGGACGGGAGGTACTTTTTACAAGCCGAGCAAGAGTTGGACGGCTCCGCTGGGTGGCAACTGATGAAACAAGGCGAGAAAGACGTGCCGTCGGTGCAGAAATGGTTGAGAGAGAACATGGAGAGCGGGGAGGCGCTGGCCGTGGACGCGAACGTGCACTCGGTCTCCGAGGCGAGGCAGTTGGAGGAGTTGATGAAGAAGAAGAATGAGGGAGGAAGCGAGAGTAAGCTCATCAAAGTGGAGAAGAATTTGGTTGATTTGGTTTGGGAGAACGAGAAAGTTGAAGAGAAGCGGCCTGGGATGCCAAAGGCGATGTTGAGAGTGCACGCGATGAAATACGCCGGGAAATCATGCAAGGAAAAGTTAACGGAGATTAGGAAGGAAATGGCGAAGGAGAAGCAAGAATGTTTGGTGGTTTCTGCGTTGGATGATATCATGTGGTTGATGAACGTGAGAGGTGGTGACGCGGAGTGTAATCCGGTGTGTTTGTCGCACGTGTTGGTGACTGAGAAGGAAGCATTCATGTTTGTCGACGGAGATAAGGTAAACGAGGAGGTTGCGAAACATTTGAAAGAATCCGGAGTTGAAGTTAGGCCGTACGAAGAGGTTGGAGAATGTTTACGAGAAATGGCAGAGAAAGGCACGAAGATTTGGATCGATGAGGATAAGGTTTCTGTGAATACGTACGACGAGGCGATTAAAGGTATCAAAGCAGCGGAGGATAGAAAAAACGGCGAGGGTCGTCCGGCGAAAGTGGCTAAAAGCGATGACAGTGGTAAACATATTAGCAAAACAGTGAACAACGAACAACAGATAAAGTTGGGCGTCAGTCCGATTCCTATGGCCAAAGCAATCAAGAACGAAGCAGAATTGGAAGGCATGCGCGAGGCGCACTTAATGGATGGCGTGGCCATGAGCGAGTTGTGGTGTTGGCTCGAGAAACAAGCGCGAGAGGGTAATGAAAATTTGAACGAATTCAACGTCGGCGAGAAGGTATCCTCTTTGCGCGCCGAGCAAAATGGGTACGTCGAAGAATCGTTTCCGAGCATCGTCGGTGAAGGTCCCCATGGCGCAGTCGTGCACTACCGAGCCACGGAAAAGTCGGCAAGAAAAATTACGAAAGATTCCATGGTCTTGTTAGATTCCGGAGGACAGTTTCTGTGTGGCACGACAGATGTGACGAGGACGCACCATCTTGGAACTCCTTCTGCTTACGAAAAGATGTGTTATACGAGAGTATTGAAAGGTCACATAGCGTTGGATTCGGCGACATTTCCGGTGGGAACCCCAGGTATGGCGCTCGATACGTTTGCAAGACAACACTTATGGTCGGCTGGATTAGATTATCGACACGGCACCGGGCACGGCGTCGGCGCCGCGTTAAATGTACACGAGGGCCCGCAAAGCATTTCTCCGCGATGGGGAAACACGACACCTATTAAAGATGGAATGATTGTCTCCAATGAGCCCGGGTACTACGAAGATGGCAAGTTTGGCATTCGAATCGAAAACCTTCTCATTTGCCGCGAGGCGAAAACGGAGCACAACTTCCAAGGGAAAGGCTATTTGAACTTTGAGTGCTTGACGTTTATCCCGATCCAAACCAAACTGATGGACTTGACGATCATGTCAGAAGATGAAATCGCGTGGGTAAACAAATATCACGAACAAGTCTGGGAGAAAATCAGCCCGAGAGTGCAAAAAGCGGAAGTAAAAGAGTGGCTCCGAAAGGCAACGGCTAAGATTTCTCGCGATTAAACACATTTAGTAATTGAACCCGTTGTAAATACTAAAAAGATGAGAGAACCTCTCACAAACGAAGTCGATAAAAAACAAACGAAGTATTGAGATGCGCGCGCACTGTGTAGTAAGTAGTACATGTGTTCATTCATTTCTTCATTCAATTTTCTTTTAATAGTATTATTATTAAAGATTTACTTATATAGACTACACCACTAACTTCCCACACGCTTAAAAAAAGATTATTAATATACGATTGTTAAAAGGAGAGACATGCAAAAATTCTCTTTCAAACTTTCACACGTACAAACACTTCACACTCGCACATATTTAACCTTCCTTGTAGGTCACCTTCGTGATCTTACCAAGCATGACGGCGGTGTTACCGTCCAAAAATGCGATACGGGACAAACCCTCGCACTTCTTGAAGGAGTCGACAACCATCGGGTGAACCGGTTCAAAGACGCACTCGGCGACTTCGTTGGATTTCAAGGAGGCCGGACCTTCGAGCTTTTTGCCGCCAGTTTCCTTACCAACCTTGAAGTTCAACGCCGTCATCTTGCACGCAGAGCGGCCACATCGGACGAAACCGATCGGGGAGTAGCCAGTCTTCAATTCACCCGGGATATCCAAAGTTTGGACTTGCGCGGTGAACTCCTTGCACGGCGCCAAGGACTTGTCAGCCTTGTACACCATGACGTCGCCAGATCTCGGCATGTTCAATTTGTCGAGACCCTTGACGTTCATACCAACGTTGTCGCCCGGGTTGGCACCTTCGACACGCTTGTGGTGCATTTCGACGGTGAAAACCTTACCACCGCACGGGTTGGAGGCGGTGTTGGTCGGCAAGAAGACAACTTCCTCCCCCGGCTTGACAACGCCTTGTTCGACGCGGCCGGCGAGGACATCCCCGACACCCTTGATCTTGTAAACACCAGAAATCGGCAATCTCATCGGCAATTCCGGGTTACGTTCCGGTCTGTTGACCATGTTGTTCAACACGTCCAACAAGCAGTCGATGTGGAACTTTTCCCCTTTGCCGTCGAAGCTTTCGACGTCGACGCCGTTCCACCAGCCCATGTTGGTGGTCTTCTTGATCAAGTTGTCACCCATCCAGCCAGAGATCGGCAAGACCGGGACAGACTTGGTGACATAGTCCGGCTTCCACCCGACCTTGGTCAACATGTTGCGCATTTCGTCGCGGATTTCGGTGTACCTCGCCTCCTTGTAGCCGGCGGTATCGCAATCCATCTTGTTGACGCCAATGATCAATTGCTTGACGCCCAACAAGTTGAGCAAACGCGCGTGCTGACGCGTTTGGCCTTGGACTTCACCAGCCTTGTGGTTACCCTTTTGGATGGCGGTGGTAAAGTTACCATCGGCCGGGACCATCAACAAGGCGACATCGGCTTGCGCGGCACCAGAGATCATGTTCTTGATAAAATCTCTGTGACCCGGCGCGTCGATGATGGTGTAGTGCCACTTCTCAGTGAAAAACTCCTTGGTCGTGCACGAGATGGTCACACCACGCTCGCGCTCTTCCTTTTGGCGATCCATATAGAACGCAAACGCGAAAGAAGACTTACCCAAGGCATCAGCCTCGGCTTTCAACTTTTCGACTTCACGTTCCGGGATACCGCCGAGTTCAAACAGCAAACGACCGGTGGTCGTGGACTTGCCGGAATCGACGTGACCGCAGATAACGATGGAGAGATGCTCTTTGCCTTCAGACATTGTTGATTTATAAGATTTTCTGTTGTTTTTCGATTCAAACGATCAGAGAGAGAGAGAGAGAGACGAAAAGGTCAGCAAAGCTTCTTAATAATCATTGTGATTTCTTTTCTTTTCACACAAAAGCCCCAAAAAGGTGCCCGGAGGGGGGACCCACAAAAATGAAAAAAAAATGGACGGACAGCCGTCGCCGAGCTCTCTCTCTGACGATGAAAAAATGGTCTTTCCCGACGACGACGACGACGTTCGAACCCCCGCCGCGAAGTGAAAGAGACGCATATCTCGGACGATTCGCGCGCATCGAGTGTTTCTCGTCGCGAATATCTTCTCGACGATCATCGATTCCCGCACAGGAAGAGGCGCGCGGGTAAAGCAAAACCCGATCCGATTTTGGCGGCAAACCAAAAGGGGAGAATTCTCCGCAGGAAAGAGCGCCGTCGTTTCCTTTTTGTACAAGGAAAAGAAACCGAGAAAAAAAATCTCGCGCCGCGCGAACGAACGAGGAAGAAAAAACCCGAGACGCGAACGCGAAACGCGCGCCTCGATCGAACGATCGCGAAAAGCGCGCGAAGAATCGCTCGTTTTCTCTCTTCAGAGAGAGGTAAACAGAGAAGACAGAGAGCGCGACAGCGAGAGAGAGACCCCGCGTTGCGTGTGTATATTTATTTTGCACTCACCACTTGCGTAAATAAAAAGGAGGAATTTGGAAAAATTTTCGCCGCTTTGTTTGTTTCTTTTTTCTGTTTTTTTTGCTCGTCCGTCCTCTCGCGTGTGGATGGGTGTCGGTCGTTTTCTCTCTCTTCTCTCTCTCTTCTCTCTCTCTCTTCTCTACCTTCCCTATCTTCTCTCTCTATATCTCTCTCTCTCGTCGCGATGTGTGACAAACGAAGCACAAAAACACGAAAGTTTCTTGACGACTCTTCTATACAAAAAAAAACGTTCACGTTTTCCGAACGCGTGACACCGCGCTCGCCTTTTGGGTTCTTCTTGTCTGTCTTCTCGGACGCACCGACGACAGAAAAAGAAAACCGCGACGAGATGACACCCACGCGTGGCGCGACGTGATGATTCGATGACGACGATGAACAAAGAAGCCGTCTCGGGAGCGACGGCGGGATTCGTGGCCACGATTACGCTGCACCCGCTCGATGTCATCAAAACGCGTCTGCAAGTGCAAGATTTGAGTAAGACGTACGACGGGACGGTGCACGCGTTTAAAACGATTTTGAAAAGAGAAGGCGCGAGAGGCTTGTACGCGGGGTTGACGCCGGCGTTGGTTGGGAACACGACGTCGTGGGCGATGTATTTCGCGCTGTACGATCGAGCGAGGAAACGGTACGAGAAGAGAGGGACATCTCCGAGGAACGGCGAAGGCGGCGGCGGCGGTAGAGGAGTCGCAGGAGGAGGAAATGATGATGATGATGATGATGATGGTGCGAGTAAGAATAGCATCAGTTCGGGGGAGACGTTGTTGGCGGCTGCCGAGGCGGGCATCGGCGTGAGCTTATTGACGAACCCAATTTTGGCAAAGACGAGGCTGGCGTTGCAAGAGAGAGGCGGAGGCGCCGAGGCGGCTCCCAAAGCTGGAGGAGCAGGAGTTAAAGTTCAAAAACCAACAAAAGCTACGGTCAGATATAAAGGGTTAATCGATTGTTTGTATTCAATCGCGCGAAACGAAGGCGTTTCTGGACTGTACAAAGGATTAACGCCGAGTTTATTGTTGGTGTCGCACGGCGCCATTCAGTTTACGTGTTACGAAAATCTAAAGAGTTTAGCCAGAGGAGGTGAAATGAACAACGATGCCATCGATACAACGCGCGAACAGCAGCAGCAGCAGCAACAACAACAACAACAGAGAGAACTCACCAGCGCCGAGTGCGGCGTCTACGGCATGCTTTCAAAAATAGTCGCCTCTTTGGTCACGTACCCGCAACAAGTCGTTCGCGCTCGGATGCAAAAGCTCCAAATCGAGCGAAACCAGATCAAATACAAAACCTTGCTCCAATCGTTCGCGACGATATCCAGAAGAGAAGGCATATCTGGCATGTACAAAGGCATGGTCCCAAATCTCGCGCGCATGTTGCCGTCCACCGGCGTGACTTTCTTCACCTACGAGTTCGTCAGTCGAGTGTTTAGCGCGAGCGCGGACTCGAGTTAAGAAGGACTTGAGAGAGAGAGAGAGTCAGACAGAATCAGAGCGACGACGACGACGACGACGACGACGATATCGCGATAGCTGTAGCGTACTTTATAGCGTTTATATTAATAGTAGCAATAGTAGTACTAGTAGTAGTATTGTAGGCTTTGTAGGAATGTAAAACGTATCGTCAAGCCTTCGCGCGCGCGACAAGGCTGGAAAAAAGTCAAACGAACACGTTTGAAACACAAGTGAAAGCTCCAAAAGTTTTACACTCCTCTCCCGACTACGCGCGACATCTCTCTCTCTCTCTCTCTCGAGAAAAGAATAAGAAGACGTAGAAAAGAAAAAAATGACCTCCTCTCTGCGCTCGGTGAACCCAAACGCCGAGTCCATGGACAAAGCCGCGGCGTTGTTCATGAACATCAACGCCGCGAAAGGTTTGCAAGACGTGATGAAAACCAATCTCGGGCCGAGAGGAACGATTAAGATGCTCGTCGATGGTGCCGGAGGTGCGCTTCTCTTTCTCTCTTTTCTCTCTCTTTTCTCTCTCCCTCAACGCTCGCGCGCATCTTTTTCTTCTCTTTTTCTTTGAAACGCGTCGTCGATGACGTCGCGGATCGTCTCGAACGTCTCTCTTCTCTCTCTCTCTCGCTTCCGATCTCATCTCTCCTCTTCGAGAGAGCTTGACGGCTGCTCGGTTTGACTTTTTGAGAGACGATGAAAGGAAAAATTCGTCTGAAAATTTTTTTTTCCCTCAAAACTAACGCTTTTGTGACGGAAACGCATTCTTTTCCTCTTACCCCCCCCTCCCGTGCAGGTTTAAAGCTCACGAAGGATGGCAACGTTTTGTTGAAAGAGATGCAGATTCAAAACCCGACGGCGATTATGATTGCTCGGTCGGCGGTGGCGCAAGACGATATTTCCGGCGACGGGACCTCGTCGACGGTATTGATTACCGGGGAGTTGATGAAACAAGCGGAGAGGTATTTGAACGAAGGCGTGCACCCGAGAGTGATTGTTGAAGGTTTAGAAGCGGCGAAGAAGAGTGCGATTGAGTTTTTGAAGGAGTTTCGCGTGGAAACGGGAGGCGTGGAGAATCCGGACCGAGAGATGTTGTTGTGCGTGGCGAGGACCGCGTTGAGGACAAAATTGGAGGAACATTTAGCGGATATGTTGACGACTATCGTCACGGATGCGGTTTTGTGCATTTCCAGACCAAAAATGCCGATCGATTTGCACATGGTGGAAATCATGACCATGAAGCATAAGGAAGATTCAGAGACGAAGTTGATTAAAGGGATGGTTTTAGATCACGGGTCGAGACATCCGGATATGCCGAAACACGTGGCCGATGCGTTTATATTGACGTGTAACATAAGCATGGAGTACGAAAAGTCCGAGGTGAATTCGAGCTTTATGTACTCGAACGCGGAGCAAAGAGAGAAGATGGTCGAGGCGGAGAGGAAGTTTACCGACGACGTCGTGAGACAAGTCATCGCATTGAAGAAGAAAGTCTGCGACGGGAACGATAAAGGATTCGTCGTGATCACGCAGAAAGGCATCGATCCGATTTCGTTGGATATGCTTGCGAAAGAGAATATTTTAGCATTAAGACGAGCGAAGAGAAGAAATATGGAACGATTAGTTTTGGCGTGCGGCGGAGTATGCGTGAACTCTCCGGAGGAGTTATCGCCGGAAGTTTTAGGCCATGCTGGAGAAGTGTACGAACACATATTAGGCGACGAAAAGTTTACTTTCATTGAGGACGTCGCGAACCCAACCTCTTGCACGATTTTGTTGAAAGGACCGAACCAACACACGATCATCCAGTTAAAGGATGCCGTGCGAGATGGTTTGCGCGCGGTAAAAAACACTTTAATCGACAAAGCGGTCATCCCCGGTGCCGGGGCGTTCGAGGCTGGTTTGTTCGTCCATTTGAACGAAGTGACGAAGAAAACGGTTGAAGGTAGAGCCAAGAGAGGTGTGGAGGCGTTCGCTGAAGCTATGCTCGTCATTCCGAAAACATTAGCGGAGAATTCAGGGTACGACGCGCAAGACGCGGTCATTTCCCTCACGGATGAACACGAAAATGGAAACATCGTCGGCATCGACGTGACGACTGGTGAGCCGTTTGACCCGACGACGAGTGGAGTGTACGATAACTATCTCGTGAAGATGCAAATTTTGCAAAGTGCACCAGTGGTTGCGACGCAATTATTGTTGGTAGATCAAGTCTTAAGAGCGGGCGTAAACATGCGCGGTCGCGGAGCACCCGCTGAGTAAAAAAAAACTAGTTCGACGAGGAAGCGAGAACACGATGCATTTGCACGAGCGAAGGTCGTGTTTCGATTTCCATCTCTCGATTCGAGAACATAGAATTGAAAAGAATAGATACATAAAATATTTGCAATGCCAAACCTTAATACAGTCTTTAGTTAATAAAATAATGAGAGGGTCCTTCTCTTTCTTCTCTCTCTCTCTCTCTCTGTTCCTGCGTGTTCTTCTTTCCTTTACTGTTTTTACATCAAGATCGATGATCTTTCGTGAAGATGAAAATACCGTTGCTACCGGTCGCTTTGCCAATCAAGACGTCCTCGTCGCAATAACTAAACTCGTACCTCCCCACGGCCGCGCCGGGAGTTCGCTCGTTTTCGTTTGTACTCTCTGTCCCTCCACCCATTGCCCTCGCCGCTCTCCCGAACAATGGAAACCTCACCTCGAAATCTCTCAAAAATAACAACACGCGTTGATTCAACTCGGTTCTCGGCAACACCGCCGGCGCGAGTAACATCTCGGTAAACTCGCTAATTCTCACGTCGCTCACCACGGCTTCTTGAAACACCAACTCTAGCGCTCTTTTACTATTATCATTACTACTACTACTACTATTACTACTCTTCGCTTCCTTATACGTCGCGTTCACCCTCAAAATCACCCCGTCCTTCTCCTCCAACAGCAAAGGCACCGAAACGCGAATCTCGTTGACGATCTCCTTCGTCTCCGTCTTGAACTCTTGAAAAATATCTCCAACTACGACTGGCGGCGGCGGAAAAAACGGCACCGGCGGAGGAGGAATGGACAAAACGAGCAATCCAGTCACGTCCAGCGCGGTCGTAAAGATTAATTTCCATCGCCCGTCCAAAAGCGCGTCGTCGAAGTCATCAAACTCAGATTCTCCTTCTTTCGATTTCTGTCGCCGCTGAAGAAAACTTTTTTCCAAACGCGCTTTCGCGTCGAATATCGCCTTCGTCTCTCGCTCGTTGGACGCGAACAGCGCGCCTCGGTACGTCCCTCGACACGCTTCGACGAGCGCATCTTTCAGTCGCCTTCTCTCCTTCTCGGAAGAAGAAGAAGAAGAAGAAACGGGAGAAGAACTGCTCTCCTCCTCCTCGTCGACGAGTTGTGCTCTCGGAGACGACGCGTCGTTGCCGCTTTTCTGAGTGCGATGATTATCTTCGCCGCGTGGAAACCTCCTCGTTGTTTTTCTTCGTCTCGCGAACCGCGCGAACCCGAGAGAAGAAGAAGAAGAAGGAAAACGCGCGATCATCGATCCTCCGTTCTCTCTCTCTCTCTCCGCGTT
>Ga0181603_10003223_pt1 | contig 12404 bp, 9 predicted proteins | sample 041ome_13_FD_148633 | JGI IMG/M metagenome (GOLD analysis project Ga0181603, IMG submission 148633) | Coastal salt marsh microbial communities from the Groves Creek Marsh, Skidaway Island, Georgia - 041409US metaG (spades assembly) | ecosystem: Environmental > Aquatic > Marine > Intertidal zone...
TTCATCATCTCCGCCAACAACGCGCCTCTGTTTCGTTTTTTTTATAAATGATAGAAAACGCTATGTGTTAGTATGTGTTGTTATCGTCGTCGTTATCATCGCCGTCGAAAAGAAGAAGAAGAAGAAGAAGAAGAAGAAAAGAGGGTGGTATGTGTGTGTGATTTTTTATGGGCTCACACTCAAATTTCAGGAACACCCTTCCCCCACCAAAAAAACAATTTTTTTTTTTTCCTTTTTGTGAGTGATGACGTAGAAAAACGTGTACAAACCAGAGTTCGTTAGTGAGCTCAAGTAGGCACCCTCGCGCCCACTTTTGTGGTTGTAACAGTATGTGGAAAAAAGATACGCACTTGTTGCCGAGAATGTCCTTCAATTCCGCGCCACCATCGCAGGTTTTGGAGTTGAAAATGTACACCACTTTCGGTTCTCCGTTTGGTTTCAAGATTTGCACCGCGTTGTTCGCGATCACATCTTGTTCGGTCGAAGACACTTTCGCCGCTCGAACGTGTTGAATTTTGTTCGAGCGAATTCGGTGTCGACGCGCAATCTTTCTTCCCGAAGAGGAGGAGGAAGAAGAAGACGAAAAATTTTGTTGTTGTACAAAGCTTTGCGAAGCGGACAAAGAAGACGACGCGGAAGACATCATCGTTATCGGTGTTCGCGGGCGGTAGTGTTACAACTTTAACGATGAGAGTGCGTGCGTGTGTTGCGAGAGCGCGCGCGTGTGAGTGTTTTACAATAAAATAACGACGATTCGAAAATGAAAAAAGTCTACGTAGGCACCTGGCAGCGCCTAGGTGTTCGTTTTTCGCCGACACACGTCTCGCGTTGATATTTTTTGCTTTTTTTTCCCTACGCCCCCCCCCGGCACCGGACTTTTGCAAACAGTGCCCACACAGAATTTTCAACAACAAAGAACACAAAAGGAAAAGAAAAATTTTTTTTGGAAAAGCTGTTTGCCAGCTCATCGTTTCGCGTCAGAAAAAAAATTCACATCACATCGCATATTTATTATCGCGCGCGCGCGCGGGGGGGTGAATAGAAACGGACGAGAAGAAGAGAGAAGGATGTTGTTCCGTCGCAGTTTGACAAATTTGCGTCGAGCCGCGCAGTTGCGCAATCGCATTTCGTCCGCATCTTCTGCGTCTACTTCTGCCTTCGCGACGACACCAATTTCCCCGTGCTCCTCGTTGAAACGACAGTTAACGAAACGTGCCTTTGCGCATTCCTCTTCCTCGAACTTTTCTCACGCGCAACTCGCGGAAAGCGAAGAGGAAGAGTACGTGCGAGCGCGGATGAACGACGCGAATGATTCCCCCCTCGGTGGGTGCGAGTCGTCGTTCAATGGTATTCATCAATCCTCGCCATCGACCGAGAAGAACAAGAATGAGAATAAGAATAAGAACAACAACAACAACAACAGCGCGGCTTTGACTTTTTCAGCCACGAATTTGGAAAAGGTGTTGAGATTTCGAGGCGAAGAGGGAGGAGAAGAAGAAGGAGGAAGAAAAATGACGACGAAACAAAAGAAGAAGAAGATCACCAATAACAACAACAACAACAACAACACCAACACCAACACCAACATCGCGAAGAAAAAAAGGTTCATTGGGAACGTGCCTGAATACGTGTGCTCCTCTTCTTTTACCTCCGTCGCTGCAGCTGCAACGAAAAAATGCGACGAAACGACGAGTACTGTATTATGTCGCTCGGAGTCCGATTTGCTCGGCGAACTCGATACTATTCCGCGGAACGCTTTGTACGGTATCGCCACTCAAAGAGCAGTGGAGAATTATCCAATCACCGGAGTGAAACTGAGTCACTTTCCGGAGTTCATTCGCGCTTTAGCATTCGTCAAGAAGGCAGCCGCGACGGCTAATTTTAAGGTTGGATTAATCTCGAAAGAGATTTTTGAGGCGATTTCGACCGCGTGCGATAGTTTGTTGGATTCGAACAAATATCACGGAGATTTCATCGTGGATGTCATTCAAGGCGGCGCTGGAACAAGCACAAACATGGCTGCGAATGAAATAATCGCAAATTTGGCGAATTTGAGTTTGAATAAACCGATCGGATCGTATGAAGTCGTCCATCCGAACGATCACGTCAACTTGTGCCAATCTACAAACGACGCGTATCCGACTGCCGCCAAACTCGCGGTTGGTTTACATCACGAAAAAATGGTCAGCGAACTAAAACTGTTGATTGAATCGTTCCGCAAAAAGGGCGACGAGTTCAAAGACATCGTTAAAATGGGTCGCACGCAACTTCAAGACGCTGTTCCGATGACACTCGGGCAAGAGTTCGCATCTTTTGCAAACTCTCTCGAGTCGGATCTGGCGTATTTAATGAAGAATGTCAACGCGTTGTACGAGTGTAATCTCGGGGGCACCGCAATTGGCACCTCCATAACCGCACACAAGGAGTTCTCCAAAGAATCGATCGACGCTTTGAGGCAGTTGACGAAATTGCCATTCACGAGCGCGAAAGATTTCGTCGAGGCATCGAGTTCCACCTCTTCGTTTTTGTTGTTTTCGAGCATTTTGAGACGAATCGCTTTGAAAACGAGCAAAATATGCAACGATTTACGTCTGTTAAGCTCTGGTCCGAGATGCGGTTTCAACGAGATTGATTTACCCGCCGTCGCACCTGGATCGTCCATCATGCCGGGAAAAATTAATCCCGTCATCCCCGAGGTGATGAATCAAGTGTGCTTCCAAGTTATTGGAAGTGATGCCGCAATATCGATGGCATCAGAACACGCGCAGTTGCAACTCAACGCGTTTGAGCCTGTGATCGTGTACAACTTACTAAACTCATTAGACTCTATGTCTAACGGCTTAAAGGTCTTGCGCGAGAAGTGCATCGACGGTATCACCGCGAACGAAGACGTCTGCGCGAGCCACGTGAACAATTCCATTGGTATTGTAACAGCTTTGCTCCCGAAAATAGGCTATAAAAAAGCCACCTTGGTTGCAAAAACCGCTCTTGAAACAAACAAGCCGGTTTCTCATGTCGCCACGGAAGTGCTGAACTTCCTCTCCCAAGAAGATGCGGACACGCTGTTGAACATCGAAAATATGACCGGCGTCGTCGCTGGCGATAAAGAAGCCGAGGAGAAGAGAAAATCCTATCCTAAGCGAGGCGTGGACATCGAGTCTCCGCAATCCGCCGGAGGGAAGAAGTGCAACTTGTGGAGTTACATGTATCCGCCGGAGAGGCAATTGTTTCAATCTGCTGGTGTTATGTAATTTAAAGAAGCACCGTGTGTAATAATAATATCAACGAGGGAGAGAGAGAGAGAGAGAGAGAGAGAGAGAGAGAGAGAGAGAGAGAGAGAGAGAGAGAGAGAGAGAGAGAGACAGAGAGAGAGATAGTCTTGAAAAAGACCACCATCAACCACGTCGAAAAAAGGGAGTGCCTTCCCCTGTAAACTTTTTATCCAAACAAGCACAAGTCGTTTTATTATTAATACTCCACTCGTAAGTATACACCCCGCGCACTCCTGTTCAATTCAGTGTTCGTGCGCGTGATAAAAACACCGAAGGAAAGAGTATAAAGCACGCAAATCTCTCACATAATCGTGAAATCAGCATCGCATCAATCGTCATGTCGTCTGCAACAACTTTACCCAATTTTGCAGTTGCGGTGAACACCTCGTCGTCAACGTGGTCGACGCGAAAGGAATCCAACGCTTTCACTTCTTCATCTTCATCTTCGAGAAGAACGCGAAGAATTCATCGCGCTTCTGCGTTGTCGTCGTCTCCTTCGATGATGGCTTATGCAGTAGCAGGAGAAGGACAGAATCAACAAGTCTTGAGAGACGTGACTAAAAAGCTCCGCGACTGCGTCAAGAGAAAAGCGCCGTCATCCGCCGTCGATTTACTCGTGTCTTTAGGGAGAGACTATGGGATCGAACCGGACGCTCGAGCGACCTCCGCGTGCATCGCGGCGTGCGTTGCCGGTCGAGATTTAGATATGGCGGAAAAAGTGTTCGAGCAAGTATTCGAAGGCGGCGTGTGCGAGCCGGATGAAATTGCCATCGTCGAGCTCGTGAAAGGGTATCTGACCATTGGCAAAGACAATGCGCCGTTGTGGCAGAAAGCGACGAGTTTATGCGCGCAGATGACGAATAAATACGGAATTACGCGGACTGCGGTAACGTATAACGTTTTGTTGCAATGCTGCGCCAACACGAATGATTTTCAGAGGGCAGAGGAGATCATCGATACCATGTACGATGAAGAAGTTGCGCCGAGTCCGGAGACGTTCAAGGCAGTCGAGAAGAGGAGAAGCATTCGCTCGTACGCAAAGAAGGTTTTGATGTAATAGAAGATGTCGTATTATTGGTATGTATACTCGAGAATAGAAAAAAAGATAGAGAGGAGAGAGAGAGAGAGAAAGAGAGAGAATTATTGATTGCTCATTTGATTGTATTTCTACTACTCCATTGAGAGGTGCTAATTTTAATTGATTTACGTGTTTTATCGAAGCTTGTTCCCGCTGCCTTTGAAGGCACTGAATCCGTCCTTCTTCTCGCTAGTATTCTGTGTCCCATTTTTATCATCGCCACCTTCTGTGCTCTTCTTCTCGGACTCTTTTTGTTTCTTCCTCGCCATCGCTGCCGCTCTCGCACCTCCGCCAAACATGACTTTCCCAGCCGCTTTTCGTTCAGCTCTTTCTGCTTCGGATAAACTCTTCTTCTTTTCCTCGTCGGCGCCTTCAGCGTTACCTAAAACGCCACCTTCGCGCAGCTTTTGCCACTCTTTCGTCACTCGTAAAGAGGTAGTCGGAAGCTCTACTTTCACCGGCTGCGATTCGCTAGCTTTCGAAGCTTTCCCGTCCAGTCTATTCCCGCTCCCCGCGAACGCTAAAAATGTGTTTTTGTTGCTTTCTTCCTCCTTCTTTTCTTCTTTTTCTTCTTTTTTCTCGTCTTCTTTTGCTCGCGGCGTACTTCCAGTCAAATCCACCACACCGTTCTCGTCCACGTCCATAAAACTCTCCTTTCCACCTTCTGTATTCTTCGTCGTTGGCATGGCTGTTCCTCCTCCTCCTCCTCCTCCGGCTTTACCTCCGTAATCTGGTTCCACATAATCCAACGGCGCTGCGAAATCCACCTCGCAATCCGTCTCCACCACGCACACTCCGGCCTCCGGTTTCGCCTCGATCACATCGATAAAATATCTCTTATTGTTGTATTCAATCATGAACGTATCGTTCACGGTTAAGCACGTGTAATTTCTCAAGCACGTCTCCAACACCGCCTTGGGATTGCTAATGTTCAAAAAATCGCTCGTTTGCGGTTGAAGCTTCACGAACGTGCCTTTAGGTAACCGGCAGTTTTTCACTCTCAGAACGTCCCCTTCGATTAACCGCAAGTTTTGCATCATCCAGTACGGAAGATAACAAACACCCTCGTCCGCGACGAATTCTAAAACCCCGCAGTGCGTTTTCGTCTTCTCTTTCACGTTCTCGATGTTGAACAACATCGGAAAATCCAAGTCTCCGATTTGCGATAATCTGTCTAACGCCGAGGGTGGTAGAATGATTTTGTCACCTTTGTCCAACTCCGAGCGGTCGATGAAGGACACCGGGTAAGCTCTGTATTGCGCTTCGAACGCAGATCGACCGCCCCCACCAAATCGGAACATTATTGTTGTTGTTGTTGTTGTCGTTGCTTTTGATTTTGAACACAGAGAAGCGCGCTTTAATAGTAATAATGAAGACAAAAAGAGAAAAGAAAAAAGGGAAAAATCAAAGAAATTCCGAAAAAGAGAAAAAAAAATTCACACTCACAAACAACTTGCATTGGCTTCATTAATAGTAATAGTAATAATAATAATAATAACAATGCCGACGACGACGAGAAGAAGAAGCGCATCGAAATCTCTGAGTCGAGAGACAACTCCCGCTCTCGAAGAAGACAAAGAGAAGAAGAAGAAGAAGAGCGACGGTGGAGGAGGGAGGAAGAGGAAGGAAATGTCACCAATTGCAGAAGAAAAGTCACCTCTTCCTTCTCCATCAACGAACAACAACAACAACAACAACAACAACAACGACACGAACGCGAATAAGAAACAGAAACAGATAAAAGGAAGAGGCAAGGCGGGAGGAGGATTGAGGTCAGACGATAAGAGTCCGGAGAGAAGACACGGAGACGACGATAATAGAGGTGGAAAAGGAGGAGAAACAGAAAACGATAAAGATGATGCTGATGGTGGTTCACCGTCGAGGAAGACGAAGAAAGCCGCCAGTGCGAGCGCAGAGAACAACAAAAAGGAAAAAGACGATTTGATCATACAGCAAAGGAAACGGAAACTTCAAGAGTGGCGAGAAGCTCAGGAGAAGAAGAAGAAAATGAACGAAATCAAAGCGGCGGCGTTGCAAGCGGTAGTTGGGAAGAAGAGGTTTGAACGGAAAACTGTGATGATGGACGACGATGGGATGTTTAACGACGACGACGAGGACGAAGATGCAAATGCGGCGATGACGAAAAGGAAACCACCGAGTTTTCTCAACGATGAAGATGAGGACGACGATGATAAAAGCAAGAAGGATGGCGACGGTGAGGAAGACGATGAAGACGATCCTTTGGATGCGTTTATGAATTTGAACGATGAAGCGATGAACGAGGAGAGAGCAAAGGCGGAGGAGAGAGCGAAACAATTAGCTGAGAAGGAAGACGAAGAGTCAAAGTTGAAAAAAGAGAAAGAAGAGAAAGAGAAAGCGTTAGAGGCGGAATTTATGAGAGCAGCAAAGAGAGCGGCGAGAGTTCTAGTCGAGAAAGATGGGGATGCCATGGATGTCGACGATAATGGCAAGAAGAAGGACTCTTCGGGAAATACCGTCGTCCAGCTGCAAAAGAAGAAATCCATCGTCGACGTGAAAACGAGAGCGCCAGCATCTGAGCAAGCCATAAAAAACGCGAAGAGCAAAATCAAGGTGAAACCAGAATACATCGTCCGAGGCTTTTTCGACGAGGATTCAGAAGGCGAAGGCGATGAGAATGAGGAGGCGAGGAAGAAGAAGAAAGATGGCGAAGGAGCAAATGCGACGATAACAGACAAAGGAGAAAAAGACGAGGATAACAAAGAAGAACTCGCCATGTACGAAAGCGATTCGGACGACGAGTGGGCGGCAAAACAAAAAGCTAAGTTATCAAAAGCAGATAAACTTGGAGCAGTCGTGCACTCGGACATTGACTACCCGCCGTTTCGAAAAAATTTTTACATTGAATCGTACGAAATGTCTAAAATGACAAAAGAAGAAGTCAAAGAGCTTCGAACAAAACTCGACGGCATATCTTGTCGCGGTAAAAGAGTACCAAAACCGATTAAATCTTGGAATCAAGCTGGATTGTCGAATAAAATCATGGAACTCATTCGACGTTCGGGCTTTGAGAATCCCATGCCAATTCAAGCGCAAGCATTACCAATCATCATGAGCGGTCGTGATTGTATTGCCGTCGCTAAAACGGGTTCTGGTAAGACCTTAGCTTATATACTGCCGATGCTGCGGCATATTAAAGATCAACCGGAGATAAAAAATGGCGATGGTCCGATTGCTATGATTGTCGGACCGACTAGAGAGTTGGTGACGCAAATAGGTAAAGAGTGCAGAAAGTTTGGTAAAACGGTTGGTGTTCGATGCGTTTCCGTTTACGGTGGATCCGGCGTTCAATCACAAATCACCGATTTAAAACGAGGGTGCGAAGCAGTTGCGTGCACGCCCGGAAGAATGATTGATATTCTCACTACTGGGGCTGGTAAAATCACAAATTTACGACGCATCACCTATTTCGTTTTGGACGAAGCCGACAGAATGTTTGATATGGGCTTTGAGCCGCAAATCACGAGAATATTAGCAAATACGCGTCCGGATCGTCAAACAGTCATGTTTTCGGCGACGTTTCCGCGCGCAATGGAGAATATCGCCCGAGCGGCGTTGGAAAACCCAATTGAGATTCAAGTTGGAGGCCGTTCGGTTGTAAATTCCGATATCACACAGCTCGTCGAATTGAGAGAAGAGGAAGATCGATTCATTCGAATGTTAGAATTACTAGGTGAGTATTATGAACAAGGTAAAGTGATTATCTTCGTCGCCTCGCAAGATAAATGCGATACGATCTTCAGAGATTTGTTAAAGTCAGGTTATCCGTGTCTGTCTTTGCACGGCGGGAAAGAGCAAGCCGATCGGGAATGTACGATTGTTGATTTTAAAACAGACGTGTGCAATGTATTAGTCGCTACTTCAGTCGCAGCGAGAGGTTTAGACGTTAAAGATGTAAAACTTGTCATCAATTTTGATTGCCCGAACCACCTTGAGGACTACGTTCACCGAGTCGGGCGAACTGGAAGAGCCGGAGAGAAAGGAACCGCAGTGACGTTCATTTCGCGTGACGAGGAGCGTTTCGCGCCAGACCTCGTAAAAGCTATGCGCGAAGCAAAGCAACCGGTGCCACAGGATGTTTTAGCACTCGCAGAAGCATTTGGAAACAAGCGAAAGAACAACGAAGTCATGGCAAACGGTTCTGGCTTTGGCGGTTCTGGATTTAAATTTGATCAATCCGAAGCCGATGCGTTGAAGAAGGAAAAACGCCAAGCTGCAAAAGCCGCTGGATTAATACTTGAAGATGATAACGATGATGAGGACGAGAACATGGACGACGACGACGATGACGGCGGGGGTGACATGAAATGGGGTGCCGCCGGGTTATCGTCGGTTTCAGCAATCGAAAGCGCGAACACAAATGCCGCTGGAGGTCCCATGGCACCAGGACAGGCGAAAGCGTCCACGGCAGTCGCCCTGGCGTCTCAATTTGGCGCAACACCGGCGCAAGTGGCGCAGGCAGCAGCGAATGCAGTGTTCAAAGAAATGTCCAAGAAGGGAGGTTTGAATGCTCCGACGTCTACGGCAGATGCCGAAGCGCAGAAGGCAAGTGCACTCGTCGCGGCGGCAAAAGCTGCCGCTGGAAAAATTGCTTCGTCCTTGGGAAAAACGTCTTCGTCGAATTATAATCCTCCAACGAATGACCCGACTATTCTCAGAGACCAAGCTGCAAAAGCTGGTCACGTCGCCAATTCTGCTGCTGCGTTCATGTCGTCTTCTGCGGCGCAAAATGCAATCATGCTCGCGCAAAATACAGCATTAGCGCACGGTGCTTCAGCCGGAGCAGCCAAGGCTGCTGCTTTCGCGGCGGCTTTGAACGCGCAGCATAAGATGTCTACAGGCGGAGTGATTACTTCTGCAGGTCAGAGTCACTTCGAATCCGAGCTCGAAATCAACGATTTCCCGCAATACGCCAGGTGGAAAGTTACGCATAAAGACCAACTCCAACAGATCAATGATTTCACCGGCGCAGTGGTGACTGTCAAGGGCACGTATTACCCGCCTGGGAGAGCCATTCCAATGGGCGAACGGCGATTGTATTTATTAATTGAAGGTCCAACCGAGAGATGCGTGACTGCGGCGAAGAATCACGTTAAGAAACAAATAGAAGAGGTGGTATCAAAACAGGCTTTACCGGGTGGAGCTGGCGCCGGGCGCTATAAGCTGTGATGTTTTTTAGAATTTAGTATGGGGGTTAGAATCAATGTGACTTTGTACTTTACACGCGTTTATTTCACAAAAAAATTAACGTTATTAGATCAGGTTATTCAGTGAATAGAAGAATCTCTCACTACCTTCCTCACTCATTAAAACCCAAACCAGCCGAGGATTCCGCCTCTTTTTGATGGCGTTTCCACTTCTTTCGGTTCTGCTTCTTCTTCACAGTCTTCAAACTTCGATCCGTCCTCCGAGTCTTTGCTGCTTATAGAGCCTTCACCTCCTTTCTTATTCCTTCGTAACGTTCCTGATGATCCCGGCTTTACGTTGTTATGCTTTGCGGCGCCTCGCTTAGTCGCAGAAGATTTTCTCGCTTCTACTGGAGGCGGTCCTGGAGGGAGCGGAGGCATCACGGATGGAGGATTTGGAGCGTTACCACCTGATTTCTTCTTGTTTTGTTGCTTATTCGTTTTCTTATTTGTTTTCTTATTCGCTCGCTGCTGCAATTCGTCACCACTCGTATCCGGTGATCCTTCCGTCGTCGTCCCTCCTGCCTTTTCTATCTGACCTTTCTTTTTCTTCATGGATGCCTTTTTTGAAGCGGATGACGGAGAGTTGCCATTTTTCTTACCAGGGAGCATCCCAACACCAGGCGGTGCGCCCGGCGGCGGCGGCGGCGGCACACCTGGCGGTGGACTCGGCGGTTGACGCATCGGAGAAACGCCACGCGGTGATCTGTGCGCAACATCTACTGGAGGAGGTCCTGGCGGCGTTGGCGGATGCTGCAGTGATCCGTTTGATCCAGATGAAGTCAATCCGGACGCGCTGTACGGGGAAAGCGGTGGCTTCATGCCTGGTGGTGGTGTTGGCGGCAAAGGCGCGGGTGGACCAGGTGGTGTCGGTGGTGGTGCGCCCGGCGGTGGCGGTGGTGCTCCCGGGGGTGGAGGAGGTGTTGCCGGCGGCGTCGAGGCGTGAAAGAGAGACGTGCCTTGAAGATGTGCGTAATCTCCGTTGGTGCTAGGATGGTGTGGTGGTCTCGACTTCGATGGTGGAGTCGAAGTAGGCGTGGACGCACCACTGATGATTGTCGTTCCAGCAGCGAATGCCGGCGCGGACGATTTCGGCGGCGATGACGCGCTCGTCGTCGCCGTCGTTGTAGCTTTTTCACCCGGCGGAGTCCACAACTTCTTCTCTTCTCCTGGTTGTCGCTTCAACACCCGCAAACTTTCCGGCAAGTTTGCGGACGAAAATATCACTTCTTTTTCTTCTTTCTTCTTCGGTTTTTGTAAAATTTTCACGTTTTTCGCTTCCGGCATTCTTTGATTGGAGTTTCTCCTCGTGTCCGAGGATTCATCTACATCCATGCTGCTCCCGGAGCCTCTGGTCCTCGCTTTTGTCGTTTGGAATCCACCAGGCGGTGGGTCCGAAAAGTCCATTTGATCGTCCTCTCCCCAATCGCCTTGTGGAATGTGCAAATTCGCAATCGCTCCCGCAACTTCGTGTTGAATCTCAGGTCTCACTCGCGATCCTCCGTTAGCGGTCGTCGTGTTGTTGTTTTCGTTCGATTTCGTCGCCCACTGTGGCACCGGTCCTGGCTGCGGCGCTCCTCCTTGACTGTTGAAATCGCGTCGTCGCCAATCGTCAGACGTGTCTGCTTTACTGCCAGCGCCGCCGAAGCTGCCGTTCTGATGATAACTACTTCCGTTGGAAGACCCTCCTCCGTTTCTATAATTATTATTCTCGCGATTATTGTTCCAACTATTCCCGAGTTCCCCGTCACCGTCTCTGCTGCCCCAACTCTTCCCCCAACTCGCTCGCTCCGGCAAACTGTGTTGTTCTTTCTCTCCGTTTTTAATGTTGTTTTTGTTGGCATTATTAGTATTATTACCGTTATTATCCAAGGAAGATGAATCTCCTCCTCCTCCAGTTGTCGTCGTCGTCGTCGTTGACGGTGGACCTCGATTGACCAACTTTATCGAAGGATCGTTCATTAAACTCGAGGTTGGATCGTGTTCGAAACGTTGCGAGGGTAAATTTATTGGTTTCGGCGCCGAGACGACTCTGCCGAGAGACACCATTCGCGAGCCTTTGTAGTGGTGTCTGCTGATTTACGCGCACACGCACGCGCGCGAGTAGTGGTAGTAGTAAACGAAAGAGATTGGTCAGCGTCTAGAAATGAACGCAAAAGAGAGAAGAATCGGCGCGCGCGCGGCGGTGTGTTCAAAAAAGAAAGAGGCGGCAACCAACAAACACTCTCGTCTCGTACAAAAATCCTTTTCCTTTCTTCGAGAACGACGGCGATAATCGCAACAACGATGAATCGTCAGAGAAGAAGGAAACAGAAGAGACAAAGAGTCGCTGCTAACGGCAGAAACGAAGGACGAGCGCGCGATGTGTTCAAAAACCAGACGATGACGTGATAAAACGCACTTCCTGTCCGTCGTCATTTTTTCTGTGTTAAAAGTTTGTTGTGCCTTCTTCTCGCGCCGCTGCTTCCTCCTCCTTTTAATTTCTCTTCTTCTTCTTTCCTTATTCGGTTTCAACAAAAAAGAGACAGAAGAGAGAGATTTAGTGCGCGTGTAAAGTGCCACAGGCGACCTCCTTCTCAGAGCGCGGTTTTAACGAGAAAGTTATTATATGAGCGATATAAAAGCACTTGCGCGAAAAGTGTGAGGGCATTTTTTGAGTGAATGAGAGAGAGAATTACCGACGACGACGACGAAAAAGAAAAAGACGACGACGTTCCGGGAAATTTTTTTTGTTTTGTTTGTTTCGGAGATGGTTCCATTTTTTTTTTACGGAGAGGAGTACGCAACCCAACACATCGCGTCGTCGTCTTTTTCGTCTTTCTCGTCGTC
>Ga0181603_10003249_pt1 | contig 12337 bp, 10 predicted proteins | sample 041ome_13_FD_148633 | JGI IMG/M metagenome (GOLD analysis project Ga0181603, IMG submission 148633) | Coastal salt marsh microbial communities from the Groves Creek Marsh, Skidaway Island, Georgia - 041409US metaG (spades assembly) | ecosystem: Environmental > Aquatic > Marine > Intertidal zone...
CCTGATGGCAACGAGGTGGAACTCTACGTGGATGTCGAGGGCATTGATTGGGCCAACGATGCTTCCTGGCTGGCGTATCCTGTTCGCCCGCTGGACCTCCCCGAAGAGTGAAGTTTCAATCCGGAAAACCAACGCTTCTGTCCGGTCAAGCGGACACATGATGCGAATGCTCGTACCGGGATACTCAATGGTTCATTACGGTCTCCCACCATCATTCGTCGCAAAACTCGCACAACGTTTTGTCACTGAGAGCCGTTGTGTACCCCGCAGCTCCACCAAAGAATCCAGCAAGGAAAAGTCCTGGAAAACCTCCTAACGCAAAGCCTAATGTTCCAGCAAGATAGGAACCAGCAGGCGTATACACCGCAACTTTGCCTGCTTTTATTAGTCCGCTAGTTCCCTCAACTGGTATCCCACATGAGGAACAATTCGAGTTGATTTTAGATTCCCTATTGACAGTGTAATCGCTCAGATCGTAATCCTTGTGAAGAAGCCACCAACCTAGACCTACTACTGTGACTCCACCGATGCAAGAGAAAAAGAACAATTGACCACCAGGAAAACTATCTCCAACTGAGAGTAGTCCATCAACTCCGTACTCTAACAAGCCAAGAATTAGAAACAAGACGAGGTAGACAGGAATCAACTTTGGGCCACCTAGAATCTTATCTTCATCGCTCATTGCAGATTGACCTATCTTCTGATAAATAAATGAATTTGCTGGTCTAGCAAATTGAGGCACTAGTCTTCTTACGGAATCTGAGAAATCACACTGATTTCAGAAGAGATGCTTCCATTAGGTCAAACCCGGGAAACGAAACATCTCCTTTGAGAGGTGGCGCCGCTTCGCCTTCTTTCCCTGTGCTCCCAAAATGAGCGGATGAAAGGCAATGTGCAAAGAAAACACTTTCACCTGTGCCCATGGACGAGGAACCATCGGTGTCGCTCAATGCTGGATGAGGAACTTCCATGATCGACCAAGCCATCCTCGCTCTTGGTGTCTTTTTGATCGCCTTCACTTTTGCGCCCGTCGGCATGGGCGGGGGCTTGATTTTTGTTCCTCTCTTGCATTATGTTGGCGGCTGGTCCATTGACGGCGCCCTCATTGCCGTTTCCCTCTCCCTGACCGCCGTCGTCAGTTTCGGGAGCGGCCTTGCCCATCGAAAAGAAGGTCATGTCAGCGATGCTGCCGTTAAGTCGGCATTGGTCGGAGCCGTGCCTGCAGCGTTGTTGGGCGTCGCCATTGTTCTGAGCCTCGGGAGCGATTTGGACCTGATCTTCAAATTGCTCAGCACCTTCATGTTGGTCTGGTCTTTGCGAAAGACCTTGAAAAAACTCGGTGCAGGGTCAACCGCCGTCTCTCCCGACGTTTCAGACCCTCTCACGAATTCGGTTCAACATTGGCCTTTGCGAATCGGAGCGGGCATCGGGGGCATGTTGTCTTCCATCCTCGCCATCGGTTCAGGCGTAATTTACGTGCCGGTGCTCCAACAATACGCCCGGTTGCCCACTCGTAAGGCAATCGGTTCGAGCCTTCATTTGATGATGGTGGTGGTCCCAGTGGCCATCATCACCCACTTGATGTTCATCGAAGCGAGCGACTGGCAGACCCTTCGAGATCAGGCATGGTTCTTGCTTTCTCTGCCGCTGCTCACGTTCCTGGGTGCGAAACTCGGGGCCGTTTTTGGTATGAAGTACATCTCTTCGGAAAACATCCTCCGTGTCTTCTGTTTCCTGATCGCCATCGTGTTGGTGAAGTACTTGCTCGATGTTGTGCCGCAACTGCTCGCTTTGGTTTGACTCGGCCGTCAATGAAGGTTGTTCAATCGCCCTGGATTTGCTCAAATGCAGGCCGAATTCTGATCAAGCGTAAAACATTAAGATATTAGGATAACTTAATGTATTAGCCAAATATAAGGGCTTTTGTGGGGAAACAGCTGGTTGAGCCAACAACCGTTCTGGACGTGAACTTCGTCAAGGACGTTTCCAAGGTCATTAAATGCCTTGGCCATCCTGACCGTCTTCGCATCGTGGAAATGCTTCGCAGCACGCCCATGAAGGTGAAAGATATCCAGGCCGTGGTTGGCCTGTCCCAAGCCGTGACCTCACAACATTTGAGGCAAATGTACCACCTTGGTATCCTCCGCTTCATGCGCGAGGGCCAGCACGTCATCTACAGCATTGGCAGCCCGCTGGTGCTGAAGATGCTGCGTTGCCTTGAAGAAACCCAAAACATGTTGAAGGAGGACCTGAGATGAGCCATAACGATGAAATCGACTGCAGTGGAATGAGTTGCCCTTTGCCCGTTGTGAAGTCAAAAATGAAGATTGACACGATGAACCCCGGTGAAGTTTTGAAGATCATCACCACCGACCCTGGGTCCTGCAAGGACATCCCCGCCTGGGCCAACCGTGTGGGTCACGAAATGATTGAAGAAGCCGAAGAGAACGGCAAGTACTACTTCCTCGTCAAGCGCGGTGAGTAAGATGGCCAAGAAGAAAATGGCGATCATTGCGGCCCAAGGGAGTTTGGACTGGGCCTACCCCCCGTTCATCCTCGCCTCAACGGCAGCTGCGATGGACATGGAAGTGAAAATTTTCTTCACCTTTTACGGACTTCCGCTGCTCAAGCCCAAAATTTCGGCCAAAGTCACGCCGGCTGCAAACCCCGCTATGCCGATGAAGATGCCGTTTGGGCCAAAGGCTTTCCAGGCCATCGACTGGCCCATTCCCCATGCCGTGAGTGGCGTGGTTCCTGGCTTCGATTCCATGGCGACGGCGCTGATGAAGAAGCAGTTCAAGAACAAAGGTGTTGCTACCATCACCGAACTGCGTGAGATGTGTTTAGCCCTTGGTGTCGAACTGATCGCCTGCCAGATGACCATGGACGTGTTTGGCTTTGAAGAGAAGGACTTCGTTGATGGTGTCACCTTCGCAGGTGCCGCAGCGTTCCTTGATTTTGCAGCAGAAGCTGACATTCAACTGATGATGTGAGGCGAGTCGGGTGTCTGAAAGTTTCAGTGCTTCCGACATGTACACGTGGATTGAGGAGGGAGCACCCCACCTCTATTTGGACGTTCGAAACGAAGCGGATTTTGCCCGTTTCCACGTCGAGGGTCCCCAAGACATCGAACTTGTCAACATCCCGTACTTTGATTTCCTCGAAAAACCCGAGGAAACGGTGGCGAAACTGGATGCTTCTCGGTCGATTCGTGTGATTTGTGCCAAGGAAGGCTCGGCTCAATTCATTGCCGACATGCTGGAGGAGTTTGGCTTCGGTGACATCCAATGGTTGGCCAAGGGCATCATCGCTTGGGGAAACGTGCTTGTAGCGAAGCAAGTACCTACGCCGGACCACTATGAACTCTGGCAGTTTAACCGACCTGGAAAAGCGTCCTGTGCTTACGGCCTGATTCATGACGGCGAGTTGATGCTTTTTGACATCAGCAAGAATTTGGAATTCTATCGCGAGTTTGCTCTTGCGAGAAACCTCTCCCTCGTGGCCGTTTTTGAGACCCATCTTCAAGCGGATTACATCTCGGGCGGACCTTCGTTGGCCGCCGAGTTTGGGGTGGATTACATCGCTCATGAGGGCGACTTTGGTACCTCGAACGTGGCGTATCGAGGGGTCGTGGACGGCGAGGCCATTGGCTTCTCAAAAGCCGGGGGGCCCAGCGTGCTGTGCACGCATTCACCCGGGCATACGCCAGGGTCCACGACGTACGTGATCGATGACAAGTACATGATTTCGGGTGATACGGTGTTCATCGTTTCCGTGGGACGGCCTGACCTCGGAAAGAAGGTGGTTGAGTGGGCCAAACAACTCTATGCAACGCTCAAAAATCGCATTTCCGTTCTTCCCGACGAACTCATGGTCCTCCCTAGTCATTACACGGACTGGACCAAGGAAGCGAACGGCGACCACCTTATCATCAACGACTTTGGAACGGTCAAGGCCTTGAATGAAAGCATCTATGCTTTAGCCTCCGAAGACGAATTTGTCTCGTGGGTCGAGGCCAACATGCGGCCTCAACCGGAGGAGTACAATCGCATTCGCAGGGTGAACGCCAACATTGAAACCGTGGATTTGGCCACGGCCGAAGAACTTGACCTCGGCAAAAACCAATGCGCAGCCTCGCAAGGCTGATCAGGACGTGAAAGCATGGTAAATTTTGGATTTGCAATCGACAATCGGAAGTGCATCGGCTGCCATGCTTGTACCGTCGCATGCAAGTCAGAGCACGACGTGCCCGTTGGCGTGAATCGCACTCACGTGAAGTACATCGAAACGGGAACCTATCCCGATTCAACGCGTGAATTCAGCGTGCATCGTTGCAACCATTGCGAGGACTCTCCTTGCACCACCATCTGCCCGACCACAGCGTTGTTCACACGGTCGGACGGCATCGTTGATTTTGACGACGACCGGTGCATTGGCTGCAAATCGTGCATGCAAGCCTGCCCCTACGACGCGCTCTACATCAATCCGAACACCGGCACGGCCGCCAAGTGCAACTATTGCGCACACCGGATTGAGAATTCTTACGAGCCCGCCTGCGTCATCGTCTGCCCAGTTGAGGCCATCGTGAGCGGAGACCTCGATGACCCCAACTCCAACCTTTCCCAACTGATTGCGGAAAACGAAACCAAGGTCAGAAAGCCGGAGGCCGGGACCATTCCCAACGTGTTTTACCTTGACACCTCGGATGCGATGCTCGACCCGCTCGCCACCTCCAAACCCGCCCAGGGCATGTGGAACGAGCAAGCAGCGGGCGTTGGTCACTACGCCAAGTATGCACAAGAGCGAATGGGTGCTGCGGACGAACATTCGATGATCGTACAGCTCGCTTTGGACCTCAAAGCCAAGGAAGCCAACCCCAGGGACCAAGCCATTATCCGTGATGTTGCAGCAAAACTCGCTGATACCTCTCCCGAAGCAAAACGGGCCTACGACGCACCCTCGAAAGGCGTGCTTTGGGGTTGGGAAGTAAGTGCTTACATATGGACAAAGGGCATTGCAGCCGGCACCTACATGGTCGCAATGCTGCTTTGGCTGAGCGGTAATCTCGAAATGACGGATCTCTGGCTTCCTGTGACCGGCGTCGGCTTGGGTTTCCTCGCCATCACCGGCGTTTTGCTCATCATGGATTTGGACCGCCCAGAACGTTTCCTGTACGTGATGCTTCGGCCGAACTGGAATTCTTGGTTGGTGAAAGGTGCGTACATTCTCTCGGGCTATGGGGGGATTCTCTTCTTGAGTGCGGTGTTCGCGTTCTTCAAACCCACCGATTACGAACTCTATCTCGAATACATCGCTTACGCAGGCATCCCGCTCGCTGCGCTCACCGGTGTTTACACCGCGTGGCTCTTGCAGCAAGCCAAGGGCCGCTCCTGGTCGAAGGACAACTTGCTACCGGCGAAATTTTTGGTCGAAACCGCCGCAATCGGGGGCGCAACACTCGCTGTGCTTCACGGCGTCCTCGTCAGCGGTACCGTGGTGCCCATCCTCGTCGGGGCCGTTGCATTGCTCGTCATCCTCCGGCACGGTCATCACGTCATCGAAAAGCCGCAGTTGGAACCGCTTTTGTGAGGGAGAGTCATGGCACGAACATTCATCGAAAACATCGCTCAAAAGTTGCGGATCATTCCCAACATCGACAAAAAAGTGCATCAGGGCGCCTCTTCTCCGTTGCGAAAGTACCCCTCAATGGAGGAATGGGACAACCACACTGAACTTGACGCCCAAGCATGGCCCAAGCAGGTTGAGCGAAACTTTTCGCTCGTCCCGACCACCTGCTTCAATTGCGAGTCTGCCTGCGGTCTTCTCGCCTATGTGGACAAAGACACCAAGACCGTATCGCGTTTTGAGGGCAACCCGAACCACCCCGGCAGCCGAGGGCGAAATTGCGCCAAAGGTCCCGCAACCATCAATCAAATCAACGATACCGAGCGCATTCTGCACCCGCTCAAGCGGGTAGGAAAGCGCGGTGAAGGCGGATGGAAACAAGTTTCTTGGGACGAGGTGCTCGACGACATTGCGGGGAAAATCCGTGCCTCCTTGAACACCGGTGCCCGGGACCGCGTGGTCTACCACGTTGGCCGTCCCGGCCATGAAGGCTACACCAACCGTGTGCTCAAGGCGTGGGGTGTGGACGGTCACAATTCCCACACCAACATTTGCAGTGCAGGTGCACGTACCGGTTATGCCCTCTGGCATCATCACGACCGACCGAGCCCTGACCACACCAACGCAAAGGTCATTCTTCTGTGCTCTTCGCACCTCGAAACGGGCCACTACTTCAACCCGCATGCACAACGGATTCTCGAAGGGATGATGGCCGGTGCGAAGTTGATCGTCATCGACCCTCGCCTTTCCAACACGGCCTCCATGGCGGACCATTGGGTGCCAACATGGCCCGGCAGTGAACCGGCGCTCTTCCTCGCATGGGCGAACATGATCCTTCAGCAGGACCTCTATCACCGGGAGTTCATGGAGTCCCAAGTCAACTGGGAACAGTATCTCAAGGCGGTCCACCCCGAGGCACCGTGCACCTTCGAGACCTTCATTGACAAACTCAAGGAGGAGTATGCACAGTACACTCCTGAGTATGCAGCGGAAGAATGTCGAATTCCCGTTGAGCAGGTCATCGAAACTGGCAACATCGTAGCCAACTCGGGGACGGCTCTTTCAAGCCACGTTTGGCGTGCAGCTTCCATCGGGAACCTCGGCGGTTGGCAGGTGAGCCGAACGTTGCACTTCCTGAATGTCTTGACCGGTTCGGTCGGGACGAAAGGGGGAACGGCGCCCAACACCTGGTCCAAATTCAAGCCCGAGTTGCCCAACGAACCACCTGCGCCAGATGGCTGGAACGAACTCCATTTCCCTCCCGAATACACCCTCTCGCATTTTGAGATGAGCCATATTCTTCCTCATATGGTGAAGGAGGGACGAGGAACCATGGACGTGTATTTTACTCGGGTTTTCAACCCGGTTTGGACGTACCCCGACGGGTTCTCATGGATTGAGATGCTCCAGAACGAAGAAGCCGTTGGCTGCCACATCGCCATGACGCCGACGTGGAACGAAACGGCGTTCTTTGCCGATTACGTGTTGCCGATGGGTCACGCCAGCGAACGGCATGACATCAACTCCTACGCCACCTCATCTGGAAAATGGGTGGCGTTTCGGCAACCGGTTCTTCGCGAGTACGAGCGACGTCAAGGCAACGAGGTGGAGTTCACCTACGAAGTCAATCCCGGAGAGGTTTGGGAAGAGGACGAATTTTGGAATGAACTGAGCCACCGCATCGACCCTGACGGTTCCATGGGCATCAAGAAATACTTCATGTCCCCGAACAAGCCGGATGAAAAAATGAGCATCGATGATTACTACCAGTACATTTTCGAACGCGTACCCGGCCTTCCGCAAACGGCCGAAAAAGAGGGCCTGAGCGAACTGGAATACATGCGACGTCACGGTGCTTACCAAATTGAGGACGCGACCTACAACAAACACGAGAAGGAAGGATGGCCAACACCTTCCGGCAAGCAAGAATTCTACTCGGAGACGATGATTGAGTTTGGCTATCCAGAGCACGCCATCCCGCACTACAAGATCAAATCACACGTTCATCCCGAAAATCTTCAGGGCGATGATGAATTCTGTCTCCTGCCGAATTTCCGACTCCCCATGCACATTCATTCTCGGTCGGCCAACGCCAAGTGGTTGGTTGAAATCGCTCACCGAAACCCCATATGGTTGCACCCGAGCGACGCGAAGAAATTGGGCGTTGAAGAAGGCGGCTTGTTGAAAATCGAAACCGAGATTGGCTGGTTCATTGACAAGGTTTGGGTTACGGAAGCCATCAAACCCGGCATCGTGGGTTGTTCTCACCACATCGGTCGGTGGCGACGTCAGCAAGATGCAGGCAATCGCATGATGACGAATACGGTCTCCATCGAGGACCGAGGGGACGGGAAGTGGCGTATGCGTACCGTTGAGGGCATCGTCCCGTTCGAATCCTCAGACCCGGATACCAACCGCTTGTTTTGGCGAGACGGCGGCGTGCATCAGAACATCACCCATGCCGTCCAACCCGACCCCATCAGCGGCGCCCACTGCTGGTTGCAAAAGGTCAAGCTCTCGTTGCCGCAAGCGGGCGAGGAGTACGGTGATGTCGAAGTTGACACCAACAAGTCGTTTGCTTACTACAAGAAGTGGAATTCTTGGGCGAAGGAACGTGAACACCACCCCCGTGGCGAACGTCGTCCGCTGTGGATGAAGCGACCCTTGGCTCCAAAGAAAGAGCACTGGTTCATCGACAAGGATAGCCAGTGATGTTCGTATTATCTCACGAGCGTTGCCGACTGTTTCGCTTCATGAAAGTCCAGGTAACAGCGGTTCGCTGAGTCGTTCACGGTCAAACCGAGGGCAGCAAGCCGACCCGTGCGAGAGCGCCCCAAACAGGATCCAGGAAGGCCGGTAGGAATCGGTGGCGAAGGTAAACGGCGGCAGCAAGCGAAATTTTCTGGAATTTGTTCAATTTGACCCGTTGGGTAAAGACATCGCCCTGTTGCTTCTCAATTTGGCGCAAAATTTTGTCGTAAAAGGCAATCATTGCGGCCGGCGAGTATCGGGTTCGCCGGGGGAGGAGGGGGAGCAGTGCTCGAGCTTCCTCAAGGTAGGTGCGGGCTCGCGCGGCGTAATGTCTGCAGTAGGGTTCCCAATGTTTGTTGAGAACGATTTTCCCGTCCAGTTCTTGTTCGGTCATCCCGTTGCGTTCCAACTCGTTGAGGGGCAGGTACACTCGATCGCGCTGAATGTCTTCGCCGACGTCACGCAAGACGTTGGTCAATTGCATGAAGATCCCCCAGGATTCAGCGTATTTCTTCGCCATGGGGTTGTCGTAACCGTACACTTCAATGCACATCAGGCCCACGACGGAGGCCACTCGGTAGCAGTAGACGTAGAGTTCGTCAAAGGTTCGGTAGCGGTTGTTGTACAGGTCGTCCTCCATGCCGGTGATGAGGTCGTCAAAGACATCTCGTGGAATGGTGTAGCGATTGACGGTGTCCTTGAGGGCGAGGAATACAGGGTCTGTGGAATGGACCTCTCCGTAGCAGGTTGAGAGTTTCTTTCGGAAGAAGAAGAGCTGGGTAATTTTGTTCAAGTAAGCCTGTTCGTCAAGAATCGTACCCTGCTCTTGTAGCGATTCAAGTTGAGCGCGATAAGCAACGGCTTCGGGGTCCAACGTGCCTTTGCTACCGGGGAAGCGGTCCGCCCAGTCGCCGTCGGCGATGTCGTCAGCACGTCGGCAGAAGGCGTAAATGGCACACATGGCCAAACGCTGCTCGTCTGGCAAATACTTGAACGAGTGATAGAAATTCCCCGCCTCTCGCATGGTCAATTCCTCGCAATACCGGTAGGCGAGTTTGTAAAGTTCTGCGGGTGGTTTTTCCGACCAAATCGGAGCATCAAGGTGCGCAAAAGGGTCGACGAGTTCGTTCTTTTCGCCCACAATTCCGATGATCGAAGCGCCTTCTCGCAAGGCTTCCATGGCCGTGACGCTCACCGCTTTCACAGCATCTTTGGCCAGGGTAACACCTGCACGAACACGGTCAAGGGTCGTCATGGGTGAGGAGGCGTTGTCGTCGCTGCGACTCGAAGCGTTGCCCTTGAGCGGGAACAACAAATCGAGCGGTTTGCGGCGTTCAAGCATCCTGATCGGTTCCTCCTCGCATCGCTTGTTTAAGAGACCTCCTCTCGGAGGTTCGCACGAACACCTTTTCTCAAAACGCATGTGAGTTTATTCTCACATTGATTTTGAATCTATAGAAAATTAGGCTTCTTTGTTTTTCTCAAGCAACCGGCGTACGCCGCCAGGGATGAGTAGGGCACGAAACAATTTACGAGCATAGGTCTTCATTTCGTCACGGGTGACCTTGATGCGTTCTTCTGAATTGAGGATGTTTCCCTCCCGAAGCAACGAGACCGTGCGTTGGCCGACCAAAACCGGAAGCATGCAGGAGGCTTTCAGCCGAAATTGGGTCTCCGGAATCATGTTGATGTAGGCCGTGGCCGCTTCGAGGTGGTCGTTGGTCAAGTCGAGATAGCGATCGTAGAGCGGTCGAAACGCCTCGAGGTTGGTGTCGTCGAGCAGGTCTTCCGGCTGAAGACCGTGTTCTTGAAGTACGCTTTGCGGGATGTAGCACCGCCCAAAGCGAAGGTCTTCTGGGATGTCTCTGAGGATGTTGATCATTTGGAGGGCTTTTCCAAACCGAATTCCACGTTCCATGAACAGTTTTTCCTTCTCAGGGGGCAACTCCATGAGGTGAGCAAGCGACATGGCGGTCCAAAACACGCCAACACAACCTGCAACTCGAAAGGTGTAGTCGTCGAGTTCTTCCTCGGATTGAAGGGCGGAAATCGAACCCCCTTCGTTTGCTGGGCCGAAGCGTTGCAAATCCAAGACTTGACCGCCAACAATGATGTCGAGACAATCCAGCATACGTTTTCGGTCGGCTTCATCGTAGGTTTCGAGGCCTGCGATAACATCGGGAACATTACGCAATAATGTGGCCTCGTGTTCGTTGCTCTGCAGGGAGGCGAGTTCGGAGAAATCCGGAAGATTCGTTTCATGGCCTTGGACCACGCTGTTGTACCGTTCCAGGAGGTCGAGAAGGACCGCTGTATCACCATGCTTGGTGTCCGCAATGGTGTCGGCGACACGGGCGAGCAGGTAAAGCAGCCCGATTTGGCCGCGTGTTTTTTTGGGCAGATACTTGAGGGTCGGGTAAAACGAACGCGAGGTCGTTTCGAGCAGGGAGTCAATTTTCTCGTTCACCAAGACCGGCACCGTCTCCCCTCGATTCATTGGACTCCAGCACCCTGCATCAAGATATGCGTTGTATGGGTTTCCGAAACGGCCCCTCGGGGGTTCTAACCCCCCAAGGGGGGGCATCTCGTCGCAATGCTTTAGGAAGGGTAGCATCACCTCTATTTACGGGGGCGGGTGAGTTGAACTGCGGTGCTTGCGGTGAATTGATTCCAGCGGACAGCATGTTCTGTCCGGAATGCGGTTCTCGTCAGGACACCTCTGTTGCCGGTGGCTTTGCTCCTCCACCCGCTCAAAACATTCCTCCTTTCCCCCAACAGCAACGTTCCTTTGACCCGGTTTCAAACCCGCAGCAGCGCATGCAGCAAGAAGCCAACATGAGCCAGATGAACCAAATCCCTCAAGACCTGCTTCAAGGTATGGCGCAAGGTATTCAGCAACAGCAAAATCTTCCTCCTGGTGCCTATCCGCAACAACCGCTGCAAGGTACTTACCCTCCACAACAAGGCTTTCCGCCGCAACAAGCCTATCCTCCTCAGCAAGGCTTCCCTCCACAACAACCTTCCAACACGGGGATACCCGCCACAAACGTCGCTCCTTTGAGCGACATGCCCAACGTCAACCGCGGGCCCTCCATTGCCAGCGGAGCCGTGCCCAACGTAACCAACGTCTCTCCCTTGTCCGCCGGCGGGACGAAGATCGCCCATAACCCTTCGAATTCTCCAACCGATGCCATGGTGAACCGGCTTGCTGAGGCCGAACGAGCGGTCAAGGACGAGCGGCGGAGCCAATGGTTGTCGATGAACCAATCCCCTGCTTCTTCCGTTCTTGCAAACCTCGGCAGCGGTGATTTGCCGGCCCACCTCCGTGGTAGCGGTGCAAGCGAACCCGGGTCCGCTGCAGCCGATATCATGGCCGGTACCATGAGCGGAACCGGTGGAGCACCAAACGATGCACTTCTTCGTCGTCTTGCCGAGGTGGCGGTTCGTCGTGTTGCACGGAAACGAGGTGTTGCCGTTGAAGCCCCTCAAGCAAAGTTGGACGCAGACGTGTTCGAGGTCAACGTGACGTACGTGGATGATGGTCGAGTTTTGGACACGCCTGAGGACTTGACCCAAGCTTTTGAGCAAGCCATTCAAACCGAACTGGCGCTCAAAGGGCACGATTTGAGTTGCAAGGTCACCATGTTCCGGTCAAAGGACGGCGTGACCGAGAAACTCGGCGATAGCGACCCCGAGGAGGACATGTTTGCCTGCGAAATTTGTGACGGACTTGTCAAAGAAAGCGACCCAACGTGCCCACATTGCGGTGCGATGTTTGAAGACGAGGAAGAAGAAACTCCGCCTCCGACCCCCTCGAGATCCGGTCCTCCCGGCCCGAGCAAGAGCGGTGGTCCTCCCGGTCCGAGCAAGAGCGGTGGTCCTCCCGGTCCGAGCAAGAGCGGTGGTCCTCCCGGTCCGAGCAAGAGCGGTGGTCCTCCCGGTCCGAGCAAGAGCGGTGGTC
>Ga0181603_10003281_pt1 | contig 12265 bp, 7 predicted proteins | sample 041ome_13_FD_148633 | JGI IMG/M metagenome (GOLD analysis project Ga0181603, IMG submission 148633) | Coastal salt marsh microbial communities from the Groves Creek Marsh, Skidaway Island, Georgia - 041409US metaG (spades assembly) | ecosystem: Environmental > Aquatic > Marine > Intertidal zone...
CGTGTTTTACTAGCTGGCGAGAAGAAGTGGAAAGGACGAAAATACAGAATAAACGATTAAAATCGAAAGTGGAAGGGTTACGGCTGAGATATTTGAGAGCGGCGTTCGATCGGTGGAGGAAAGAAAGGATGAGCGGGAAACGGTTGAAGGAACGGTTGGCGCGGGCGACGAGTCGGCGAGCGATGAAGTTGCAACGAGAGATGTTTGAGAGATGGCGGATGGAAGCGAGGGAGAAGAGGAAGGAGAGAGAAGAGAGTAGAGATGTGGAGAGAGAGGTGAAAGAGTTGAACGAGCGGATGGAGGCACTGCAAAAGCAATTTGAGAAAGAGAAAGAGCAATGGAAGGAAGAGGAGACGCGGATAGCGAACGCGCACGAGGCAAAGTTGGAGGAGTTTACGAAAGCGAACGAAAACGAGAAATTGAGAGTGGCGACGGAACGCGCGAGTCGAGACGCGGAGACGAAACAGAAATTTGAAGCGGAGATTGCGCTTTTGAAGTTGAAGGAAGAACAAGGGAGGAAGACGTACGAAGAGAGAAAGGAGAGGTTGATCGAACGCGCGGTTGGAGCGATGGAGAAGGAAAAGAAGGAGCGGTTAGCGCGGAAATTTTTTACGAAATGGAGAGAACAAACGATGGAAGCGAAACGATGGAAGCGAACGTTGCGGTTTTTATTGCTCAAGAAACGAAGAAGCGTGATTGAGAGCGCGTTTCGAGAGTGGAAAGAAGCCACGGAAACGAGTCGAGAGGAACGGGAAAAGGATCGAGCGTTGGAACGCCGTCTGGAAAATCACATTCGAGCGAAACGGTTTCGGATGCAAAAACGAATCTTTGAAGACGTTTTTGTCAGAGAACATGAGAGAGGGAAAAGTAACGAGAGGAAAGCGGCTGCTTTTAGAAACTCGCAGTTGCAAGAGAAAGCGTTCGAACAGATGCGAACGTACGCTAAGCGTTCGAAGATTGTTACCAACTTACAGGCGCGAGCGATATCGCGCATGTCCTCCAAGAAAGTTGCCAAAGCGTTTTATATTTGGCGAAACGAAACCCAAACGCAAGGAGTAGAGAATCCAAGGAAAGCTGAGGTGCATTTTGAAACGAAAGTGAAACCAGAACTGCTAAAGCGAACGTTTTCACAGTGGAAGATGGTTTCGGACGTGGAAAAACGGTTCCGAATGCTCGAAAACGACGCCATGCAAAAATATGATTCGAAAATACTCAAGGAAACGCTTCAGTTTTGGCATAAAAAAACGGTCGCGCGCCGTAAAGCGTTGAGTCAAGAACGTAAGTTAGACCGCGCGATCATGTTTCGCGAACGTTCGAAAATGCGCGAGGTATTCAGAGCGTGGCGAACCTTAGCCGTTTCGGAAAAGAAACGCGACGAAACGTTGGTGAGAACGTTAAAGACGAAAAAGCACTACGAGCGACATTTTGCGCAACCGTTTGCAAATTGGAAAGCACTCACGGAAAAAAGACGGTCGTTTACGTTACGAAGAGAGGAAAAGCATCGTGCTAAAGTTTTACGAGCCGTATTTATGTCTTGGAAACGCTCAGCCGAAGACAGTAGAAATCGATTGGCGCTGACGGAGAAGTTTATCGCGCAGAAATATCGAAAGCAACAGACGCAATTAAGAAGAGACTGCTTATTGGCATGGAACACGCACGTGCAAATGTTGAAGCAAACTAGAATAGAGCAAATGAAACGCGCAGTCGTGGAACGTGCGATTGCGGACGAATCCGAGACGCATTTCGGGACGCCGGAAGGCATCGCCATCGTTCAAGCCGCGAAACGTTTTCAGAGACGAAACTTTCTCGAACGCGTCTCGAGTGTGGTGTTTCAAAGATGGCGCGAGGAAAGCGCGAAGAGAAACGGGGTGCTGTTGGCGCTAAAATCCGCGTTTATTGAAGAAAACGATGCGAGACGATTGCGCGCAGCCTTTCGCGTTTGGAGACAACGCGCGATGGAGATGAAGGCAAAAAGCGCGTGGCAATCCAGCAGAACGCCAGCTATCGCAGCTTCGATGTCTCCACTGAAGAAAAAAACATCAGCAAAGGATGAAAGAAATAGTCCTAAATCAACCGCGAGTTCATGGGATTTCGATGTCGACTTCGAGCAAAACGCAAGAAATTTGAAATTGACGAACACAACATTCAAGTCGATGTCGAGAAAGGCGACTGGCACGTTTTTTGGCGCCGATAACACGAACAATAGGAATGGTCGCGACGAGAATACTAACACAAATAATAGTAGCAGCAGTAGATTTTCAGCTTTAGATCGCTCGTATCGAGAAACCATCGACGCATGCATCGCGCTCGAAGCTAAACTCGAGATGAAAGGGAGTGCGACGAGAACGTCGTCTCAGTACGCCACGCCGAGGAAAGACGCTTCTTCTTCGACGGTACCGACGACGCGCGAATCCAGAGAGTTTAAGCAAAACGCGTTGAAAGAAAAACTGATGGATATTGAAGCGAGCGCGATGGCGTTGCTCGAAAGCGCGAGAGCGACGCGAGTGCGTAGAGAAAAATTACATCAACAACAACAACAAGCGCAGAGCAGTTTTTAATCTACATAGATGAAAAATACCTCGCACACTACATACACATTTTACTACCAGCTGACGTAATCTAAATCGTCATCGTCATCATCTTCATCCTCCTCCTCCTCAATCGTGTTTATGGTATTGTTCATGGAGCGATAATCATCTTCGTCATCATCTTTGCGAATATTTTTTCCATATTCTTCTTCGTCCTCGTCGACGGTTCGATCGGCTCGACCAGCGATCAAACCTTCGAGCGCGCCGCATCGGCGCGACAATCGCACGCTCGCAATCGCGCGCGTGAGAAAAGAAACGCGAATGTCAGCGACGTCCTTCACAACGTTGAATGCAAATACTTCCCGCCTTTTTTCCTCGTATGACGCTGCATCGTTTTCGTCGTTGACATCGTCGTACTCGGTTTCTAACAGCATGGTTTTCTTGCGTTCGATGCACTCGCGCAACGTCGCTCTCGCATCTCGCAACGAGCGCTCCAATCGAAGATTGGCCGCATCGGCTCGCTTTCTAAACTTCACTTTACTTTTCTCCTTCTCCTCTTTATTGTTGTATTCATTATCATCATCGTCATCATCTGAGGATGATACGTCCGAGGAGGAAGAGGAGGAGCCGAATCCACTCGCGAGCCGCGCGGCTCTTCTCTCGGCGTACGCCGCAGCAATTTCGCTATCTTCTATGGATTTCTGCGCTTCTTCGCACAAAAATTTCACCGCAATAGACGCCGTCTCCGCAGTTTGTGCCCGTTTTTCCAACCGAGCGATCATCTTTGCATCTCTTTCGCTTCGCTCCAAAAGTTCCGCAACTTCTCGATCTCGTTTCAATTCGTTCGTTTTCACCGTTTCCATAAACTCTTCTTCGCGTCTTCCGCTTTCCTCTCGAATCAGCTCAATTTCTGCATCTCGGGATGTATCTCTCGTTTTCATCGTTTCCATCAACTCTTCTAATTTTTTTCTCGCCACTCCGGCTTGTTCTCTCAACCTTTCCTTCTCCTCTTTCGCTCTTCTCGCGTCTCGTCTCGCTTTCTCCAATTCGCTTTCCATCTCTCGCATTTTTTTCCTAATCTCCGATTCATCCTCGCTCTTTTCGCCAAGCTTCGATCGCACGTGTTCCATTTCCATGTTATGTTTCATCTGCATCGTTTCCAAGTCCCTGATTTTCTCCTCGCTCATCCGTCGCATCTTCTCCTTGCACGCTTCTTCAATCTTCAGCTCTTTCTCTTTCGCTCGGTTCACCGCGTCCACGCATCGCCTCTCCACTACCTCTATTTCGTTTTCTTTCTTCCTCTCAAAATCTCTCACCGTTCGTTTCAACCGATCTATTTCCTCGCGCATCCCTCTCTCTTTCGTCTTGTTTTCTCGATCTTCCATCTCTCTCGTTCGTTTCGCCTCCTCCATCGCTTCCTTCGTCCGGGAAATTACGTCTCGTTTCGCCCTTTCCAGTTCCAACACATTTGACGCGTACGCTATTCTCTCGTTCTCGAGAGACGATTTGGATTCCTCCAAAGTTTTTCGCAACAAATGGAACGCGTCGTCCGTTGTCTCTTTCTGATTTTGAAGACGATTTTGAGGGTGTTGCTCCGTACCGAAGAACTGGGCACCTACTACACCGTTCTTCTTTTCCCCAAAATCTCTCTCCAGTTTCTTCAAGAATCGCTCGAGAATAGCGTTCGAAGAAGACGCTTCTGCTCTCCTCGTCGCGCTCTCCGAGCGTTCTTCTTTTTCTTTTCCTTCATCGCGAGTTTCGAAAGAAGAATTAAAGCGTTGTTGTTCACGTTCTCGCGTGGTTGCAAAATTCGTCTCGGAAAGCACTCGTTCGTCCCCAACGGTGTGCAACCGCAAGAACGACGACGATCTCTTCTCCGGCGAGTGCTCTGGTCGGTACATTCGGCGACTACCACCGCTCTCTGCCGCTGCTTTGGTTTTGCTCGGTTCCTCTCTCATATTATTCGTATTCTTCGCGCATGTTATTGTCTCCTCTGTTGCTCGCGCGTGTGAGTATTTGCGCGTAAGAAATGGAGAAAGTTGTAAGCGCTTTTCCCCCTTAAAATGCATAGAAATGCTTCAAACAAAGAGTAGCGTGTTCTATGTTTGACGAGCACCTGCGAAAACGCTCTCATTTCTCGAAAGTCTCGTTCTCGTTCTTCGGTTTTCATTAAGTCATCCTCCGTGCGGTGAAACTCCTCGCAATGGGAAGAAATGGCGGCGCACGTAATAAAAGAGCGGCGATATTGATGATGATGACGAAGATGAAAATGCGTTTCTGTTGTGCTCTTCTTGGTCTTCTTCTTTGTCTTCCGATTTGTTCTCGGGCGCAAGAACAACAACAGAAGCAGCTTTTGATCGTTTTAGTCCACGGGATGGGGGACACGTGCTGTAATCCACTCTCGTTAGGGAAGATTGAAAGTTTACTTGCGGAGGAGGAGGACACAGAAGAAACGAATACGAATAAGAAAGTAATCTCAATTAAGTTTGGTCGAAATTCAATGAGCGATTTCATCTCCGGGTTCATCGGAGACGCGTTTTCTCTGGTAAAAGATTTCGGGTGCGCGCAGTTGCGAAAAGCGAAAGAAGAGATGATGATGAACCATGACGATACCATCGAGAACGACGATAAAGTGGAGACGATACTCCTCGGGTTTTCGCAAGGCGGCGTGTTCGCGAGAGCTATGGTCGAAACGTGCGAAGACGAAGTCAACGCGTTAATCACGTTCGGAGCGCCGCATTCAGGCGTGTGGAAGTTTCCTGGATGCGATAAAACGGCAAACGCGCTGTCGCGAAAATGGTGCGAGTATTCGAGAAAGGTGGCGAGTAAAGCGGCGTATAGCGAGATGTTGAAGAGTAAGAGCGTGCAAGCGAGTTATTTTCGAGACGTGAGCGATGCGAAGAGGTTTGAACAGTACGTGCGGTCGGGGAGTTTGTTGAGCGTGATTAACGGTGAAGAAGAAGATGGGAGCGACGACGAGGACGACGCGCGAGGAGAAGAGAGAAAGATGAAAACGGGACAAAGGAGAAGAGAAAAAATGTGCAATCTCGACGTGTTCGCGATGTTTTCCTTCGAAAAAGACGAAGTAGTCGTTCCGAGAGATTCAGCCGTGTTTAGCGACGCGCCTTCGGTACCGTTCGAGTACACCGAGGAGAAGTCGTCGGAATTGTTGAACGTGCGAGAGACTAAATTTTACTTGAACGAAGAGGACGGTTTGTGTTTGCGAGAGTTGGACGAAAAGAACAGAATGAAAATTGACGTCGTCCCGGACGCGCATCACATGCAATTCTCGTTGGAATGGTTCACCGAAAATGTCATCGATAAATATATAGTAGCCGCCCCAGAGAAGAGAGAAGAAGAAGTTAAAGAAGAAGAAGAAGAAGACAAAAAAGAAGGAGTAATACATAGTATCAACAGATTTAGTAAATAGAAGAATAGTTTTTTAAAGGTACAACATCGACGGTAACGGTACAGCGCGCAAAAGTAGTTATTATATTTAAAGCATTCCTTCCGGAAGCATCATTGATTTCGGCAACCCATCGCTGGCGAATCTATCCTCCTCTTCCTCGTCCGTCCCGTAATCTAAAATCTCCTCGGAATCGTCTTCGTTCATAAACACTTCCGTCTCCCCCGTCGATTTCTCCCACCCGGCGACCAATCTCAATTTGAACGTGGCTAACTTATACCCAAACTGCCTCAACAACGCGCACTGATCCGAGCTCAACTTCACTCCTCTCTTACAAATAATCTTCTCATTCACGCACTCCACGACCCCTTTATTCAACTTTGTCGGCAAACCGTGTTTCCTCAACATCGCCTCCAACGTGTGCGACATCGGCACGTCGAAGCAATTCTTCACCGGACCTTCCGGACAGACGATCGTTTCCGTCGCAATCTGCCCGACCCGCGCAAAATCTTTCGTCTCTTTCGCCTCCATCGCCTGCATCAAGTCCTCTTTGCTCAAGTTCGTGAACACGATCCCTGTCGTCGTCGTGTTCAAATCAAATTCTTCGTTTTGCCGCCCGCGTTGCTGTTTTTTCGTCTCTTTCTGTTGTTTTTGGCCGCCGCCGCCGCCATCATCATCATCATCATCTTTTCCATCACGATTGTTTACGATGTGTTCGGCGAACGTCTTTAACCCTTCCTCGGATTCTTTCCCGAGTAACGCTGCTCGCATTAACTTGTTCCCGCCGACGAAGAATCTCGACGTGTTTGACACGTCGTCGCGTAAGCTTTTGAACGTTTCGTTCCTCATGTTTTTACATCGGAAGACGAACACGGACGGGTAGGTGTCGACTGCATCGCGAATGGATTCGACTAAAGATTCTTTCCACTTGCGGTCTTTTTTTTTCACCTGGGTTAACGCGACGACTTTGTTACGCTTGGATTTAGGCATTATTATTGCGTGATCGCGATGATACTCGTTTAATTCAGAGAGAGCGAGGGACGATGATGTTTTGCGTGTGTAGTATTAGGGGAGCTTTTTATGCCGTTTTTCCACGCAAAAGCGGTGCGTCGTGGAGTTTTACGTAAAACTTTCCTCTACATGTTGCCGCCGGAAGCGGCGACGACGGCAACTTTGGCATCTCGCAAAGCGTCGACGAGCACGGAGAGCGAATCTAAGTCTAAGTCTAAGCGATGGTGTTGGTGTTCTTCTTCTTCTTCTTCCTCTTCTTTCGATACGCGAAGCGAAAGGCGGAGGCGAGAGGCAGAGGAGACGGACGAGGCGGAGGACGCGTTCAAAGTGAGGGACTCCAGCGACGAGCTCGCTCTCGTCGCGTACGCCGTCCAATCGTACTCCACCAATCTCGGCGTTCCGACTCGAAGACGCCTCTTCCTTCCTTCTCGCGTTTGCGACGAATTCGTCAAAGTCATTGTCTTCTCGAACCATTCTTTCGCCCGAGAACGAAGAATTTTCTTCAATCGTACGCGAGCCTTCTTTTCGTCCTCCTCGTCCTCCTCTTCTTCCTTCTTCGTCGTGAACGCGAAACTGCTTTCAACCACCTTTTCGACGACGGCTTCAAACCAGTCTTCTTCTTCTTCTTCGAGATTGTTTTCCTTCTTCGAAACCATCGACGTCGTCATCTCGACGAGAACTCGTTTCACCACTCGTTCGTTCAACTGTTCCAAAAACCACGCACTCGTTCTTCTCTCCTCCGCGTCGTCGCTCGATGACGTAATAAACGGTTGCAACCGCTCTCGCAGCAGCATAACTCCTTTTCCTCCTCGTTCTTCTTCTTCTTCTTCTTCGTTCTCTTCTTCTTCTTCGTCGTGCGATTCGATGATGATTCTTCTCGCGCGCGTCTTCGTCGTCGTCGTCAAAGCGAATTTTGCGGATGATGATGCAAAGTCGAACATCGCGCGCGAGAGTTCTTTCGGCGCGTTCAGGAGGACAGATTTCAGACGGGAGGAAAACACATCCTCGTCCTCCTCCTCCTCTTTCTCGTCGTCCATGTTTGCGTTTAGTACGTTCCAACGTCTTCTCGTTCGTCCATGTTTGCGTTTAGTATGTGTATTCCGTCTGTCTTTGCAAATGAAACAAGTACGAAGGTTTAGGGTTTAGAGTAAACCCTAAACTCGTACGCCTACGACTCCACGTATTTTCCCCGCACCAATCTTCTTAAAGTTCCTCTCCGGTGACGCACCACGAAAACCACCCGCGCGTTGAGAAAAGAGCACGCGAAACGTTCAAAAACGCACAAAAATACTGCGAACACTACGAGAGCGCTACCAAAAGTAACAATGGGGGGAAAACAAGGCACGAAGACGCGAACGAAGAAGAAACTCCGGTACGTGCTCACCGGGAACATCGACTGTTGCCCGGAACAACACCACGAAAAAGAAGACGAAGACAACGAGCAACAACAGCAAACGACGACGAAAGAACAAACGAGAAAACGAAGCGACACGTCCGTGTACTCGGTGTTGTTTAACACGTTGCACCCGGAGTGGTACCACGTGTTCGCGGCGTGCGCGGCGAATAGATTGATGCTGTATAAAATCGACGACTTTGTGGTGAAGGAGGATGGAAAGAAGAAGAAGAAGACCAAGGCCAATAATGCCGCTTCTAATGCGAACAATAACGCGACGAATGCTGCTGGTAAAGAAGAATTAGAAACAGATGTAACAGAAGAAGAAGAGTTAGACGAAGAAGAAACGGTCGAACGAACGACGTTGTTGCAATGCTACGTGGACGCGGATCCGAACGAAACGTATTACACGTGTTGCTGGTGTTCGAAGAAGAACGCGTTGGTGCCATACATCGCGTGCGCGGGCGCGAAGGGCGTCGTGAGAGTTTTGAATTGTAAGAAGAAGGATTTTTGCGGCGCGTTGGTCGGGCACGGCGGGGAGATTAACGATTTGAGAGCGCATCCGGCGATGCCGAATATTATCGCGAGCGCGAGTAAAGATTTGTCGGTGCGGTTGTGGAACGTGAGCAACGGGGTGTGCGTGGCTATTTTCGCCGGAGCGAGAGGGCACAGGAACGACGTTTTGTCGGTGGATTTTCATCCGAATTTACACTTTTGTCCGGAAAGCGGGAGAGAGGACGTGGTGGTCATCGCGACTGGCGGGATGGATAACGCGGTGAAAGTCTGGTCGACGAGAGGGAAGAAAGTGAGCCAAGCGATTGAAGATTCAGAGCTTTGGGAGGATGAGATTGTAGAGTTTCCAACCGCGCAGGTTCGGGCGCCAGAGTTTAGCACGTTTCACGCGCACAATCACTTCGTCGATTGCGTGAGATACTTCGGGGAGGTTATATTTTCGAAATCGGTGGAGAATAAAATATTAGCGTGGACGCCGGATTTCTATTTGAATAATAAAAATACGGACGAAGACGCCGCTATGGTGGAAGCGGATGAAAATACGAATAAAAATAACGATAATAGTAACAACAACAGCAAGGACGAAAAAGTAGGGATTCAAAAATACGGCGGCGACGACGAGAAGTTCAAGCGATCGTTCAGGAAGCTGAAAAGTTTCAACTTGGTCGACGCGGAAAACTGGTGGGTTCGATTTTCCTTGGCGAAAGAGGCGAGCGTTTTGTGTTGCGGAAACACGAAAGGTTTAGTCAGAGTGTGGAAGTTTTACGAGAGCGACGACGATAGCGACGCCGACGACGATTTCGATTCTTCGTCTTCTTCTTCCTCCTCCTCCTCCTCTTCCGAAGAAGACGACGAAAAAGTCAAAGTGGAAAAGGATGAGTTTTTCCGCCGACGACATCGACGTAAACGCGAAAAGCCACACCACCACCACACCACCACCACCAACAAAAACGACGACGACGTTCTCGTCGCCGATTTAAAAGGGCTCCCGAAAGAAACCGTCGTCCGTCAAGCCGAGGTTTCCTTCGACGGTAAAATCGTCCTCGCCGGATGCGACGGAGGGTACATCTACCGCTGGGATATAGAGGAGTTTCAAGAAGACTTCTTTGATTAATTTTAATAATAATAATAATAATACGTGCTGCTGCTCTTTTTAGCTATGCTCAGTACGGCTTCAGATGCGTCGTTCGTATTCGTTCGAAAGAGAGAGATTTGGTTGGTATCATCGCACCACCGCAAAGTTTGTTATTCGTATTAGTTTTTAATAGCAGAGAGAAGTAAAAAAAGGAATAAAAATCGCCAGATCTCAACTATAAATCATCACATTTCATCACATCTTCATCGATACAATAACCGTATAAGAGAGAGAGAGAGCAAGTTTAAGCAGAGTATATACACACACACACGCGCGCGCGTATACGTAAGGTGCAAAAGTGGTTTTTGAACGAAGTTAAAGAAGAAGAAGTTAAAGAAGAAAATGGGTGCGAATCACTCGAGTCGAGGACGGGAAAACGACGATCCGAGAGCGAGTCTCCGCGCGCGCGCGAGGCTTCGAAGTGGGTTACGAGGGAGCCATACTACTAATACGAATCAGCAGCAGGAACAAGGACGGACGGAACTTCGATTCGTGCCGGAACCAGCACCACCGCTCTCGATGAATACGACTACCACGACTACGAACGATATCAATAACAACAACGACGGTGTGATTACGAAGAAAACGTCCACCATTCGAAACCACGTGAACGTGAAGAAGAGTTCGGTGCTCATTTCGATGGAGGCGAACGCGATCGAGTTTACGTACGACGCGACGAAGAAATGCGCGGCGTCGTTGTACGTGTGCCAGAAAGGATGGATGGGGATGGGCGCGAGCAAATTTATCGCGGTGGCGCACAGGAAGCCGTGCGAGGCTGGGTTTAGCGAGACGGTTTCCGTCGCGATTGGGAAGGAGGTGGTGCGTTCGCTGCGGAGTTTGACGAATAACGAAGAGACGACGGATGGATTTGCGGTGATTATACGATTAGAGTGCGTCGGGGATCAGGTGGAGACGCAAGAGGAGGCGAATCGGGTGTTGTTTAAAAAAGACGACGAGGAGAGGAAAGAAGAAGAAGAAGAAGGAGAGCAAAAACAACAACAACAACAGCACTATTTCGATCCAGTGAAGGCGTTTGAAAGCGTCGACGCGAGTGTTCAAGCGCAAACGACGTTCTGTTCCGTGCCGCAGTCTCTTAGCACAACGGAAGAAAATTTGGTCAAATTACAAGTCGTCAAGCAACACATCTTCGTGAACGGGAGCTCGTACGAGTTGCAAGAGATTTACGGGATCGATAACAACAGTAGCAACAACAACAATAATAACAATAGTTTAGAACAGCAACACAACCTGGATCAGTTTCAGCAGCAGCAACAACAACAGCAGCGGGAGGAAGAGGATGAAATCATGTGCGTCGTTTGTTTGTCGGAACCGAAAGACACGACGGTTTTACCGTGCAGACACATGTGCATGTGCTCGGAGTGCGCGAGAGCTTTGCGATTTCAATCGAACAAGTGCCCCATTTGCCGGAATCCAGTGGAGAGTTTGTTGGAGATTTCCATTTTAACGAATGATTATAATTAGTAGGTACATGAGTGTATAAAATTGGATCTTATTAGTACGTATAACAACTGTAAAGTAATTACTTCATGTGCATGCCAAAGATTTCACCCGCCGAGATGATGTGTGCCAAGGAGCCAAACGCCAAGACATCCACCGCGGTGAACCCAGCCGGATCTCTCGAGCCAACCGCCGGCTTCGCCGCTTCAGTCATGGCGTACGAGGTGGAGCCGCCGTAGTTCTTCTTCACCGTCGGCGCGAACCCGAATCTGCCGGCGAACAACAACGCCGCGGTGTTAAAAACGACGATATTGTTCACGTCCGAGCCTAAAGACCAGTCCGCGCGAGTGACAACGGAGGATTTTCTGTTACTCTTTTGTTGAGTCTTTAATAACAGAGAAATGAAAATGTCAGTATAAATGAGACCGAATTTGAATCCTTTTTTTTGCACGCATAGATCACTCTCATTTTTCCCTTCTTTGATTACGATCGCTTCTTTGTGATGACAAAAAACGACGACACACGATCGAACCAGAAAAAAAGTTGTTCATTCGACGATCATCGAACCAAACTCCTTTTTCTGTTTACGCTGCTTTCTCGTTGAAAAGATGATATTCTTCGAGTCGATATAGAAAAAACGATGGAAGATCAACGACGGAGAAAAAAACCGTATCACCACCCCCAAAATCCTTCCATTTTTTTTTTACTAATAATTCGACTCTTTTCATCGCGCTAAAACTATGTTAAATTATTACCTTCTTGGTGTGCTTGAACTGCGCTTTCGCGGAGGCGAACTGTGTCGTGGTAGAGGAGACGGCGAA
>Ga0181603_10003309_pt1 | contig 12214 bp, 3 predicted proteins | sample 041ome_13_FD_148633 | JGI IMG/M metagenome (GOLD analysis project Ga0181603, IMG submission 148633) | Coastal salt marsh microbial communities from the Groves Creek Marsh, Skidaway Island, Georgia - 041409US metaG (spades assembly) | ecosystem: Environmental > Aquatic > Marine > Intertidal zone...
ACATCCTTCGTATACAAAATGGAATGGCAGGTCTCCTCTACGCAAATTAATTTACCCCCCTATATTAAATGGTCAAGAACTTACCCGCAGTAGAGAGATCTACCAAGATTCGGTTTGGTAAGCATGTCCCTGATTCCACAGACCAGGCGGAAAATACCATTGTCTTCAACGCGAGTAATACACTGGTTCCAACAATAAATGAAAACGCAGTGTATTTATCGCCTATCAGGAATAGACCTGATTATACAGAACCACAAATTGTACTTTTGATGTATGACAAAAATACCAAGGAGATTACAGAATCTGGGGAATCAGCGAATGCTCTCGTTGGTGGTGCGACGCTCGCCCTCACTGTAGATCGCGCAAATGTGACATCAAATACTGTTCAATTTAGATTTGCGGATAATAATACTGGATTTGTTACGGATTCAAATGTCGGTATATCAAACTTACTTCCCCAACATACCGTGAGTGTTGGTTCAAACCTCTACATTGATGAATTTGGTTCAAACGTTCTCGTTGTTTCTGGCAATGTTGCCATCTTACGTGATCTCGTCGTCGATGGAAATCTCAGAGTTAATGGAGATACGACTGTCATCTATACGGAGAATACAGCCATCAAGGATGCCCTCATTGAACTTGGACAAAATAACACATCCGCCGATACAACCCTTGATTTGGGTATTCTCATGCATCGTCCAGACGCGTTGTCAAATGTTGTCATTGGGTATCGTGAGGGAACGGACGAATTTGCTATTGGTTACACCGACGCAAACCCCACGGATAAGACCTTTACACCAAAAACTGATGAGGATATCAATGTTCACGTCTATGGTCTCACCCACGTGGACGCTAATATTTACGCACATGAGGATATTCTTGTCAGTGGCAATGTATATGTGGCCCAAAATGTTTCGGTCACCGAGGAGTTGACCATCTCTGGAAATGTGTATGCCCAAAAGGACCTCGAAGTTGTTGGGAATGTTGTGGCCTATAAGGATCTCAGTGTCTCTGGAAACGTGTACGTGACCCAAAATGTCTCAATCACCGAGGAGTTAACCGTCTCTGGAAATGTATATACCCAAAAGGACCTCGAAGTTGTTGGGAATGTTGTGGCCTATAAGGACCTCCTTGTCAGTGGGAATGTCTACGTGTCCCAAAATGTCTCAGTCGCAGAGGAGCTGACTGTCTCTGGAAATGTATATGCCCAAAAGGACCTCGAGGTTGTTGGGAATGTTGTGGCCTATAAGGATCTTCTTGTGAGTGGGAATGTCCATGTATCCCAAAATGTCTCAGTCGCAGAGGAGCTGACTGTCTCTGGAAATGTATATGCCCAAAAGGACCTCGAGGTTGTGGGCAACGTCTATGTCGATGGCAATGTTGTAGCCTACAGGGATCTCCTTGTGAGTGGGAACATCTACGCGTCCCAAAATGTCTTTGTCACCGAGGAGCTAACTGTCTCTGGAAATGTCTATACCCAAAAGGACCTTGAGGTTGTGGGCAACACGTATGTGTCTGGGAATGTTGTGGCCTATAAGGATCTCCTTGTCAGTGGAAATGCTTATGTATCCCAAAATGTCTTTGTCACCGAGGAGCTAACCGTCTCTGGAAATGTGTATGCTCAAAAGGATCTCGAGGTTGTGGGAAATGTTGTAGCCTATAAGGACCTCCTTGTCAGTGGGAATGTCCATGTGTCCCAAAATGTCTCAATCACTGAGGAGCTAACTGTCTCTGGAAATGTGTATGCCCAAAAGGACCTCGAGGTTGTGGGAAATGTCATGGCCTACAAGGACCTCCTTGTCAGTGGTAATGCCTATGTGACTGGGAACGTGTCAGTCACTGAAGAGCTAATTGTCTCTGGAAATGTGTATGCCCAAAAGGACCTCGAGGTTGTGGGAAATGTTGTAGCCTACAAGGACCTCCTTGTCAGTGGGAATGTCTACGCGCTCTCCAATGTAGATGTGTCTCGGGAGTTGAATGTGACTGGGAATGTGTATGCGTTCTCAAATGTGGATGTGGCTCAAGAGTTGAATGTCGCCGGGAATGTGTACGCATCCTCAAATGTTGTGGTCACTGGGAATGTTCACGCCGCCAGATACTACGGTGATGGTGGACATCTCGCAAATGTTACACTCCAAGTTGTGACTAATAAGGGAAATACAACCTCAAACACTGTACAGTTTACAAATCCGACGACCGCTTTTACGACCGACCTCACATCAAATGTTGGCGTCAATATTGGACAATTGAACAATGTGACGTTAACCACACCCCTCAATGAAGATATGCTTGTATATGATGGTACACAATGGGTTAATCAAAAACAGAATCACTTATTTTTATACGCAAAGGCGAATGTGGCGTTAACTAAAGGTGAAGTTGTGTACGCGACAGACACGGTTGGTAACGACACATTTGTCGTTGATAGAGCGGATGCACGTGACCCCCGAAAAATGCCTGCGATTGGTATTTTGTATCAAGATTTAGCGCTTAATGGACAGGGTCTGGTCGTCTCATTTGGGCGCGCAGATGGTGCAGCACTCGATAGTTTCGGAGAGGGTGAAACGGTATACGTGAGTAATACAGTACCTGGGGGTCTCTCAAATGTTGCCCCTACAGGTGTATATAATGGAGTTCCCAATCTCATTCAAAACGTTGGTCTCGTGGTGAAACCACATCCATCACAAGGTATTGTTTCTGTAACAGGTGTCGGTCGTGTAAATGCTATTCCAAATGCGAATGTTATCACAGAAACACCTACGTATGTGTATACAGATAGTACAGCGGGTAAAAATACATTAAATAAGATTGACCCAGTAAACCTTCTCACAAAACTTCAAACCCTTGCGCAGGTTGTGAATACTGGGAATACCGTGTCAAACACGATTAACGTGACGGGTCTCACAACAACTGGGAATTTGAATGTGACCAGTAATATCTCAGTCACAGGTCTTGTAGACCCCAACAATAAGTACTTACCAATGGTTGACACAAATGGATATTTTGTAAAGTCGCCTGTATATGTGACAAATGAGGGTAAGTATGTGATATCCGCGGGTGAAGCGGAGTTTTTGGGTAACATTACACTCGGTGGTAACACAACAATTATTTCATCAACTTCCGTGACTATTGAGGATAGAATATTTGGGGTTGGGGCAAACAACAGTGCTACTGGTTTGGACAGTGGTTTTATGATTGAACACCAAGACGATGGCACATTCGCCAATGTTGCCCTCATTCATCACGCCGATGAACATAGATTTTCTATAGGCTATACACAAAACACATTTACTGATAATCACATTTTATACAAACAACACGATGATGGTACACTCTTACGAATTGAATTACACGGTAATCTCATCGTTCAAAACAATTTATCGGTGAGTGAAACTGGTACTTTTGATGGGCGAGTTGGTGTTAAAACCGTGTCTCCAGGGTACGACTTGGATGTTTGGGGTACGGCGAATGTTGGGGTCCTCACGGCGACAACAGTAAGTGCTGAAAATGTAAAGGGAACGGTTGTTACAGGTAGTACCCTCTATGGCACCCTCGAAGGGTCAAATACGGCCTCAGTGTCGGACCTTACAGCCTCGGGCACTATTAAGGGAGCAGCAGTCACTGGTACTACCCTCTATGGCACCCTCGCAGGTTCAAATACAGCCTCAGTGTCGGACCTTACAGCTTCGGGTACTGTTAAGGGTGTGACCCTTACGGGGACCAATCTGTATGGCACCCTCGCAGGTTCAAATACAGCCTCAGTGTCGGACCTTACAGCTTCGGGTACTGTTAAGGGTGCGACCCTTACGGGGACCAATCTGTATGGCACCCTCGAAGGGTCAAATACAGCCTCTGTGTCGGATCTCACAGCCTCGGGTACTGTTAAGGGTGCGACCCTTACGGGGACCAATCTGTATGGCACCCTCTCGGGTTCAAATACAGCCTCTGTCTCCACTCTCACAGTGGGGGGTACTACCCAAGCTACATCAACCACAACAGGGGCTCTCACTGTCGCGGGTGGCATCAGTACGCAGACAAATGTACACGCGGCAAATGTGTACATCTCGGGGGGTCTCATCACAAATACTGCGGGGGTCACGAGGAAGACCTATGCCTATTCGGGGACTATCGGTGATACCGAACAACCCCACATTAATGTGTGTTTCACAAATGAATCATTCAGTGCCAAGATTGATGCTCAACTCATCGAGGGTGACGATGAAATCAGCGCGATATCTTTGGTGTGTTGCGGAGGTAATAAGAGTGGCACCTTCCCCGCGAGTGATATTAAGACGGGTTCAGTCCAAGTCTTTGGACCGGCGAGTACAAACGCCTGGAATGTGGCTGTGGTTACAGACAAAACAACCGTGGCCCTCAGACCTTTTGGAGCCCTGGATGGTGCCGGGGAGTACCATATATTTGTGGAATATCTCACAGCCAAGGCGGCGGGGGCGGTCGCCAATGTTGTTCAGGATACATCAGAAGAGATTGTTTTTGGATACTAAATTTTCCTTTACTTCAGCATATAATTTTCTTGAGGGAAACCCAATCAAAAAAATTGTACTGTAATAATAACATATGGCTACGACTAACATCCAGACGTTTTCGGGGGATGTTGAAGTCACAAGTAATATTTTAATGAGTGGTGAAGTTTTCATTAAAGCGAATGATGGGAATGGAAAGGTGGGTATTGGTCTAAATGCGGGTGCGACCTCTCAAGGCATCGCCGCCACCGCTGTGGGCTACGAGGCGGGTTTGACGGCTCAAAGCGCCCTCGCCGTCGCCGTGGGGCGCCTCGCGGGTGAGACCTCTCAAGGCAACTCCGCCGTCGCTGTGGGACCCTATGCGGGTCAGACCAATCAAGGCATCTACGCTACGGCTTTGGGGGTAAGTGCGGGTAGGTCCAATCAAGGCTCCTCCGCCATCGCCGTGGGGAGAGACTCGGGTTATACCTCTCAAGGCACCGCCGCCGTCGCTGTGGGGCGGGACGCGGGTCGGACCTCTCAAGGCCAGTCCACCGTCGCTGTGGGGAACAGTGCGGGTGAGACGGCTCAAGGCTTCGTCGCCGTCGCTGTGGGGACCGACTCAGGTCAGACCTCTCAAGGCGACTACGCCGTCGCTGTGGGGTTTCAAGCGGGTGAGACCGCTCAAGGCGACTTCGCCAGTGCTGTGGGGAACGCCGCGGGTCAGACCTCTCAAGCCGCCTTCGCCGTCGCCGTGGGCTACCTCGCGGGTCAGACGTCTCAAGACTCCCACGCCGTCGCTGTGGGGAACCAAGCGGGCAAGATCTCTCAAGACAGCTACGGCATCGCTGTGGGGGTCTTGGCTGGTCGGACCTCTCAAGGCACCTCCGCCACCGCTGTGGGCTACGAGGCGGGTTCCAACAATCAAGGCAGTTACGCCGTCGCTGTGGGGCGCCAAGCAGGGCAGACCTCTCAAGGCAACTACGCCACGGCTGTGGGGCACTTAGCGGGTAGTAACAATCAAGGCGTCAATACCGTTGCCATGGGGATCGATGCGGGTAAGTCGAATCAAGGCAACTTCGCCACAGCTCTGGGAGGTACAGCGGGTCGGACGTCTCAAGGCAGCTACGCCATCGCCGCGGGGTACGGTGCGGGTTACACGGCTCAAGGCATCTACGCCACGGCTGTGGGGTACTTGGCGGGTGAGTCCAATCAAGGCAACTACGCCACTGCTTTGGGGAACGCTGCGGGTAACACATCTCAAGGCGCCGAAGCCATCGCTGTGGGTCGTTTCGCGGGTTTGACGGCTCAAGGCTCCTCCGCCACCGCTGTTGGTACACGGGCTGGTCAGTCCAATCAAGGCAGCTACGCCGTCGCTATGGGGTACCAAGCGGGTTCCAATAATCAAGCGAGCGCCGCCACCGCTGTGGGGGTCAACGCGGGTGCTACTCGTCAAGGTAGCGGTTCTGTTGCGATTGGATGGTCTTCGGGTTATACGTCTCAAGGCGACTACGCCATCGCTATTGGAAACGACGCAGCTAAGAGTAATCAAGGCGACTCCGCCGTCGCTGTGGGGTACAGTGCGGGTTACTTAAATCAAGCCACCTCCGCCACGGCTGTGGGCTACGAGGCGGGTCTGGACAATCAAGGCGACTCAGCCACCGCTGTGGGACGCTATGCGGGTCGGACTTCTCAAGGTATCGTCGCCACCGCTGTGGGGAACGCTGCGGGTCGATACAATCAAGGCGACAACGCCGTCGCTATGGGACAGCAAGCGGGTTTTTCCAATCAAGCCAGCAACGCCACCGCTTTGGGGTACTCAGCGGGTTACATGGGTCAAGGAAGCCAAGCCGTCGCTGTGGGAGACAGCGCGGGTTACACAGGTCAAGGCACCCAAGCCGTCGCTGTGGGATTCATAGCGGGTCAAACCTCTCAAGGCAGCTACGCCACGGCTGTGGGGCGCTACTCGGGTCGGTACAATCAAAGCAGCTTTGCCACGGCTGTGGGGTCCGCCACGGGTGAGACCTCTCAAGGCGCCTTCGCCACCGCTGTGGGGAACGAAGCGGGTCGGTACAATCAAGGCGCCGAAGCCACGGCTGTGGGTTACTTAGCGGGTGTGACGGCTCAAGGCGACAACGCCACCGCTGTGGGGAACGAAGCGGGTCGGTACAATCAAGGTGGCTCCGCCACGGCTTTGGGCTACTATACGGGTAATACGTCTCAAGGCGACTCCGCCGTCGCTGTGGGAATCTTTTCGGGTCAGGGTACTCAAGGCGCCCGCGCCATCGCGGTGGGGAGAGAAGCGGGTCGGAACAATCAGGGTACCTACGCCATCGCTATGGGTAACAATACAGGGTTCTATAATCAAGGCGACTCCGCCGTCGCTATGGGGAACCTTGCGGGTGTGACGTCTCAAGGCACCTCCGCCATCGCTGTTGGGTCCAATACGGGTCGGGACAATCAAGGCGCCGCCGCCGTCGCTATGGGGGACCAAGCGGGTCGGACCTCTCAAGGTGTCCAAGCCACGGCTGTGGGTTACTTAGCGGGTTCTAACAATCAAGGCAACTACGCCACCGCTGTGGGGCTTGCAGCGGGTCGATCCAATCAAGGCCTCAACGCTGTTGCTGTGGGGGTCAATGCGGGTCTAACCTCTCAAAGCGCCTCCGCCGTCGCCGTGGGGGATCAAGCGGGTCTGACGGCTCAAGGCACCTCTGCCGTCGCTGTGGGGCGTGAAGCGGGACAGGTGACTCAAGGCACCTACGCCACGGCTTTGGGGTACCAAGCAGGGGAAACGTCTCAAGGCGGCTCCGCCATCGCTATGGGTTATGTATCGGGTCAGAACAATCAAGGCGGCTCCGCCATCGCTATGGGTTATGGATCGGGTCAGTACAATCAAGGCGGCATCGCCGTCGCCGTGGGCTACAACGCGGGTAACACGTCTCAAGGCGGCGACAGCGTTGCTATTGGACGCGATGCGGGTCAGGTGGCTCAAGGCGTCAACAGCACCGCCGTTGGGCGTGCCGCGGGTCAGACCTCTCAAGGCAGCTACGCCACCGCTGTGGGCTACAAGGCGGGTTCCAGTAATCAAGGCACCCAAGCCGTTGCTGTGGGGGAGTCCGCGGGTAGCAACAATCAAGGCACTCAAGCCGTTGCTGTGGGGGACTCCGCGGGTGCGACCTCTCAAGGCATTGTTGCCGTCGCTGTGGGGAGGCAGGCGGGTCAGTCCAATCAAGGCGTCAACGCCGTCGCCGTGGGGAATACTGCTGGTTATATCTCTCAAGGTGGAGGCGGCATCGCCGTGGGGCTCAACGCGGGTTCTAACAATCAAGGCGAAAACGCCGTGGCTGTGGGGAACGCTGCGGGTGGGACCTCTCAAGGCGCCTCCGCCGTCGCTGTGGGGTACGCCGCGGGTAAAACAAATCAAGCCAACTACGCCGTTGCTATGGGGCTCCAAGCGGGTGAATCCTATCAAAGCATCTACGCCGTCGCTGTGGGGCACCTCGCGGGTCAGACGAGTCAAGCCAATTCCGCCACGGCTGTGGGATACCAAGCGGGTCAGACCTCTCAAGGCACCTCCGCCGTCGCTGTGGGGCTCCAAGCGGGTGAATCCTATCAAGGCAGCTACGCCACTGCTGTGGGGCGCTTCGCGGGTCAGACCTCTCAAGGCATCTCCGCCATCGCTACAGGGTACGAAGCGGGTCGGTACAATCAAGGCCAAGACGCCACGGCTGTGGGTCGTCTCGCGGCTCAGACCTCTCAAGGCGCTTCCGCCACCGCTGTGGGGCACCTCGCGGGTCGGACCTCTCAAGGCTTAGAAGCCGTCGCTGTGGGACGGGAAGCGGGTTCCAACAATCAAGGCTTACGAGCCGTCGCTGTGGGGAACGACGCGGGTCAGACCTCTCAAGGCGCCGGTGCCCTAGCTATAGGGGGGGATGCGGGTCAGTACAATCAAGCCACTCAAGCCACCGCAGTAGGGCCTGGGGCGGGTGGTACCAATCAGGGAACCTTATCCGTCGCCGTTGGGCAACAAGCGGCTCGGTACAATCAATCTGCCTACGCCGTCGCTGTGGGGCATTACGCGGGTCTAACCTCCCAAGGCGACTCCGCCACCGCTGTGGGGTACTTGGCGGGTTCCAACAATCAAGGCGTTGAAACCGTCGCCATAGGCCGTGCAGCGGGTTACACGGCTCAAAGCAACTATGCCACCGCTTTGGGTGTTATCGCAGGCCAAACTTCTCAAGGCAGCTACGCCACGGCTTTGGGCTACAAGGCGGGTCAGACCTCTCAAGGCGCCGGCGCCGTCGCTGTCGGACAGCAAGCGGGAGAGACCTTTCAAGGCGGCAACACCGTTGCTGTGGGAACAAATGCGGCTCGGTACAATCAAGGCTACGCCGCCACCGCTGTGGGGGTCTCCGCAGGTCAGACCAGTCAAGGCGACTATGCCACCGCTGTGGGGACGGAAGCGGGTCAGACCTCTCAAGGCGTCAACGCCTCTGCTTTTGGAATCTATGCGGGTCGGTACAATCAAAGCACCAATGCCACCGCTTTGGGGGTCAACGCGGGTACGACCAGTCAAGGTGACTCCGCCACGGCTGTGGGGAACGGTACGGGTTACACTGGTCAAGGCACCGCCGCCGTCGCTGTGGGGAACATCGCGGGTAACATCTCTCAAGGCTCATACGGCGTCGCTGTGGGGCACGCCGCGGGTAACACGTCTCAAGGGGATAATGCCGTCGCTATTGGACGAAATGCGGGTCAGATCTCTCAAGGCACCGGTGCCATGGCTGTGGGGTACGCCGCGGGTTACACTTCTCAAGGCATATACGCCATCGCTGAGGGGTACGCCGCGGGTTACAACAATCAACACAACTATTCCATCGTTCTCAACGCCTCCGGTGTTCAATTAAACACTGGTGCGGCTAATAGTTTCTACGCCAAATACTTACGCAGCGTCAACGCTACCGCGATGTATTACAATTCGACGTCTGGTGAAATTACCTACGCAACTTCCGATGATCGTTTGAAGGTCAAGGAGGTTCGCATCAAGGACGCGACCACCACACTCATGAAACTGTCGCCACAAAGCTACTTCAAAAAGTTCAAGTTGGATGAACCCGACATTTCACATTACGAGTCTGGTCTCATGGCGCAAGACGTGTGGTACGACGCCCCAGAATTGAGACACGCCGTTCACTTGGGGGCGTACGCCGACCCAACCCCAGAAAAACCACCCCAACCAGTTCCAGGTGATATTCAACAAGATCCCGACTATTCCGCGTGGGGAAGCGATCCCGCACAAGTCCAATACGATCAACTCATTCCGTACACGATCAAATCCATTCAAGAAATCGTCACCGAACTCCCACGGTCAAAGACCACCGTATCAAACGCGTGGGGTCAAAACATTGCGGGTCTCGTCGTGAGTGCGAACGCAAACGCTCACAAGACGGGTGCGACACCGACGGTGGCGCTCTCGAATGTCTATATGGACAAGAAATGGTATGGTGTCGTGTCCGATAAAACGACAGACACGAACGACTACGATACCCTCGTGGATACGAAGGGTGACACATACATTTGGGTGACAGACGTGGGTGGTCCTCTCGAATCAGGGGATCTCGTAACTACGTCGAACGTGGCACCCGGTTACACACAAAAGCAGAGTGATGGCGCTCTTATGAATTACACGGTCGCCAAGGTGACCCAAGACTGTGATTTCACGGAACCCACGCAACGACCTATTCGTGTGCCTAAGCAGGAACTCTCCAACGTGACGTACTATTTACAAAAAACTGAAGTCGTCGTCGATATGTACGAATACGAGCAAAACCTCTGCGAACGACGCAAGACGATGAAAACCGAGACTATGTACAGAAAGGTTCACGAGGAGGGTCGCGACACTGTGTATTTTGACGCCGATGGCAACGAAGTGAGCAAACGAAAGTACGAGACGCTTACGGGTGGGAGCGCGGTCACATATACCGACGTGTCCGTTGACGAGTACAACAAATTGACACCCGAAGAACAAGCCGATTACACGGAAACCGTCAAGAATGTTTATTACAGAGTGGACATCGTGGAGAGCCCCGTGGAGTTAGAAGATGCCGAAACCGAAGTTCGTCAAGAACTCATCGATGTCCTCGATGAAAACGGTCAAATCGTTTGGGAAGAGACGGGCGAAACGGAGCCTGTCTACACCCTCGTGGATCACGGTTCTTACAAGGCGGCGCTTGTTTCGGCGAAGTTGGTCTAAAGTTCCAATCAACGAAGTTGATTGTATCTAAGTTATGAATCCTTCGGATTCGTTTCAGCACTTAAAAAAAACTCTCACTATACTATAAAATGTCTGGTGGTATTGCCCAACTCGTGGCTGTCGGTGCTCAGGATGCGCACCTTGTCGGCTCACCCGAAATTAGCTTTTTCCGCTCTACCTACAAGCGACACACAAACTTCTCCCAAACTGTGGAACGCCAAGTGATCCAGGGGAATGTGTCCAATGGGGGTATGTCCACAATCCGCTTTGAACGCAAGGGGGATCTCCTCAGCTATGTGTACCTCGTCCCAAATGACGGCTCTGCCACCCAGGGATACAGCGCTGCTCAATGGCGCACCAAGATTGCCAAGGTTGAACTCCTTGTGGGTGGTCAAGTCATTGATGACCAGGACTCCACGTACTCTACGCTCATTGCCCCAGTGCTCTCAGCCACAAACTCCTCCAAGTCGGTTTCCGGTGACCTTTTCGGTGGTGCCACTGCCTCTCGTTTCTACCCACTTCGCTTTGCTTTCTGCGAAAACCTTCAAACCGCCCTTCCCCTCATTGCCCTCCAGTACCACGATGTGGAACTTCGCATTACTTGGGGCTCTGCGGCGGCCACTGACAAGTGGGATGTCTACGCCAACTATGTGTACTTGGATACCCAAGAGCGTGAGTTCTTCGCCTCCAACCCACAAAATATGATCATCACCCAAGTTCAAAAGGCGACGGCCTCCCTCACCAAGATCCAGGAGCTCAACTTCAATCACCCAGTGAAGTACCTTGCGGCGGGTAAGGCGTCAGCCCTTGAAATCCTCAACGACGACAACAAGCTCAAGCTCCAAATTAACGGGACCGATGTGGCCGACTTCAAGTTTGCCGATCCAAACTTCTCCCACGTCCCACTCTACTTCCACACAACCAACTCCGCCAAGCCAGCGACCGTCAAGACCCTCTTCGTGTACCCATTCTGCTTGGATACTGGTAAGCTCCAACCCACTGGTTCTCTCAACTTCTCTCGTCTCGACTCAGCCCGTATCGTCAACGATACCCGCGACTGCGATGACGACATCTACGCCGTGAACTATAACATTCTCCGTGTTGAGAATGGTATGGGCGGCCTTTTATATTCTAACTAATTAATAACCCGCAATGTGGAAGATACTCTTTCTCCTCGCCATCGTTTTTGTATTGACGTACGATCCCAAATCCAGGACACTTGAAAAGTATGTTGGTCTACCAACGCCATCGACCCAAAAGTCCTGTGAACCTACGCATTACGAAGCCGTACAATTTGCCCAAAGTCCATATGAGTGTCCACCATCAGGCAAAACCAATATGGGCGTCCTTACTTAAAAGAAAGGGTCGACAAGTAACCTATAATGATTCAAATGGACCGCGAAACCCTCATGATGATTGCCACGATTGTCGCAATCGCTGGTGTTATCTTTCTCTTCAGAGAGATGAATAAGGCCAAACAAGATGTTGAAAATCTCAA
>Ga0181603_10003330_pt1 | contig 12180 bp, 3 predicted proteins | sample 041ome_13_FD_148633 | JGI IMG/M metagenome (GOLD analysis project Ga0181603, IMG submission 148633) | Coastal salt marsh microbial communities from the Groves Creek Marsh, Skidaway Island, Georgia - 041409US metaG (spades assembly) | ecosystem: Environmental > Aquatic > Marine > Intertidal zone...
GACTTTTCAATACAACCCGGGCGAAGCGCATCCCCAGCCGATAAAAAAACGCGATTGGATACGCGTCTTTCGGATGGCGTTGCCAGAGTTTACGAAGCGAGCGAGGATGGACGCGTCGGTCGAGGATTCAGAAGCAAAGTCGGAAGTCTTTCGAGTGCAATTTGAGAAGTATTTAGACGATTTGAACGAGAACGAGGACGAGAAGATGAACGTGATACACATGTGCCGTTTCAGAGACGAGTGTTTGAGACGGCTTGGTTTTTACGACTGTTTCGGAACCGTGAAAAGAGAGGAGAACGTGAAAGCGCTGGAAGCGCTGCCGAGAGTTTTAGAGAAACTAGACGAGGAGAACGCGGGGATATTAGAGTTGGTAAAGGGCGTGTTTGCGGGAAACATTTTCGATTTAGGCGCCGCGGCGAGTCAAGCGTTGTTTAGCTCCTCCGCAAACAAGGAAGGAGAAGGAGAAGACGACATCGCGAAATCGTTTTTTGAGACCAGAGATACGAAAACGGACGTTTTCGTCGTGAATGACTTCGACGCGTTGAAAGAGCGATGGAGCGATGCGACGCGAGTGCACAAGAAGTGTTGCATTTTCGTCGACAATGCCGGCGCAGACGTCATCTTGGGCGTCTTGCCGCTCGCGAGAGCGATGTTGAAAAGAGGCACAAAAGTTGTCTTGTGTGCGAACGACGTGCCGTCGATTAACGACATCACGATCAAAGAACTCGAGGATCTCGTGTTTCCGACTTTATTACGCATGAATGACAAAGATAACGTGTTTAAAAACGCCATCGAATCGAAGCAATTCGCTTGCATTGGCTCCGGCTCAGATTTGCCAGTGATTGACTTGCGCGAGATTAGCGAATCGTGCGCGAACGAGTGCCTCGATTGCGATTTGGTCGTTCTGATAGGTATGGGTCGAGGCATTGAAACGAATTTAAGAGCCGAGTTTAACATAGATCGAATAAATTTAGGCATGGTCAAGCACAAGGAAGTCGCGCAGTTATTAGGCGGTCCGCTCTATTCGTGCGTCTGCGCTTTCACCGCGGGTGCAAAAACAACGTAAATGAATACATATTTAGTAATAGTACGGTAGCAGTAGTAGTTTTATATTGTAATAGTAACGGTGTATTTACTCGTAATCCTCGCCGGTAAAAAACTCCTTGATGTTTTGAAACAAACCTTTCCTCGGTTGATCCAGGTCGATCAAGAAGTCCTGTTTTCCGACGATCCTCCTCGCGGCGTTTTCGTACGCGATCCCAGCCAAAGTCAACTTCTTCTTCAACACCAACGGTTCCCCACGATTCGTACTTACGATTACTTCCGTATCTTCCGGAATCGCACCCAATAAAGGCACACCCAACATCTCTTGCACGTCCTTCACGCTCATCATGTCGTTATTTTTAATCATATCCGCTCTCACGCGATTCACCAACAACCTCACGTCCAAAATACCATTCGCTTCCAACAACCCAGCCACTCTATCCGCATCTCTAATGGCCGTGATTTCCGGCGTGGTCACCACGATCGCCTCCTCCGCGTTCGAAATAGCGTTGATAAAGCCCAAATCGATCCCCGCCGGGCAATCGATGAAAATAAAGTCAAAATCAGACTTCTTCAACAAGTCCAAAATCGTATTCATGTTATCTCTGGTCACGTTATATCTTTGCCTATTCTTAGAAATCGGGAGTAAAGCTAAATTTCTCCACCTCTTGTCCCGAATCAAAGCCTGCTCTAATCGACACTCGCCTTCCAAAACTTCCATCGCGGTATACACCACTCGGTTTTCCAACCCGAGAAGCAAATCCAAATTTCTCAAACCAATATCAGCGTCTACTAAGGCGACGGAATACCCGAGACGGGCCATAGACATCCCTAAATTCGCCGAACTCGTGGTCTTTCCGACCCCGCCTTTCCCAGAGGTCACGACGACCGTTCGCGTCGCGCCGGATGTTTTTCGGTTCGACGATTCACCACCCTCCGCAGCTCTGGTTGTTACTTTTCTAGCGGTCGATCGTCTCTTGTTGTTATTCGTTTTATTCAGCGCGGATGATTTCGAGCCGTAACTCAAACGCGCCGCGCTTTGGCGCGCCATGCAGTGTTGCGCGCTCATCGTTCCTTTGCGTTATGATCCGTGGAGATGCGTGTGGTTTTCTCTCGTCTTTTCAAAAGAGAGGCGCGAGGTGTGTGACGATTGATTTTTTAAAAACGATGATCTCTCTTCTCTCTCGCTTCTTTTGCTCTCGCGCGGGGATGTTTTTGGGCGCCAAAAATTTTCAAAAATCTCTTGGTGATTTGTGTGTAAATGATGTGTGATGTGTGTTTCCTTTCCTCCGCATCTCTCTCGCGATTCAAAAAAAAGAACACAGAACAAGACGCTCGTTCGTCGCTGAAAACTACGTTTTCTCTCTCGCGTTTGATACGATGCGCGTGTACATATATACATGTTTGCTTTTCTTTTTGTATACGAATAAATTACACACCGCGAGATGGTGTTCTAAATGCGCTATTGATTTCTCTCTATTATGTTTCAAACGCGTCGGTAGTGCAGACCCGGCGGGTGATTGAACTTGCACGTCTCGCCGTATTTGCACTTTCCGGTTTTCACGTAAAACTCGCAGTCGATGGCGTTTGGACGCACCGGGAAGTTTTGCGGTGGGAGGTCCCAATCGTCGCTTCCGTTTCCGTTTTGCGACGCTAACGATTCCTTCTTTTGGTCGTTGGCGAGCTTTTTCAAGTCTTTCCAGGATTCGTTGCCCTCTTGGAGTTGTTCTTCGTCGCCAAAGTATTTGAGGAAGATTTGGTCGTTGACTATGGGGTCGGATTTTCGCGCAAACTCGTGGACGGCTAAGAGGAGGTTGGGGAATCGAGAGGCGAAGTAGGCGTAGAACGCGTCTGGAGGCTCGCCGAGGATGCGTTGGATGCGCGGAGGCAATTCGCGGAAATGCGCGGATTTGTTGCGAATGACGCGGAGCAAATCGCGCAAAGAACGACCGTCGTATTTGCGGTACTTCTCGAGATTTTCGAGCATCGCCGGATCGATTTTCGTGCGCCAATCAGAGTTGGAGATTGCGAATTTCGAGGCTCTTTCCAATGTTTTGAGAAGTATGCGCTCGCCTGGCTCGCGATCTTCGAGTTCCATGCGGTCGCTCACGTCGCAAAGGAACTGCGTGCGCTTTTCTCGCGACCACCACGCCGGGTGTCTGAGAACCTCGCGCGCCGAAGGCCGGTCTTCCGGATTCGCTTCTAAACATTTTCTCACCAAATCTTTCGCTTCTGGGAGATGGTTCAACGCCGATAAGTTGTAATCGCCTCGCAATACGCGCGAGTCTCGCTCGAACTTTTCGCCAAACGGATGTTTGCCTTGCGTGAGAACAAAATGAATGATGCATCCAAGCGCGAAGATATCCACAGCGCGCGACTGACGGCCATTTGTGAGTCGTTCGGGCGCTTGCCAGCCGGCGGTACCGTCACCGCCACCACCACCGCCACTCCCACCGTTGTTATTGTTTAGTATCGCACGCGTTTCAAAACTCGTGCCATCGATCAAGTTCACTTTTTTCGCGACGCCCATATCGGCGAGTTTACCGCGTCCTTTCTCGGTGATGAGAATATTTGAAGGTTTCAAATCGCGATGGACGATACCTTGCGAGTGCAACTGCTTCAAGCCAGCGGCAACGTCACGAAGTATTCGAACGCCGTCGCTCGTTGGAAAGCCGGACGTGTCCAACAGAGGCACAGTGTTGCCAGTAGTCGTCGTCTCGGTCGCGCGCGCTTGTAACGTCGTTTCACACCGCTCCAACGCCACGTACACGAAATCTTTATCTTCTTCCATGGCAAAGCATCGCAAAATGTTCGGGTGTTCATCGCTTGCAATTAAAGCGGCGAGCTCTTTGCGAGCGAGCTCATGAAATTGCGCCAACAACCGCTTCACTGCGACCGAGCGACCGTCGAGTTCGCCGTCAAACACCACTGTCCCACAGGAACCGTACCCGAGAACCGTCGGTTTTACGAGTAAGCGTCCGACTTTCATGGCACTTCTAGATGCCTCTCCGTCTTCTGGGAATCCGATTATACTCTTCGATTCGTTTGCATTCTGCGCATACTCGAGCATCTCTTTTTCGCGTTGTTCTTTCATTTTTCTCTTAATTTTCTTCTTTTGCGAAGGAGTGAGCGCTGGTTGTTGTTGTTGTTGTTGTTGCTGCTGTTCACCCACGTTGGTATTAACGGCATCGCTGCTGTTCGCCCCTGGTGTGACTTTTTGTCTTTGAAGAAGAAACTTCAACATCACAGTTCCACCCACCACGACGACAAGCGTGCCTGCCATCGCGACAAACGAAAACTGTGTGAAAGTAACCTTCGATCCGAATGAGGAGTCATTCTCCTCATCTTTCTTCTTTCCACCAGGTAATAAGCTTCGTTCAATCTTGCCTTTTTCCGCTTGCATTTCGACAATACTCTTCAGTTCCATCGGCATGCACGCCCAATCGTCCTCGGTTGGATTATCGCCGACAACAAAGTTCGTCAACGCGCTCGATTCGCCGTATTTCGGCACGACTAAAGCACCACTACTCCCATCACGGACGGGATCACCTACTCCACCACCGTTTGGTAAAGCAAAGTAACCACCCGCGTGTGCACCTACAGTGACTTCGTTATTGTTGTTGTTGCCGTCACCATCGTCAGTATTTCTGCCACTGCTACCTGTTCCTAGTACATTTTCTCCTCTTTCATTAATCACCGAGAGCGGCATCGAAGACGTTCGCGTCGTCCAAACGATATTTCCAGATTCATCCACTCGACTCAACGCATTATTCGCCCCGATTTGTAATTTATCGCCATTCCTGGCGTCGCTACCTCCTAGGTATCCCACGTTGTTGCTGTCGCTATTGTCCCCCGCTCCTCCTCCTCCGACTGGGCGCAAGTCCCCGTGCGTGACGTTCCATCTCACCTTTCCCGTCACCGCATCGATGGATTTTACCGCGTAATCCGTTCTCCCGAGTAACACAATCGTCCTGCCGCCATTCTCTCCGTCCTCGTCATTTTCACTTCCTCTCAACGCCGAGTCATCATCTAAATCATCCGTCTCCGGATCGAACGTTCTCACAATCTCACCGCTTTCCGCATCCACCGCGAAAACAGTCGTCTTCCTCGTGCCGACGATCACCGCCCCGTCGTTGGTCACAGACGGACTCGCTTCGACTAAATCTCTCGTCGTCACCGGAAGACGAGAAATAGAAAACTCCGTCTTGCTACCAGCACCGCTGAAAATATCCGCCGCGGAAGAGGACGACCGACCGCGTCGAGCCACGTATAACGATCCGTCCAAGCCGGGGAAGACGCTGCTGCTCGAACTTCCGCGCGCGCCGTCCCCTCCTCTCCCTTCTCCACTCTCGTCCTCTCCTCCATCACCTCCGCTCGAAGACGACGACGACGAAGAAGAAGACGCGTGCACTAACGCGCTCCCAGTATCGAACGACCACAAAAACTTCCCGGTCTTTGCATCCACCGCGGATACCGAACCGTCCAAAGTGGCCACGAGCAACGGTTGTTCTCCGTTCTTCTTCTTATTATTAGTAGCAGCATCATCGTTCGCAATCGTCGACAGTTCCGCGTTGTTATTCGTGTCGTCCGCGTTGATGCCGCCGCGGGGCTCGATCGCAAGAGCGACACTCGTCCTCGTCCTCGCGAGGAAGAAATGCGAGGAGGAGAAAAGGAACGACGCGAAGAAGAGAAGGAAGAGAAGGAGCGCCAAACGCGATTCGATTTTCCTCCTCCGTCTTCCAATTTTGCGTGCCTTTGCACCGCTTTCGCGCATGATTCTTTTTTGTTCTTCTTTCTTATCGATGCGCTCCGGTCTCAGAACGATGTCATCGTTGCTCTGCTTCAGTCGCGCTTCTTCTTCTCTCTCAGGACGACGAGAGAAAAAACACAGAGAGAGAGAGAGAGAGAGGGCAGAGTGTGTGTGGAAATCGCGCTTTATTATAACGGGAAGTTCAGGAGAACTTTTCGGGAAACGAACAACTCTCTGCGGGTCTCTTTCAATGAATTAAATTCGTCTTCTACGCGCTACTTTCAAAACTCTCTATCTATTCTTCTAAAAAACTATAAACACTATTCAAAGGCTTTATTTGAAGTCATACTTAACGCGTCGACTATTCCTCGTTTTCCATGATCGCTAAGGCTTTCAAAATCTCGCCTAACCGTTTCGATGCTTTGGAGAGCGTCGTCAACTCGCTTCGCGCGTTCGATGCGGGCGCCGCGGTTGAGGAAACGCGTTCGCCGAGGACGCGAGAACACCGGCGCAAGCGGTCCTCGCGGTCGCCTCGACGAAGCGCGGCTAAGACTCGTGCGCCTCGTCTCGCGAGGGAGAGGAGGGTGGCGGCACCGAGCAGCGCGGAGTGTGGGTCGTAACTGCAATTTTCGATGCTTTCGATGAGCACGTCGATTGATCTGGCTTTCGCGCAGAAGTGCGCTTTGGCGACGTCGCCGGCGAAGGAGAGGTTGTGGAGGAGAAGGAGGAGTTTACGTTTGGTGAGGAGAAAGGAATGGGATGATGGCGTTTCTTTTTCGTAGTCGCTGTCGTCGTCGAGTCCATTCTCGTCGTGCACGGTTTCATCGAAGATGTTGTCCGCATATTCGTAACAGTCCACGAGGAGGCCCACTATGTTGATTTTGCACGATCGTAAGAAGAGTCTCGCGCCGTCTTCGTCGGATCCGGAAAGGACGCACAGCGCATCAATGGCTGCGTCGCACTCGATTTTCAAATCAAACTGTGAACGGTTCTTTGCATTCGCCGCTCCCGACATGGAGAAACGAGCAATCATTTCGCAACACTTCTCGATGAACACGGAGCGAGATAGTTGCGCTCGAGTCAGTGAAAACGTGGAAAGCGAGGAGAGAAGCTTCACGCCGCGCGCCATTGTAGTCGAAGGAATGAACTTTTCCTCGGCAAAGCTCAAAGGATCCCGAAGTCGGGTTGTTTTCTCCTTTTCGCGGAAGAGGAAAGAACTGAGGCGATTGAACAAGGACGTTTCGCCGCTATTCTTCGTCGCATTGCAAATGCCCCGCTTAAACTCATCTGACTCGAGGATAAAATTGGTCACCATGGCGAGGTACGCGTCGCGAAGTTCCGTTCTGACGCGCTTTGAGAGCGGCGTCAATGCGACGGTGGTGGTTCGACCAGGAGTAAAAAGAAGAGAAAAGAGCTTCTCAAAGACCAAAACGCCGTTGTAGTTCATCAACGTTGTGTTTTTCACCAACGAAGCTGCTTCTCGAAGTTTCATTGATGACGCGTGCTCTTCTCCTCCTCCTTCGTCATCGTCGTCGTTTTCTTCATCAAACGTTGGAGTCGAGAAGCTCGCGTGTTGCAAAACACGCAAACAAAATGAGATGCCGCGCGTGTCGATATTTTCACTCACAACTCTCTTCAACACGAGATCGAGAGAACCAGAACGAATCATTTCAAATTTTGCGCTCGCGCAGTGGGCGAGTACGTTTTGAAATGCAGACGCGACGGTTCCATACGAATCATCATCCTCTCTCGCGTCATCAATGGCGATACCTCGACCAGTGATGCGGGGTACGAACGCTCTCGAGAGAATGCGAGATAGTCTCGCACCAAGAGGTAAATAAGTGTCTTCTTTCGTAGCGTTTCCTGCTCCAAACACTTCATCGCCATCATTTTCAATGTCGATAAGCGGCGGTGTTTTCGGCCGCACTTCATCAGCGTCCTCGTCCTCGTCTTCGTCTTCCTCAGGATCAAAGGTCAAGGCATCTCTGCTCGCTCGTTCGCAACTAAACATCGTTGCAATCAATGCAAAAAGACCTTGCGACAACGGTGACACGGTAGAGGTAGCCGCGAGCGACATTTCGAGCAACGAGCAAGTCGTCTCGCACAAATCTCCTCGCGCGTTATCGTCTCCATGAGTATCCCTCTTCGCAAAACCATCACCTGCAGATGACAAACCATTGCTATACTCTCCGTCGAGCATAGCAGCAATGGCTAACGCAGCTGATGACGCTGCTCGTATTTCGACTAAAGAAAGCATAGCGCGCTCGCCCTTCAATTGCGCAGATTTCAGAACATCGAACAACGCATAGTAAACAGGACTGTTTGGTCGCGCTTTCAACGCATAATCGCTCTCGTAATCGTCCGCGTTCAGACGCTCGCCGACGATGAACAAACCGAGTAATTTTGAAACATTTGCAGACGTTGCACATCTGTGCATGTGGATCTCACCTTCTGCTGCCGTCTTTGTCTTTCTTGGTCGCAGCCAATTCTTTAAACACATATTGAATTCCGAAAAGGCTTCCTTTGCAGTGACAACGTCGACACGCGCGCACGCGACCATGGCGCTTGCAACGCCTCTTGCGACGAGAGGATCCGTGCCTGTGGGTTCTTCGAGAAGCCGTGCAAACGTTATCCATAGCTTTCGTCGTGAAAGTAATGAAATCATTGAGACTCGACCGCCGTTGTGATTGGAACCTGGATCTAAACCAGGCGCCTCGTGGTCAAAGAGCGACGTTTCATCTTTCGCCACGCTCGAGAGAATCTGCGCTACGCATACCGCGGCACGATAACGAGATATAGATGCATTACTCTTATCTATGGCGTGCAAACTTGCGCAATCGAACCAGGTTGATGCGAATACGAATTCTCGGACGCGCTGACACGAAGCGATGTCTTTGACTGCATTTTGACCGTCATCGAGAAATGCCGCCGATAGCATGGCGACCAAATCAAAAATCAGAGCCACGCATCGCGGTGATTTCGAGGACGCTAATGAATCAGCCGAACTCGTTCGCGCGACGAGACTAAGTAAAATGTTTGAAGTGTTTTCAAATGATGCGCCAAACTTTTCTGTCCATATTACAGGCGAAGACGTATTTTCGCACACTTCGATAATCGCGAGAAGGGCGGATTCCAACAACGCTTCTCCACCGCACACATCGTCGAAAGTATTGCTCGAACGAAATTTGTCGAAATGAATCACGATGCTCGTCGCCGTGCGCTCAACGACGCACAGTAATTCTGGAAGACACGACTCGCAAAGCGCATCGGTGTGCAGCATTTTACGCTTCCTCGTTCGTTTCGCCATTGTTGCCAACGCATAGATGGAATCGCAGCACGCAACCAACGAGCCGTATTCAACTCTCCTCCTTGGATTTTTCAAGGCGGACGATAATGAGTTCGTAAACTCGACTGACTTTGCAAACACATTCACAACATTTAAAGACGTGTTCAATGAAACGCGCAGAAGCGCTTCTAAACAGTCACGGACATCTCTCAAAACTTCCTGAAACGTCAATCTCCGAACACCACTGGCATCGCCGCTCCTTTCTAGCTCGCGTTCGATCGCTATGGGATGCTTCAACCAGACTGGACGCGAATCTTCGATATTGCCGTTTTTTCTCTGTACGTTTGGATCGATATTCTCATCGCGGTCACACGTGCGACGATTTTTTGTCTCCAGAAGTGCTTGACGACACGCGTGCGCGCCTACTTTTGCAATTGCGTATGCTAAAAATCGAACCGCGTGCTCTCTCTCCTCGCCTACTGCTCCCGAATTAGAACTACTACCCAAACACCCACTCAGCAGTCTCAACATGTGCGACCAGAGCGCCGTGTCTTTCACCGTTTTTGGTTTGACAAGTAAAAACCGTTCCCAAATACCAGATACGGTTTGAGTTGAACTCGATAGCGATTTGAGCAAACAATCACCTCCGCCGAGCGCTCGCATGATAAACATGGCATCCAGCAAACTGTGCGCCTCTTCGTGCGAATCCGATTGGTCGAGTCTTTCCACGCAGCTCTTAATCAATGTATCGTCGACGCGCAAAATTGCACCTTCTTCCTCCTCGTCGGCATCGTCGTATATGTCATCAATGCTGTTGAACTTCTTTGAATTTTCAACGACGTCCAAGCCTTTGGCGAATCTGGCGAGCTTCTCAGACGTGATGAAACACAAAGCATTCGCGCCAAAGTCACCGACTGACCTCGCACCCGATACGTTCCACGCGCGTAAATATCCTTTCAAGCGGACGAGTGAAGAAGGATGCGCTCCATTCGTATTCGCGTCGATGTCAGTGAGCTCCAGCACATCGCATTCGAGAAAACATCGTTCAAAGAGTTCACACGTTTCCCCGCACAGAGACGGATATCTCGCGCACGAGATGAACGCTTCCGCGATGGCGTGCGCAATCGGCAACGCGTGCACGGAGTGATAATAATACATGTTGGTGACATCTTCATCAAGTATACCATCGTCACCTTCTTGTGCGTGATACGCTTCTCTCTGAGAGAAGATGACTTCCCGTCGCCGCGTGGACTCGGCGTAATCGTAACGCACATCGTCATCGTCGTAGATTTCTAACTCCTTGGTGCTAGTATTAGTACCTCCGCTTCTATTCTCGTATAGCTCGGACTTCAATCCCAACACCACGTCTGCTAAGAATATCATAGCTTCTCGCTTTAGCGAAACTACCGAGCGGTCTAAATGTAAGAAATCTTCCTCCCTTCCATCATCTTCGTCCCCGCTATTACTATTGCTATACGAAGACGACACTAAAATATCGCAGGCAACTCTCACAATCCCGCTTTCTGGATTTGCCAGCACGAACGCTTGCACGCCCCAGTCGCTCAAAACGTTCTCTCGCAATGCTCGCAAAACTCCAAGTAAAACATCGACGTTCATGGTCGTCTTCAACGTCCGTTCGTACTGCGTCAAATGTTTCCTTAAAATGTCATATTCGCTCTTCTTTTCCTCGTCCATACCTCGTCGTCGTCGTCGTCGCGACACCAGCTTCTTCCCGAATGACCCGTCTGAGCTCACGCACTTCATCATCCTTGGCACTTCAGGAATCCTAGTCACCGTCACCGTCCGCTCGCTCCTCGTTGACGTTCTCAATTCTTCGTCCTCGTATCTCTTCAACCGCCTCCGAATCTCCTCCTCCTTCGCGTTGAAACTTTCTGTTGGTGCTAAAGGAGCTTCTCCTTCCTCCTCGGCGACATAATCATTACCCACTTGCATAACCATCGCTCTTCTCTTCGCTTTAAAGTACGTGTCAATCTCGTCGCTCATCCACTCTTTCCCGACGGTCAGTTTACAATCCGCCGCGATCCGTCGCAGCACCGCGTCGCCTCGTATCTTTCTCATGGTTCTTTGGAACGCAACCAACTCTTGCTTCGTGGATTTTCGAACGAGCGTCAACAAAACAGCCACGACTGGACTGGACGTGCGTTCATTACTACCATCATCGACTTCGACGCGTTCAAAATCCAACGCATTCAGCAACGTCTCCAGCAACTCTTCGTTCGATGTCACGGAAGAAAGCGTCGGGAGCAAATTGAATTTGATTTTGAAATGTAACGATTCCAACGCGCGTTGGCGAATGGATGGGATCGAGTGGTTGAGTTTTTTCGTCGTCAGAGCGATGAAATCGACGTCATTGGTGTCGTCGCGTCTTAAAGTGGCGTCCATCGTTGCCATCGTAAGGCGCGCACTAGCCCCCCGCGCACGAGAACTCCCTTTCCCTCGGAATGTGGAAAAGTCCTCCGTTGTGTGGGGAAGAATTCAAAAAAAAAGAGAGAAAAGAGAAAGGAAAAAAGAGAAAGAAAACCAATTACTCGGAGTGCTACTCTATGCGCATTATCTACCTATTTTACATAATCAACGGCTAAACGGCACGCTCGCGACGACTAAAGGAACCGCGAAACCTAACGCGACTCTAAAAAGTATCCTCCGCAGGGTGGACTTTAAAACTTCCCGACCGATGTGCTCGGCGGATTCGTTCGCGAGAAACACGACGAAGACGTACGCGGACCATAAATAGAGAAAAGCAGTCTCGTCGCCGTGTAAATATCGGACGAATTTGTGACCGAGGTAGCCTCCGCCAACGCCTAAAGTTAACGCTATGGAAGAAAGCGGAGAGACGGTGGAGTTTGTTCCGGAAAGGAGACCAAATTTGACGACTACTTTGGAACAGTACAAACTCGCGACCGACGTGAAGGCTGCTTTGGCGAACGTTTTGGAGACGCACCACAGTTTCTCCAAGCGAGTGGTAAGCGTGGAAAAAAAGACACCAACATTCGAAGGTTTAAACCAGAACGAGGAGAAGGCGGAAGATGACGAGGAAGAGGACGAGGACGGCGAGAAACAAATCTCGCTCTCGTTCAAC
>Ga0181603_10003338_pt1 | contig 12160 bp, 13 predicted proteins | sample 041ome_13_FD_148633 | JGI IMG/M metagenome (GOLD analysis project Ga0181603, IMG submission 148633) | Coastal salt marsh microbial communities from the Groves Creek Marsh, Skidaway Island, Georgia - 041409US metaG (spades assembly) | ecosystem: Environmental > Aquatic > Marine > Intertidal zone...
TGGAAAGTTGAGAGTTAGATAATTAGTTAATTAAATAAGCTACAATGCCTAGTACAAAAACCAATCCTCCTATGCCTAAAACAAATAGACCTAAGCTTTTTATCGTTTGTCCATCTTCGTTCATTTGTTCAGTATAACCATCTAATATTTCAATAATCAATCATGAATTCAGAAACAAGATTAACTTTTCCGCTTGATGTAGTTCCACCATCTGGAACTTTGCATGCTATTAATGAGCATGTTCGTTGGATTAGAATGCCTTTGCCTATGTCTTTGAATCACATCAATCTTTGGGGTCTAGGCGCTCAAGACAACCTAACTTTAGTTGATACTGGCATGCATCTTGATGACACTAAAAATGCTTGGATTAATTTAATAGATCAAGAAAAATTATCGATCAAAGATGTTGTGGTCACACACATGCATCCAGATCATATTGGGATGGCTGGCTGGTTTGTGAAGAAATATAACACCACCTTCAGTATGAGTAGAACTGACTATCTCCAGTGTCGAATGTTATCAGCTGATACGGGTGACAACGTTCCTCATGAAGCGATAGATTTTTATACTCAAGCAGGAATGACACAAAAGCAAATCAAAGCCTTTACAGAGAGATTTGGTTTCTTTGGGTCCATTATTCATCCTTTACCTCAATCATATAATCGACTCAAAGAGGATGATGTTATTAAAGTCAATGGGATTGATTGGGTGGCTATAGAAGGACGTGGGCACACAATGGAGCATTTATGTTTCTTTTCCAAGGAATTAAATATGTTCATAAGCGGCGATCAATTGTTGCCAACCATCAGCTCACATGTTGGCACTTTTCCTACAGAACCTGCGGCCAACCCAGTTGAGGATTGGATTTCCTCTTGTCATAAACTCATTGAAAAATTGCCTGAAGATGTATTGGTTTTGCCTGCTCATGGAAGACCTTTTATTGGTGCGCATAAAAGGCTACATGCTTTGATCAATCATCACGAGCAATCATTGGAAAAGCTTCATGCTGCCCTTAAAACTCCTAAGCGGGCGGTTGATGTTTTTGATATCTTATTCAAAAGACAAATTGATGATTCCAACTTAATTATGGCAACTGGCGAATCTTTGGGTCATTTAAACTGCTTGCTTTATAGGGGCTTAATAAAAAAATCTCTTGATAACAATCAATGCTGGTATGAGCAAGGCTAAACTCTCAGCAGAGGCGAAAGCATGGATTCTTTATGATGGAGGAAATTCAGCTTTTGCAACCACTGTAATTGCTGCCTTTTTCCCAATATTTTTTAATGATTTCTGGGCATCTGGATTGGAGGCTGAAGTAAAAACCGCCTATCTTGGTTGGGGTCTTACGATTTCTAATCTAGTTCTCTTGTTTACATCACCATTCATTGGAGCGCTAACTGATGTCTCAAGGACAACAAAAATTCTATTTACTGGTTTTGGAGCTATATCCATTGTTTCTGTTGCTGTCTTGTATTTTATTCCGGCAGGCTCATGGCTGCAGGCTTTAATATTTTTTGGTATCGCTAATTATTGTTTTGCAGCCGGAAACACCTTATATGACAAGATGCTGGTACAAGTTTCCAATGAAAGCAACATTGCTCGGATATCTAGTTATGGTTTTGCATTTGGTTATCTTGGTGGAGGTTTGTTATTTCTCATCAATGCAGCGATGACAATCAAACCAGAGTTTTTTGGATTATCCAGTGTAGCTGAAGCCGTTAGATGGTCTTTTTTAAGTGTCTCTGTTTGGTGGACTTTATTTTTGATTCCCATTCTATTAAAAATTCAAGATAGGGGAGTGAGCTTACCAGGGCCTCATATTAAACTGGCGTATTCAAAAGTTTTTAATACTCTTAGAACAGTCTCATCAAAGAAAAATGTATTTATTTTTTTACTAGCTTTCTTTTTATATATAGATGGCGTTCATACAATTATGGCAATGGCAGCAGATTTTGCTCTTAACTTAGGCTTGCCAAGCAGCGATGTAATTGTTGCTCTTATCTTGGTTCAATTTGTTGCTTTTCCAACAACTTTATTGTGGTCTAGGTTTGCATACAAATTTGGAGATAAAAAGACTTTGCTCTTTACAATCTCGCTCTATCTTGTTGTTATTGCTTACTCAGCATTTCTGTCTAATGCTGTGGAATTTTATGTTCTTGCTTCAATGGTTGGTGCGATTCAAGGTGGTATTCAATCTATCTCAAGAAGCTATTACGCCACCTTAATACCTCAAGATGAATCTGGTGAGTACTTTGGCTTTTATAATATGTTTGGACGCGCAGGAGCATTTATGGGACCTGCATTAGTAGCAATTTTCGTTACTTTTTTTCAAGATACCAGATATGGCTTGATACCCATAGCTGCACTGTTTATCATGGGCGCCATAATTCTCTTAAAAGTTAAAAGCCCTCATGAATCTTTTCAGTCGTAACTCAATTATTCTTTATAGCTTACTGGGTTTGGTTAGCTTGTTTCTAGCTGGCTTCATTCGAAATCTTTTACAATTTGATACATGGCTAGAAGTCTTTATCACCTCGTCTATCATCATCCCCATGTATATTTTCGCAAGAAAAATTTTCTCGCAGTTTCTTTAATACTTATGGAAGAACTGACCGAAGTATTTCAAAAACACTTCCCGAAAATAAGAGATCGAAAAGAGGGTGAAACCACCCCTGAATATCTTAATCATATCAATGAAAAAGTTAATACTGCTCACAGAGAGCTGCTTAAGCTTAGTCCTTTTTACAAAATATCTGAAACCTTTAATGCTTCAAAACCTCTCTCGCTGAAAGATATAAAAGAGATTTTAAATGAAGTTCAAAAACATAACTCTAGCTAAGCAACAATCTTGCGCTTGAACAGCTAGTTAATTTTGAGTTAAGACATCTTTTAGAATTTTTGGTCTATCAGTGATAATTCCATCCACACCAAGGTCAATTAATTTCCTCATTGTATATTCATCGTTGATTGTCCAAACATGGATTTTTAAATCTTTGCTTTGTACATATTTTACAAATCTTTTGGTCACCAGCTTGATGCCGTACTGATAGATGGGAACTTGTAAACAATCTCCCAGTACTTCGTTTTTGTATAGACCAAAACTAGCCAATAAGAGTTTTAAAACCTCTTTTGGTCCCATTGAGTAACATGTTTTAGGATATGTTTCCCTCACTTTTTCGAGCCTGTCGCTGCTAAAACTTGCTATACAAACTCTCTCAAAAGCATTCAACTTTTCAATAATCTTCATTGCTGGAAATGCCACTTCATCAGTTTTAAGATCAATTTGAAAAAGTGCATTTGGAAATTGAGACAGTGCTGTTTCTAGTTTAGGTATTGGATGATTTTCAAATAATCTTAATTTCTCAATTTGATCGCTATGCAAGGAATTGAACACCACGTCCTTACCCAATAGTCTTTTTAGATCATCATCATGAAAAATATATGGAATTCCATCGGAAGATAATTGAACATCCGTTTCTATGTAAGAGCATCCAAGTTCTATGGCGTACTTAAATGATTCCAGGGTATTTTCTGGTGCTTCCTCACTGCCACCTCTATGTGCAGAAATAGCAATCCCGGGCTGATTTAGATAAGGATGATTCACGATTTTAATATTGTACTTAGATTGGTGTAAAATCAATAAAATTCTATTCACATAATTGAATTAAATATTTTTATTAATATGATCGAGCAAGACATCCTAATACAAGAGGGCATTGATCTGCTTTTAACTGGCATGATCATTGTATTCACCTTTTTAATATTACTAATTTTTTCAGTCAATGTATTGAGGGTATTGCTATCACCTGGGATTCAAAATAATGGATTAAGTCACAATACAAGTGAATCATCAGCACTGGCAAAGAATGAAACTCATCATAAAATTATTAAAGAAGTTCTTGGGGGCATGAGACCATGACAGAATCAAAAAAAATTGGTGTCACAGAGGTAGTTTTAAGAGATGCGCATCAATCCTTGCTTGCAACTCGATTTAGATATCATGATATGGAAGCTGCTTTAAAGAATTTAGATGCCGTTGGTTTTTGGTCTGTTGAATCATGGGGCGGCGCAATTTTTGATTCATGTATCAGATACCTCGGTGAAGATCCATGGGAAAGAATTCGAAAAATTAAATCCATGATGCCTAACACTCCTCAGCAAATGCTTCTCAGGGGCCAGAATTTATTGGGCTACAAACACTATTCAGATGATGTTGTAAATAAATTTGTTGAGTGCTCGAAAAAGAATGGTGTTGATGTTTTCAGAGTATTCGATGCTTTAAATGATGTAAGAAATATGCATCAAGCATTACAGGCTGTTATTGCTGTTGAAGGTCATGCTCAAGGGACTATTTCTTATACTACGAGTCCCGTTCATACGATTGATTTGTGGGTGGATCTTGCAAAAAATATTCAAGACATGGGCGCTCATTCTCTAGCTATAAAAGATATGGCTGGGTTATTAAAACCATATGTTGCATTTGAGCTGGTCTCAAGACTTAAAGAGGAACTTGAAATTCCAATTCATTTGCATTGTCATGCAACCACAGGTTTTTCAGTTGCAACAGGCGTGAAAGCTATTGAGGCTGGTTTAGATAATATTGATACATCCATCTCTTCGATGAGCATGACATATGGACATACTCCCACAGAAACAATGATCAGTATTCTTGACGGAACTAATCGAGAAACAGAATTAGATCTTGATAAGTTAATACCAATCGCAGAACATTTTCAGGGTGTTAGAAAAAAATATAAAAATTTTGAAGGCTCACTTAGAGGCGTAGATGCTAGAATCATAGCATCTCAAGTTCCAGGTGGAATGCTAACAAATCTTGAAAATCAGCTTAAGGCTCAAGATTCAATTCATAGATTTGACGAAGTTATTCAAGAAATTCCTAAAGTAAGAGAGGAGCTAGGTTTCATCCCTCTGGTAACTCCAACCTCGCAAATAGTTGGAACTCAATCGGTAATAAATATTTTATCCGGCGCTAGGTATTCAACGATTACCAATGAAGTTAAGTCTTTGCTCAAAGGTGAATATGGCGCGACTCCTGCTCCAGTAAACAAAGACCTGCAGCAACAAGCTATTGGTGAAAGTGCAGTGATTACATGCAGACCAGCTGATCTGCTTAATGAAGATTTTCAATCCTCTGTAGAAGATTTTAAAAAAGCAACTGCTGATAAAGCTATTTTAGCTGAAGCCTCGGATGAAAATATCCTCATATATGTGATGTTCCCTGAAATTGGGCTTAAGTATCTCGAAAATGTTGATAATTTAGACCACTTTGAGTCTGAGCCTTTGGAAATTAACCAGTTAAATGATACTGCATACATAGTTACAGTAGATGATCAGGAATATTCAGTAACTTTAAAGGCAGATAATTCAGTAATAATTAATGATGGTTCAGCGCAAAAAGAAGTTTCAATTCCTGTTGCTGCTAAAGCTGGAGTTGGAACCGTAATTGAGGCTCCATTGGGAGGAAATATTTTTAGACTAATTGCGGCAGAAGGAGAGTCTGTATCAATGGATGCCACTGTGCTGATTTTAGAAGCCATGAAAATGGAAACTGAAATCAAAGCTCCAAATGCTGGAGTCATCGGTAAAATATTTGTTCAGCCAGGCGATTCAGTAAAACCCGGAACTCCTTTATTTGAAATCCTAAACTAATGAATTTTGAAGCTATTTTTTCAAGTTTAGGCATTTTTAGCTTAAGTCTTGGGCAATCAATAATGTTGGTAGTGGGACTTTTGATTTTATATTTAGCTATTAGCAAAAAATTTGAACCCTTGTTACTTTTACCGATAGGCTTTGGAGCAATACTCACAAATATTCCTGAAATTGGTTTAGCTCTCAGCCCAATTGAAAAACTGATTTATTTTTCAAATGCACAGGAATTATCAGGTGCATTGAGTTTGGTTGCACTTGGTGATGCTGATTCTCTATCATCTTTTCTTAAAACCGCGTCTCATTCTCAGCTATGGCTTTTGAACGAGTATGCTGCTGAGCTTGGATACAGCGCGGGAATTTTAAATACTTTCTATTCTGTGGCAATTGGTTCTGGAGTTGCTCCATTGGTAATTTTTATGGGCGTGGGAGCTATGACAGATTTTGGGCCCATGTTAGCAAATCCTAAAACTTTAATATTAGGTGCTGCTGCGCAATTTGGTATTTTTGCAACCGTAATTGGTGCCTTGCTTTTAAACAAGCTGGGAATAGTTACATTCACTTTAAAGCAAGCTGCGGCAACTGGAATTATAGGTGGTGCTGATGGCCCAACCGCAATTTATGTTTCTTCCATTCTAGCTCCAGAGCTTTTAGGAGCTATTGCTGTTGCAGCCTATTCATACATGGCATTGGTGCCTTTGATACAGCCTCCGATCATGAGATTCCTCACCACAAAAACTGAAAGAAGAATTAAAATGGTCCAACTCAGGGAAGTTTCCCAGAAAGAAAAAATAATTTTTCCCATCATACTAGTTTTTTTAGTTGGCATGATGCTGCCAAGCGCAGCTCCGCTTATAGGCATGTTTTGTTTTGGGAACTTAATGAGAGAATCTTTGGTAGTTGAGAGGCTAAGCGAGGTGGTGCAAAACTCATTAATTAACATAGTTACTATTTTTTTAGGTTTGGCAGTTGGCTCAAAACTAGCTGCTGACCAATTTCTCACTCCTGAAACTTTGGGAATACTGTCATTAGGCATAATTGCTTTCTCATTAGGCACTGCCTCTGGTGTCTTGATGGCAAAACTAATGAATGTTTTAAGTTCAAACAAAATTAATCCCCTTATCGGTGCTGCTGGGGTTTCAGCGGTTCCAATGGCAGCCAGGGTGGTGAACAAAGTTGGGCTAGAAAATGATTCTCAAAACTTTTTACTGATGCATGCCATGGGGCCTAACGTAGCAGGGGTAATAGGTTCTGCGGTTGCGGCTGGAGTTATGATTCAGCTTTTAGCATAAAGCAATGGATCCTTTTAAAGATATTAGACCTTATTCTGACTCTGAAGTAGCCTCAGTCCTTCAGTCTCTTGCATCAAACCCATCAGTGTTGAAGGCTTTTGTAGGATTACAGTTTCCAAGCATGCTATCAAAAATGCCTTTTATAGAGTTTTTTGCAAAACAAAAACTCAACTCTTATTTAACAACCATCAACACGATCGATGACTATCAAATGATTTTCAAAAATTTAATGGAGAAAGTCATTGAGAAGTCAATTTCATCTTTTCAAGTTAATGGTCTTGATTGCATAAACAAAGATGATAATTACTTATACATTTCCAATCATAGAGATATTTCTTTGGACGCAGCCTTGCTTGCCTTTCATCTGCACCAATCTGGTTTTAGAACATTCAATATTGCTGTGGGTAACAATCTTATGGAAGAGAGCTGGGCCTCAGATCTATTTAGGTTAAATAAAAGTTTTATTATTCAAAGAGCTGGTGGCACAAAAAAAGAAATCTACTCAAACCTGTCACTGGCCTCACAGTTTATTCAATATAGTATATTTGAGAATAATACATCTGTATGGATAGCACAAAAGCAGGGAAGAGCAAAAGATGGCATGGATAACACAGACCCTGCATTGTTAAAAATGATCCATCTTTCTACAAGAAAATCTCAATCAGCTGCTAGCTATTTTAACTCTCTTAAAGTAGTGCCAGTATCCATCTCATATGAATATGATCCCAACGACCAATTGAAAGCCAAGGAGCTAGACGTATTGCAAACTAAGAAACAGTATGCAAAAAAGAAAGATGAAGATCTAAAAAGTATCGCTGACGGCATAACAGGCAAAAAAGGCAATGTGATCATAAACCTCACTAAGCCTATGAACTTTGCAGAAGATGATAACTACCAGTCTATCTCTGAAAAAATTACCAGCTCGATAATTTCTAGTTATAAGCTTCAAGCAACTAACTTTGCTGCTTGTAAGTTATTGAAGATTGATCTTAAACAAGATGCTTATTCTGCTGAAGAAATAGCTCATGCTGAAAAAAAACTAGAAGGCAGATGTCAATTTTTAGGCACTGGCGCTCGCTCCAAATTATTGGAGCAATACGCCAATCCGGCAATTAGACAAATGCAAATAACTTAATTTGAGTGATATGCACTTTCGTTGTGTTCACCAAAATCTAGACCTTCGTCTTCATCCTCATTGCTTACTCTCAAATTAGTTATTAGGGAAGTAACCCTAAGAGCAATCCAAGAAAATACTAAAGTCCAGAGACAAATAATCACTACGCCTTGAAGCTGAATCATGAACTGACTGAAAACAGATCCATCAAAGCCTGATGCTCCAGCCCCAAGAAAACCTTCAGGCTTTCCTACAAATGCCAGCATTAATATTCCTAAAATACCTCCAACTCCATGAACTGGGAACACGTCTAAAGAATCATCTATTTTGAAGTAACTTTTAATCATCTGCGTAGCATAGAAACAGACTAGCCCGGCTAAGAAACCAATTAATAATGCACCTTGAGGACCAACTGTTCCAGATGCTGGTGTAATAGTGGCTAAACCTGCAACCATACCTGTAGCAATACCTATGACCGTTGGTTTCCCGGATTTAAGCCACTCAACTGTCATCCAAGTCAACGCTCCAACTGCTGCGCTAATATGAGTAACAAGAATAGCCATAGCTGCATTAGAATCTGCTGCAACAGCGCTACCACCGTTAAAGCCAAACCATCCAACCCAAAGCATGGCCGCACCCATGACAACCATTGGTCTATTGTGCGGTATTAGAGCTCCGCCTGGAAAACCTTTTCTAGGTCCCAACATCATGGCTGCAACTAGCGCTCCTATTCCACAGGTTGCATGAACAACCAGGCCACCGGCAAAGTCAATCACACCTATGCCACCAAGATAACCGCCTCCCCAAACCATATGGCATGCTGGTAAATAAACCAACGTAACCCATAGAATTGTAAAAATACACATTGCGCTGAACTTCATTCTTTCAGCAAATGCTCCTACCACCAAAGCAGGAGTAATGACTGCGAAGGTCATTTGGAATACAACAAATAAACTCTCTGGCAGAGTGCCTGATGCGGAATCTCTTGTTAGATTTGATAAGAATAGAGCATCAGTTCCGCCTACAACTGGACCTGTGCCAGTAAAAGCTATGCTATATCCATAGATCACCCAGATCACAGATACAATGCAGCAAATGGCAAAACATTGCATTAACACAGATAAGACATTTTGTGTGCGAACCAGTCCTCCGTAGAATAGGGCTAAACCTGGGAGAGTCATAAATAAAACCAAAGCAGTGGCAGTAAGAATCCATGCGGTATCTCCGGAGTTAATTTCAGATGATAATACTGCTGGAGATAGAAGTATGGTTAATGTAACAAGACAATAATTTAATAATTTCATTTTTTAATCCTCTTTAAATGGCTTCATTGCCTGTTTCACCTGTTCGAATTCTTATAACTTCTTCAATATTAGTAATGAATATTTTTCCATCACCAATTTTTTCAGTATTTGCAGATTTTGATATGACATCCACAATCTCAGCTGCTTTTTCAGAACTAGTAATAATTTCTAGCTTAATTTTAGGAAGAGTGTCTATTGTGTATTCTGCCCCACGGTAAAGTTCTGTGTGACCTTTTTGCCTTCCAAAACCTTTTACTTCCGTAATTGTTAATCCTTCAACTCCATAATCTAATAAAGCTTGACGGACTTCTTCAAGTTTAAATGGCTTTATGATTGCTGATATTAGTTTCATGTTTCCCCCTATAAAAATAATATATGTTTATAGATGCAACTATTATGCCAATTTATAAAGGTTAAAAAGGTGAATTAAATGGAAGTTTCTAAAGGAAAGTTAATTGACTGCACTTTTTTAATGCAAAAAAAATGGCCGCCAATTAATACTGACGGCCATTGTTACGAGTTATTATTTAAACTCTGGGTAGGCTTCAACTCCTATTTCTGATGCATCAAGACCTAATGCTTGCTCTTCATCAGTTGCTCTTATAGGTGTAATCATGTTGATAAGGTAAACAGCTCCATAGCTAGCTAGAAAACCAAAACCTGCGATAGATATAACGCCAATAAACTGAATTAAGAAGGATGCGTCTGCATTGGTAAATGGAACAACCATTACACCAAAGATTCCCACAATTCCATGAGCGGATATAGCTCCTACCGGATCATCAACTTTGAGTTTTGAATCAAAGAAAAGGATGGATGCATACACCAAAAGACCGCCTAAAAAGCCAATAATAACTGACTCACCGCCGCTTGGAGCACTTGGCCCAGCAGTGATTGCAACTAGTCCTGCAATAGCACCGTTAATAACCATGGTAACGTCACTCTTGCCAGTCATAACCAGGCTAAGAATTAAGGCCCCTATGACACCACCTGCAGCAGCCATGTTTGTATTTAAGAAAACTTGACTGACAGCAATCGCGCTTGCCTCATCACTTATTACGAGTTCTGAGCCACCATTGAATCCAAACCAGCCTAACCACAAGATAAGCACACCTAAAGCGGCCAAAGGAATATTAGATCCTGGCATAGGGTTAATTGAACCATCAGCTCCGTATTTTCCGTTTCTTGCACCAAGCAAAGTTACGACACCAAGAGCCGCTGCTGCACCAAGAAGGTGAACAGTTCCAGATCCAGCATAATCAGAGTAACCAAGAGTGCTTAAAAAACCACCACCCCAATTCCAGTATCCCTGAACAGGGTATATGAAGGCAGTTAGGATTACTGTGAAGATGAAGAAAGGTATTAACTTCATTCTTCCAGCAACTGCGCCTGAAACAATTGACATGGCAGTAGCAACAAAAACCACTTGGAAAAAGAAGTCAGCTTGTTGAGAATAGTCCATGCCATATGCCATACCGATTTCTTCAAGAGGCATGTCAGCACTTAGACCCCATGAGGTTCCAATGGCAGGTAATATTCCGTACACAATAGCCTCACCAGCTTCGTCTAATCCACCTGATATTGAAAATATCGCATCAGAGGGGTACATGAGTACAAAGCCACATACGAGATACATGACGCAAGCGATCGAGAACAAACCGAGGTTTTTGGTAACAATTTCAGAAACATCTTTCTTTTGGACCAACCCTGCTTCCAGCATGGTGAACCCAGCAGCCATCCACATGACCAGTGCTCCTGACATAATTGCGTAGAAGGTATCTAATGCAAATTTTATTTCTTCCATATTAATCTCCTTAATTAAATGGCTTCGTTGCCTGTCTCACCAGTTCTAATTCTGATGACATCTTCAACGTTGGTTACAAATATTTTTCCATCACCAATCTTTCCTGTCCCAGCAGTGGATGTAATGGTATCGGTTACTGTGCTGAGCTTTTCGTCTTCAACAAGAATTTCAAGCTTAATTTTTGGCAGAGTATCTACCGTGTATTCAGCACCACGATATAGTTCGGTATGACCTTTTTGCCTTCCATACCCCTTAACCTCAGAGAGAGTTAAGCCTTCTATACCAGCTTCAACAAGAGCTTCACGAACCTCTTGAAGTTTGAATGGTTTGATAATAGCTGTGACTAATTTCATATCTTATAAACTGGCTGAAATTGAAAAGAAGATACCATCTTCATCAGCTCCATATCCACTGTCGCTGAAGTCGTATGCTGTAATTCCACAATCAAAAGATCCGCATGTAAAACCATAGGTTATAGTGGTGTTATCGCCATAATCATCATATTCGCCATAGGCAACCGAGACAGGGCCAAATGCATATGAAAATTCTGTGTAATCTGGCGCTCCATCTTGTCCTGAAGCTAAAGTTAAACCAAAGTCACCAAAGCTAAGCCCTAAATAGATTTCTTCAAAATCGAGGCCTGATTCATTTTCAGGATAATCAAAAGCAATGTACCCAATATCAACACCAACATCACCTAGTGAAAAACCATAACCTGCGTAGTAATCTAATTCGCTTCCTGCACCGTCATTAAAATTTACATTTGATCCCCAGATTCCAGCATAGAAACCTGATTCAGCTTCATAGTCAAAGCCACCTTGGATAGCAGGGCCGTCACTTTGTGTCATTCCGCGCCAGACATAATCCGAAGCAAAAGATACATTGGCACTTACCGCTGCGAATGAGGGCATAGCGAGCATACCAACTAGTAAAAATAATCGTTTCATAATTTCTCCTTTAAATAAATGTTATGAACTTA
>Ga0181603_10003348_pt1 | contig 12130 bp, 10 predicted proteins | sample 041ome_13_FD_148633 | JGI IMG/M metagenome (GOLD analysis project Ga0181603, IMG submission 148633) | Coastal salt marsh microbial communities from the Groves Creek Marsh, Skidaway Island, Georgia - 041409US metaG (spades assembly) | ecosystem: Environmental > Aquatic > Marine > Intertidal zone...
CACATCACGGCCTTTATAAAAGAATCCGTCACATGTTGCACAAGCCGACACACCACGGCCATTAAACTGCATTTCTGAATCCAGCCCAAGCCAGCGTGCCTGCGCACCGGTTGCCAGAATCACCGCGTCGGCGGTAATCTCATTGCCTGAGTCAAGCGTCAGCCGGAATGGCCGCGATGCCGAATCAAGCGCGGTAACAATATCATACATCACCCGCGCACCAACATTTTCGGCCTGCCCCTGCATTTCAGTCATCAGCCAGGGGCCCTGAATCACCTCGGCAAACCCCGGGTAATTTTCGACATCTGTGGTGATGGTCATCTGGCCGCCGGGCTGCAATCCGGCAATAATCAGCGGCGCTAAATTTGCCCGCGCTGTATAGATGCCAGCCGTCAGTCCGGCAGCGCCCGCACCAATGATAACGACCTGTTCGTGAGTTGACGGTTTTGTATTTACAGCAGCGGAATCAGACATTGTTTAAACACTCGTTTTACAGCAGGCATGACAGACAGGTGACAAGCACTCAATGGCTCTCGGCATAACACTCTATAGGTAGTGTTTTCAAGTGTCATTTACACAACATCATGTTACCTTTCCCAAATGCCGATGATAACACTCAAACGCCGCATTCTACACGGCTTTGCCATCTGTGCCGGTCTGTTGCTCTGTACGGTCGGTGCGCATGCTGAAACAGTGATTAACGGTGCCACGCTTTTGCGCGGCGGCGCCGTTGAAGGCGGCCTGATGATTGCCCGCACCGCCCCTGACAACCGGGTCACGCTGGATGATGCGACGATTCCGGTCGCCCCGGACGGGCTGTTCATTGTTGGGTTTCACCGCGATTCCGATTTGCCTGTGACCATCGGTATTACCAAAACTGACGGCACCAGCCAGCTGACAGTGCTGACACCGCAGCAACGCAGCTACCAAATTCAGCGCATTGACGGTCTGCAGAAAAATATGGTGACACCGCCGGAAAACGTCATCGCACGCATCAAATCTGATCAGGCGGCTGTTGCCGCGGCGCGTCAAACACCGGCCGCAGCCGGTGATTTCTGGCGCGGCATTGATTGGCCGGTCACCGGTCGCATTTCCGGCGTGTTTGGCAGCCAGCGCATTTTAAATGGCCAGCCGCGCCAACCGCATTACGGAATTGATATCGCGGTTCCCAAAGGCACCCCGGTGCGGGCCCCGGCAAGTGGTCTGGTAACCTTGGTGAAGGATTTGTATTTTTCCGGCTGGACAGTCATCATCAATCACGGGTTGGGGTTGAATTCAACATTTTTGCATTTAGACAGTACCGCTATCAGCGTCGGCGATACTGTTCAGCGCGGCAGCATCATCGGCACCGTTGGCTCAACCGGTCGGTCTACCGGGCCACATCTTGATTGGCGGCTCGACTGGCAGGGTCGGCGCATTGACGCCAGCCTTGCCGCCGGCCCGATGCCAGAGACAGGATAGATGATGGCAGCACCGGTTGTTTTTATTTTTGGTCTTGGCTTTGTCGGGCGCGCCCTTGGTCATATGATGGCGGCTGCCGGCTGGTCGATCCGCGGCACCACCAGACAGCCGGAAAAATTTGCTGCCGAAGCGGCGGCCGGCTGGGAGATCATCGGTTTCAGCGACCAGCAGAAAATGCCTTTGCCGGCGCGTGCTGTCGACGGGGTGAGTGCGATCCTGTCGACAATCACCGCTATTTCCGGCAGTGACCCGGTGCTCGATCTGCATCAAAATGACCTTGCCGGTTTTGCTGGCTGGGTGGGCTATGTTTCGGCGACATCGGTGTATCCGGACAAGCCGGATGGCATCTGCTATGAACACACCCGGCCAGACCCGGCCACCGCCCGCGGCAAAGCCCGTTTGGCGGCAGAGCAAAGATGGCAGCAGCTGTTTGACGCGGAAATTTTTCGCGCCGCCGGTATTTATGGCCCCGGGCGCAGCCCGTTCGACAGCCTGCGGGATGGCACGGCGCGCATCATCGAACGCGAAGGACAGGTGTTTAACCGCATCCACCGCGACGATATCTGCCGGGTTATAATGGCGGCACAGGCGCAGCCCCGGGCTGGCCGTATTATAAATCTGGCTGATCATAAACCAGCCCCGCAAGGCGATGTGGTGCGTCATGCCGCGGCATTGCTTGGCGTTGAGCCGCCCGCCCCACAGCGACTGGAAGACGCCAATTTATCGCCAATGGCACAGAGCTTTTATGTGTCGCGCCGCCGCGTTGGATCACAGGTGATTAAACCAGAGCTTGGCATTGATCTGTTATACCCGGATTATGAAACCGGGCTGGCGGCTATTTTACAGGCCGAAACGAAGCAGATTAGCTGATCGACGGATCAAGCCCGCCAGTTGCATAACGATTAGCCATTGCCGCCAATGCCAGCGGCTTGATTCTGGCCGCATTACCAGCCGTGCCAAATCGTTCAAACCGGTCAGCACAAAGATGTTCCATCGCATCCATCGCCGGTTTCAGAAATTTGCGCGGATCGAATTCGGACTTGTTTTCATCGGCAATCTTGCGGATGACACCCAGCATCGCCAGACGACAATCTGTGTCGATATTGACCTTGCGCACACCGTGTTTGATGCCGCGTTCAATCTCTTCAAGCGGCACACCCCAGGTTTGCGGCATCTCGCCACCATGCGCATTAAATATATCCTGCAATTCCTGCGGCACGCTCGACGAGCCATGCATCACAAGATGAATATTTGGCAAGCGGCGATTGATTTCTTCAACCACATTCATTGCCAGAATTTCACCATCCGGCTTGCGGGTAAATTTATAGGCGCCATGGCTGGTGCCCATGGCAATGGCGAGCGCGTCGACCTTCGTCTGTTTGACAAAATCCACCGCCTGATCCGGGTCGGTCAGCAGCTGGTCTTCGGATAATTTGCCGGTTGCCCCATGCCCGTCTTCCTGCTCACCTTCGCCAGTTTCAAGCGAACCAAGAACACCAAGTTCACCCTCAACAGACACACCGGCATGATGCGCCATTTCTGTCACGCGCCGGGTAATATCCAGATTATATTCATAAGAGGCCGGGGTTTTCGCGTCGGCTTCTAATGACCCATCCATCATCACCGAGGTAAATCCATATTGGATGGCCGTCATGCAGGTGGCTTCGTTATTGCCGTGATCCTGATGCATACATACCGGAATATGCGGATACATTTCAGCCAACGCCTTGACCATTGCCTGTAACATCACATCGCCAGCATAATTGCGGGCGCCGCGGCTGGCCTGAATGATGACCGGCGCATCGACCCGATCGGCGGCTTTCAATATGGCCAGTCCCTGTTCCATATTATTAATGTTAAAAGCCGGCACACCGTAGCCATGCTCGGCGGCGTCATCAAGAAGTTGGCGAAGCGAAATCAGCATAAGTTACCCTGTCTTTATTCAGTGTCTTTAATTCAGTGTCTGTATTCGGTCACATTCACCGGTCAGTTATGACCCATATTTCACAAACTCGTCAACTTCATTAGCCGACCCGAAAACAAGCGGAACCCGTTGATGCAATGCGTCTGGCACGATATCCAGAATATCCTGTTGCCCATCGCTGGCACGACCGCCGGCCTGGGTCACCAGAAACGCCATCGGGCTGGCCTCGTAAACCAGTCGCAAGCGTCCATTGTCATAGCCATCACGGGCGTCAGCCGGATATAGAAAGATGCCGCCACGCCGAAAGATGCGCCAGCCATCAGCCACCAATGAGCCAACCCAGCGCATGTTGAAATTACGCTGGCGCGGCCCGGCGCTGCCAGCAAGGCAATCGGCAATATAGCGTGACACCGGCGCTGCCCAATGCCGGCTGTTTGATGCATTTATGGCAAATTCGCTGGTCTCAGCCGGCATACGCACCTGCCAGCCCATATCGTGAAACTGGCCATCGGTGCCAAGCTGAAAGGCAAACACACCATCGCCACATGTCACAAGCAAAGTGGTCTGCGGGCCATAGACAAAAATGCCACTCGCCAGTTGATTACGGCCCGGCTGCAAGCTGCCGCCACTGGCCGGCAGGATCGAAAAAATAGTGCCAATCGATACATTCGTATCAATATTTGAAGACCCATCAAGCGGGTCACTGGCGACAATCACGTCGCCGCCATCATGCAGCTGAATTGCCGCATCGCGTTCTTCCGACAGATAGGCGGCAACATGGTCAACCGCAGCCAGCGCTGTGGCAATCATCTCATCAGCCAGAACATCGAGCTTTTTCTGGTCATCGCCATCAGCATTGGCGCTGCCGCGGACAGCGCCAAGCTGGGCTGTCGAATCCGGCCGGGCGATGGTCGCCGACAGTTCAACCGCAACCCCGGCCAGAGCGCGAACCGACGCCGCCACGGCTGGTTGGTCTGCTGCGATTTGTGTCAAAAATTTTGTCAGAGTCAGAGCTGTCATCCTGTTACCCATATCTGCATATGCGGCGCTGTCAAAGCCGCAGAGCAGACCTCATTCTAAACAAAGAAACGCCCGCCGCTGCGACAGCGACGGGCGTTTTTAATCTGTAATGGCATTAATGCCAGCCCTATTCGCGGTTGCCAAACAGCCGCAGGATAAACAGGAACATATTGATGAAATCAAGATACAGCGTTAATGCGCCAAAAATTGACTTTTTGGTCGCCACATCGCTGCTGTCACCCGCCATATACATTGATTTGATGCGCTGTGTATCCCATGCGGTAAGCCCGGCAAAAATCAGCACACCGCCAATCGAGATCACGAACTCAAGCTGTGTCGACGCCATGAAAATATTCACAATTGACGCCAGGATCAGACCAAACAGGCCGATCACCATAAACGACCCCATGGCTGACAGGCTGCGCTTTGTGGTGTAGCCATAGAGGCTCAAACCGGCAAACGCACCAGCGGTGATAAAAAATGCCCGCGCCACACTGGCACCGGTATAGACCATTAACACTGACGACAGCGCCACGCCCATCATCGCCCCATACAGATAGAACATGTTACGGGCTTTGCTGGCTGACATGGCCTGAATGCGGGCTGACAGCCAAAACACCATGCCAAGCGGCGCCAGCATCACAACCCACTGCAATGGCGTATTGAACAACAACGAGCCAAGTGGCGTCAGATACATCTGTCCGTCAGGGCCAGTTGTTGTCGCCAGCATTTTTGTGGCATAAGCGAAAAAACCGGTGAGCAACAACGCAGTGGTCATATGGTTGTATACACCCAGCATATAGGCGCGCAGCCCAACGTCAATTTGTGACGATGTTGCCGCAGCGGTATTCATAAAACGATTATTCTGCATTTTGTAACCCCCAAAATGGCGTTGAACGTGAAGTAAATGTAAGCAATATAGGTGCATTATTCAAGACTAATGCGCCGATTTTGCTGCTGAAGTTGGCTGCCGCCTAAAGCTATGACGCCGGCTGGCTTGCCACCCCGGTTTTTTGCCGCCGGTCACGTTCAGAGGCTGATTTCAATTGCCCGCAAGCGGCCAGAATATCCCGCCCGCGCGGGGTACGCACCGGCGACGCATATCCGGCTTTCAAAACCCGCTTGGCAAATGCTTCGATACGCTCATCCGACGAGCAAATATACGGGCTGCCCGGCCAGGGATTAAACGGGATCAGATTCAGTTTTGACGGAATCCCCTTGATCAGACTCAGCAGAGCCCGGCAATCTTCATCACTGTCATTCACCCCGTCCAGCATGACATATTCCCATGTGATGCGCCGCGCATTTGACAGTCCCGGATAGTTCCGACAGGCATCGATCAGCGCGGCAAGCGGATATTTCCGATTGATTGGCACCAGCTCATCACGCAGTTTATCACGCACCGCATGCAGCGAGATGGCCAGATTGACGCCAAGCTCTTCACCACAGCGCTTGATTTCCGGCACCACCCCGGATGTTGATAATGTGATGCGCCGTTTCGACAGGGCTACGCCCTCGCCAGACATGATAATCCGCATCGCCTCGGCCACATTTTCATAATTGAAAAGCGGCTCGCCCATGCCCATCAGAACAATATTTGTCAGCCGACGATTAGGCTTGCCGGCTGGCCAGTCGCCAAGCTCATCCATCGCCAGCAGCACCTGCCCACAAATCTCATCAACTGTCAGATTACGCACCAGCTTTTGCGTGCCGGTGTGACAAAAACTGCAGGTCAATGTACAGCCAACCTGCGATGAAATACATAAAGTGCCACGTTCCTTGTCCGGGATATAAACCGCCTCGGCCTCATTGCCATCGGCAAATCGCAGCAGCCATTTAATGGTGCCGTCAACCGATTGCAGACGACGCGAAACGGCCGGCCGGTCGGCGCTGAATAATTCCGTCAATTGTTCCCGCACCGGCTTGCCAAGGTCGCTCATCTCGGCAAAATTTGTCAGACCATGCCGCCATACCCAGCGCCACAGCTGTCCCGCCCGAAATTTTGGCAGACCAAGGGCGGTAATCTCAGCTTCCAAAGCCGCCTGGGACAAGCCCAGCAGATTGACTTTGCCGTGATCCGACGTTGCCGCCATTTTCGGGGCGCATAGGGTCACTTGCAGGTCTTGTCGATCACAGATTTGGTTTTGGTAAAACCAGACAGTGAATAGCGATCGGTGGTTTTTGTGCCGCGGCTTGATGTGCCGATAATGGTCATTTTTGACCCGCGTTTCATCGCCGCGATCATCCGCTGATCATCTTCTTCACTGCTGGCATAGGCGCGATCCTCGATGGTAAATAGGGTGAATTTTTTACCATCGATATTCATCGTGACATCAGATTGCGGCTTATAACGATAGCCGGCAACGACCTGCACAACATTACGCTCGGATTTATCCGGGCCATGCGACACAAATACCCGCGTTTCACCCCGGTTATTCGGGTCATATTTACCCTTGCTTTCCTTTGGCACGCTGCTGACAAAACACATGCGCCCGGCAGTATCGTCATAGCGATAGGCACCCCAATCTTTCTCAATCAACATTTCGTTAGGGGCTGCAATCGCTGGCAAAGCGCCAAAAGCAGCTGTGAACAAACCGAATAAAAGACCCACTATTTTGATGGTTTTCAACATCGTAAGTCATCGTCTCCTTGATATTTTTTAAAGACCGGCTATCGCCATCGCATTGCATTTTTTTGGTTGGCCAATCAGATAACGCTGGTTTATGGCAGCATTATGAACATCATGACCCGCCTGCTAGGCTGATCCATTTTGTTGTTTTAGGACAGCCGGCCAATGGATGCAAAGATTTTCCGCCCAAATCCGGTGTTTCTTCATGGCCAGCTTCATAACAGGCTTATCGCGCAAGCTGCGCCAGTAGCTGTTTTGCCAGCGGCAGAATTTTGCCGGCAATCACATCGACCCCGGCTTCATTCGGATGCATACCATCCGCTTGATTCAAATCAACCATCAGCGCCACCCCGTCTAGAAAAAACGGATAGAGCAGAATATCATGCTGTGTCGCCAGACGCGGATAGATCCGGTCAAATTCATCGGCATAATCCGCCCCAAGGTTGCGCGGCGCCTGCATCCCGGCAAGCAGCACCTTAATATCGCGATCCTGTAGCCGGGTTATAATGGCCTGTAGATTGTCATAGCTTGCCTGCGGATCAAGTCCGCGCAGTAAATCATTGCCACCAAGCACAATAATGGCGGCATCCGGGTCTGCCGCCAGCGACCAATCGAGCCGCGCCCGGCCGCCTGCGGTGGTGTCACCCGACACACCGGCATTGATCATCGTCACATCGATGCCATCACGCATCAGCTTTTGACGTAAAATATCAGGAAATGCCCGGCCTTGCGGCAGACCATGCCCGGCGACCAGCGAGTCACCCAAAACCAGCACAACAGGCGGTGCCGCCATCGCCCGCGCCAGCGGCATTGTGACGATCAGCAGTCCAACCAGCGCAGATAGCCATAGCCGCTGCATCAGTTGCAAAGTTTTTTTGTCAAATACATTGACCTGCATGTTTAAGACCACCATATCGCGTAAGGATGTTTATCGGCGCCGGGGTTTTGCTTTTGACATTTTGGCCTGTTGTCACCCGCCATGATACGGATGTAGGAACAATCTGACAAAACATCCAGACCCGTGATCCAAATTCGTTCCAGCAACGCATATTTCCAAAAGCCAGAGATTCGATGCCCAACGCTTCTTCACCACCCTCCAAGCCCGCCGTCATTCATTTAGAGGACGCGCATTTATCACTCGGCAACACCGCCGCCAGCGTGCATATTTTAAAAGGTATTTCACTGACCATTGATGCCGGTGAAACCGTTGGCATTTTGGGGCCAAGCGGTGCCGGCAAGACCAGCCTGTTAATGATTCTGGCCGGTCTGGAAACGCTGAGTAGCGGGCGCATCACGCTTGATGGCACCGACATAACCGGGCTTGATGAAGACCGTCTGGCCGCGCTGCGGCGTGACCTTGTCGGCATCGTGTTTCAGGCATTTCGCCTGATACCCTCGCTGACAGCCTTGCAAAATGTGGCGATCCCGCTAGAGCTTGCGGGGCGCGACAATGCCGCCGATATGGCGGCGGCGGCCTTGCGGTCAGTCGGGCTGGAGCATCGCCTGTCACATCTTCCTGATCAAATGTCTGGCGGTGAACAGCAACGTGTTGCCATTGCCCGCGCCATGGTCGCCAAGCCGCGCATTCTGCTTGCCGATGAACCGACCGGCAATCTTGACAGTGTCACCAGCGAAAAAGTGATTGCCAGCCTGTTTAAAAGCGCCGCCGACGCCAATGCCGCGCTGGTGCTGGTAACGCATGATGCCGATCTCGCCGCGCAATGTTCGCGGGTGTTGCATATCGAAGATGGTGTCATTGTACGTGACAGCAAGCCATCATCATGACGCAATCTACGCACACCACCGCGCCGCGCCCTAGCCTGTCGAGTTGGGCCTTGGCCTGGCAGTTTGCACGTCGTGAAATCCGCGGCAGCATTGGTCGCTTTCGGGTGTTTTTGGGCGCCTTGCTGTTGGGCGTTGCCGCCATTGGAACGGTTGGGTCGGTTGCCGAATCGATGCGCAGTGGCATTGGCGACAATGCCCGTATCCTGCTTGGCGGCGATATTGAATTTAGCAGCCTGCATACCCCGCCAGATGACAGCATCGTCGATCTCGCCAGAAATTTTGGTGCGGTCTCGCAAGTGGTGCAGATGCGTGCCATGCTGCAGACCGCAACTGCCCGCAAGCTGGTTGAACTCAAGGCTGTTGACAGCCAATGGCCACTTGTTGGCAAAAGCATCATCTCGCCGGACATCGGGCTGACCGACGCGCTTGCCGATAATGCGGTCATTGCAGACCCCTCTTTGCTGCGCAGTCTGGGTCTGGCACCCGGCGATAGCGCCAGACTTGGCGATCTTGATATCAGGGTCAGCGCAGAATTATTGAGCGAGCCCGACCGCTCCATCAGCTTTGTCAGCTTTGGGCCGCGGGTGCTGATATCACAAGCCACCTTACAGGCCACCGGCTTGCAGCAGCCGGGGTCATTTATCACCTACCGATACCGCCTCATCCTGAACAATGAAACCGACCGGCAAGCCGCCCTAACCAGCTTGCGCGATGCCACCAGCGACACCCATGTCAGGGTGCGTGATCTGGCTGATGCGGCGCCCGGATTTGATCGCTTTATCAATCAGGCAGAGGTGTTTTTGGTGCTGGTTGGATTAACCGCGCTGTTGATTGGTGGGCTTGGGGTTGCCGGCGCGGTGCGGGCCTGGCTGGCCAGCCGCATCGATATCATCGCAACGCTAAAATGTGTTGGCGCGCCGGCACGGCTGATTTTTCGGATCTATCTGTTACAGGTGATGTGCATCGCCAGCATTGGCGTCAGCGCCGGGGTTGTGGTGGCGGCCATTGCCCCGTTATTCGCCATCCAGATTCTGGCCGGTTATGTCACTGTGCCATTGGATTTGACAATCTATCCGGTGCCGTTGCTGGTCGCCGCCGGCTTTGGCCTTGGCACCGCCTATCTGTTTGCCGTCTGGCCGCTTGCCAAAGCCGAAGAGGTGCGCGCCGCTGATTTATTCAGACGGCTTGTCGCGATCCCGGAAGGCAGGCCAAAACCAGCCTATCTATTGAGCATGCTAGCCGCTGCCGGCGGGCTGGCGCTGCTGGCTCTGATCGCAACGCGCGACATCAAGATCACCAGTGGCTTTATTGGCGGGTCATTGGCGGCTTTGTTGCTATTATCGATTTTAGGCCATGTTCTGGTGATGCTGTTGCGGCGCATGCCGCGGCCGGGATTTGTGCCGGTCAGGCTGGCAATTTCCAATATTATCCGTCCCGGCTCTCCGGTGCGTTCGGTGATCATCGCCTTTGGACTTGGCTTGTCAGTGCTGGTCACGGTATCGCTGAGCGAGGCCAATCTGGGGCGGCAAATCGATTCGCGGCTTGCCGATGATGCGCCGGACTGGTTCTTTATTGATATTCAACCGCACCAGATTGATGAATTTGAAAAAACCGTTGCGACGATCGATGGCATTTCAGAAATGAACAAAACGCCGATGTTGCGCGGCCGGGTCGTCAGGCTTGATGATGTGCCGGTGTCACAAATCACCCCGAATGAGGGATCCGCATGGATTTTGCGCGGTGATCGCGCTTTGACCTGGTCGGCCACCCCGCCAAAGGGGTCAGAGATTGTCGCTGGCAATTGGTGGGACACGGATTATAGCGGCCTGCCTCTGGTATCTATGTCCTATGAAGCTGCCAATGATTTCGGCCTGACAATCGGCGATACCGTCAGCATCAATGTGCTTGGTCGGGAAATCACCGCCACCATTACAAATCTGCGTGCCGTCGATTGGGAAAGTTTTAGCATCAATTTTGTGTTTGTCCTGAATCCCGGGGTTTTGGACGCCGCCCCACACAGCTGGATCGCCACCACCCATGCCGATGATGACGCCGCCGCAGACGCTGTTGAACGCGCCATTACCAGCCAGTTTTCCAATGTCTCGGCGGTTTCGGTGAAAGAGGCGGTTGCCACCGCCCAACAGGTCATTGCGCTGCTTGGTGGTGCCATCCGCCTGACCGCGCTGGTCACATTGGTCGCCGGCATAGCGGTGTTGGCTGGCACGGTTGCCAGCAGCGAAGCGCAACGCCTGGCGGACTCGGTCATCTTAAAAGTGTTAGGGGCAACCCGCCTGTCGATCGGGCTGGCCTGGTTTTTTGAATATGCCCTGTTGGGGTTGCTCACCGCCATCGCTGCCGCCTGTATCGGCACGATTGCCAGTTGGGCACTGGTCGCCCAGCTGTTAGAGGCTGATTTTGAATTTAAAGGCTGGCTGGTTCTGGCAACGACACTTTGCGGCGCATTTTTGACCGCTGTGCTGGGGCTGATCAGCGCTATGCAAACGCTGGGCCGCAAGCCCGCCCCGGTGTTGCGCGAATTGTAAATCACCGTTGCGAGAGTGCGGCTGATCGGATATGAACGGACGAACACAAGCAACAGGCTGGTTTCGCATGAACACAAAAGATATCAAAAAAGTCGTGCTTGCCTATTCAGGCGGGCTTGATACGTCAGTTATCCTGCGCTGGCTGCAGGACCATTACAGCGCCGAAGTTGTCACCTTCACCGCTGATATTGGACAGGGCGAGGATATTGAGCCAGCCCGTGCAAAAGCTGAACTTTTGGGCATCAAAGAAATTTTCATTGAAGATCTGCGCGAAGAATTTGTCCGCGATTATGTCTTCCCGATGTTTCGGGCCAACCCGCTCTATGAGGGAGCCTATCTGCTTGGCACCTCGATTGCCCGGCCATTAATTGCCAAGCGGCAAATCGAAATCGCCAAGGCGGTTGGTGCCGAGGCTGTGTCGCATGGCGCCACCGGCAAAGGCAATGATCAGGTTCGGTTTGAATTGGCTTATTATGCGTTGCAGCCAGACATTAAAGTGATCGCGCCGTGGCGTGAATGGGATCTGGGGTCGCGCACCAAGCTGATCAGCTATGCCGAACAAAATCAAATCCCCATCCCAAAGGATAAACGCGGCGAGGCACCTTTTAGCGTCGATGCGAATCTGCTGCATATTTCGGCTGAGGGCAAAGTGCTTGAAGACCCATGGGTGGCACCGGAAGAATATGTGTTTTCCCGTACCGTCGCGCCGGAAGATGCGCCTGACAAGCCAACCGAGATTGCTATTCGCTTTGAAGCTGGCGATCCGGT
>Ga0181603_10003392_pt1 | contig 12032 bp, 14 predicted proteins | sample 041ome_13_FD_148633 | JGI IMG/M metagenome (GOLD analysis project Ga0181603, IMG submission 148633) | Coastal salt marsh microbial communities from the Groves Creek Marsh, Skidaway Island, Georgia - 041409US metaG (spades assembly) | ecosystem: Environmental > Aquatic > Marine > Intertidal zone...
TCAAAAACTAAGCACTGCCTGTATCCGCGCGGGGCTATTCCCCGTCTCTCTTCCGAGGCAGCTTACTAATTCCCCAAAAGAAACTCGCAGCACCCACGCCACTCAGCATAAGAAACAATCCTAGACCCACGGGAGAACCCCAAGACCATGCTACACACCCTAACTCCATAAACGCCCCTCCTGCGAATGTTCTACTCAGCTTGGCCCGCACCTAGCTACCCCTGATCGTCAAAAATCCCAGCGCTAACGATTTATGGGATACCGCCCCGCACAAAAGCCAAGTAATAAAAAAGGGCCTTTAGTAGGCCCTTTTTCTGCGCTCGGTCGGCAGCGCAGACCGCTTACCGTCTTAGAGACAATCAAATGCCTTTGCTCAAGCTCTCTTGCCGATCAACTTCGCTTTGAATGTATTTGATCCACTGCTTAGCATACTTCTCAGAGCGGTCGTCCTTGGCTGCTGCGCGAAATGCCTTTCGGGCCTCAGCGTAATCACCCAGATTGAAGTAAGCCATACCCAGCACCAACCTTGCCTGATCAGGACGCTTAATGCCCCCCTTCGCCAGACCTTTGGTGATGGCGTCAGCAGCCTTCTGATTCTGATCTCCGTCGAGATATACGTTACCCAGACGTGCAAACAGCTCTCCATCTTCAGAGAGAGAAGCGGCCTTCTCCATCATGGGAATCGCTTTTTTAGTTTCTTGAGCCTGACGCCAGGCAGAGCCGGCTAATTCGTAATTCTTAGACTTCTCTTCTACGATCTCGTCCTTGAATCCTTTCTCAATGACACGAGCTGCTGGGTAGGGAACCTCGGCCTGTAAGTACAAATACGCCATGGTTACCAAGTCGGTGCTCTTATCGAGAAGGTCTTGCTCGTAAGCGACTTCCATCATTGCCAGTTGACGAGCTTCGTCTTTCTTTTCTCCGTAGAGGTGACTCGCCTGAACCCAGTACTGCTTTTTAGGGTAGTACTTCAGCAACCACTCGAGGGTAGCCAAGGCGTTATCAAAATCTTCCTTATCAAAATATAGGAACCGAGCAAGGTTGTACCACTGCTCCTTTGGCAGCTTGCCCTCGTCCTCGTACATCTTGATGGCAGTTTCTACGTTTTTGAGCGCCTGATCGTAATCTTTTAGCTGGTAATAACCTTGGGACAGCAGGACATAGGCATTGGCGTTGGGTTTGTCAGTCATTTCAAACCATTTTTTCAACGCATTGATGCCCTGTGCCCATTGCTCCTGCACAAAGTACAGTTGAGCAACGGTGAAACGCGTATTAATTTCCATGGCCAAGGGAATATCAGGCTGCGCAATCACTTTGTTGTAGTAATCCAGCGCGCCTTTGTAGTCTTCAGCTGAATATCGCAGGAACGCAAAAAGATTGTAAACGTTGGCGAGCTCGTAGCTGTTGAGGGCGCTCTTGCCTTCTCCCGCAATCATGGCACTCAAAACCGCCTGTGCGGTTTTGAAATCCTTAGCTTCGGCCGCTGTCTGGGCCTCGGCTAGCTTCTCATAGACCTTGTTGCGCAGGGCGGGAGTCCGACGAGTCTCGCGGGTATCCTTCTTCTGGTCTTGTGCTGCCGCCTCGGAGACCAGAGATACTCCGGGTACTAGCTTATCCACACCTACCGCTGCAACAGAAATCGCCACAGCTAACGCCGACGTGGTGAAAATCCGAGTGATCATCTACCCTTTCCTCCGCAATCCGAGCTTATTTCTCAAGCTCGAAGGTAAACTTATTTTGCACGCCCGCTACTTCAATAGGCTCGCCGTCAACAACTCGAGGCTTGTACTTGAACTTTTCAGCCGCTTTGACTGACGCTCTATCAAAGATCCCTTGGGGTTGGCAATCAATCGCTTGAGGGTCGCGAATAGAGCCGGTCTTAGTGACGGTGTATTCGACAATGCAATAGCCAGTAATGCCTCGAGTCTGAGCCCGCCGCGGATAAATCGGTGCGACCTTGACGATAGGCAGATATTCACCATCACCCGATGACATGCCCGAAGCGCTCAAATTCAAAGAGATACTCGCCCTGGGAGCATTGTTGACCATACCCATGTCAACATCGGTGTCAAACTTGATAGGATCAAGATCCGGTGGTGGCTCTTCCGGATCCTCAACCTTCTCAGGCTTAACTTCCTTGAGATTAGTTTCGATCACTTTGTCTGGGACGACGATATCCGCAATTTTTCGCGCTTTCGTTGCCTCTTGCTGGTACTCGCGGTCAACCAACGCTTGCATGATGTAAAACAGTCCGATGGCCACCGGCACCGCCAGTAAACCACCGATAACAACACGAATTGAGCTACCCATTACCTATCAACCCTCATCGTCTGTCGAAATACAGGGGGGAGCCGTCAGAACCGGGCGAACCGTATCGATCAACTCTTCCACAGCAAACGCGGGCGTCTCCCGGTCAACCTGAATAACCACGTTTGCCTGCGGAGCCTCTTTTTTAGCCGCTTCTGCGGTGCGCAAAACTCGGTCTAGGGGCAATTTGCTCTTGTTGTAAAAAATGTCGCCGCGGGTATCCAACGCGAAAATAATTGTTCCGCGCTCGCAAGCCTCAGTGGTTGCAGCTTGCGGCTTAAAAATTTCAATGCCAGGTTCCTTCACGAACGACGACGTCACAATGAAGAAAATCAGCATAATAAAGACCACGTCCAGCATGGGCGTAAGGTCTATCTGGCTTCCGTCCTGCTGCGACGCAGCGCTTGGGCGGGTTGCCTGATCTCGCATACTCATTGCATCAACCTCACTTCTTGCTCGCCCAGTTGACCGCGCCTACTCCCGCTTCGCGAGCAGCATCCGCTACGTCAACCACCACACCTGACTTGGCACCCTTTTCCACCTTAACGGTCACGGGTGCTTCGGGGTCTTCAGCTAGCATGCGCTGAATATTTGCCCGCACAGCGCGAATATCAACGCGACGATTTTCCATCCAGATCTGATTATCAGCGGCAACTTCAACCAAAATACTCACCGCGTCGTTCGGATCTGATTGCTGGTTATCATCAGGTCGATTCACTTCAATACCGGCTTCCTTGACGAAGGAGGCGACAACAATAAAGAAGATGAGCATGATGAAGACCACATCCAACATGGGCGTCAGGTCAATTTCAGCGCCATCCGGTTCCTGCTGTTTCGCAATCTTGCGCATGGATTCTTATTCCTCTAGACGACGAATCAATGATCCGATGTCAGTTGATCCTCCAGAAGCTGTTGCTCCCGGTTGGCGATTCGCTGCAGATAGGTGTTGGCGAACAGTCCCGATAGGGCCGCCACCATGCCTGCCATGGTTGGGATGGTGGACTTTTCCACACCACCGGCCATCGACTTAGCATCACCACCACCGGTCACAGCCATCACGTTGAAAACCTCGATCATCCCGGTAACGGTGCCTAGCAACCCAAGGAGAGGGCACAGGGCAACACAGGTAGCGATGACGTTCATGTTTTCATTGATAAGCTCACGCCCACTGGAAACCAGCTTCATACGGATTTGTTTGGCGTTCCAGGAGCGGCGCTCAGGGCGCCCCTCCCAGTTGGACACCACGCGAGCCCTGTCCTGCTTCCACCCGAAGTAGAAGTAATAGGCGCGCTCGAAAATCAAGGTCCACATGAAAAAGACGAGGGCGGCGATCAACCAAAGTACGTTACCTCCCTTGTCCATAAAGGCGAGGATGACTTCAAAAACTCCCGACATAAATCGGACTCCTCTTCGCCTGTAAATTACTTACCGTGCTCTCGCTCGGCGTGCTCAGCAACGATACCGGTGGCCTGCTCATTGATGATGTGAATGATTCGCTGTGAGCGACCATTTACTATCGTGTGCAGCAGTACCGTTGGGATTGCGACCAGAAGACCCAGAACGGTGGTAACAAGAGCACCAGAAATACCGCCTGCCATAGCCTTGGGATCACCCGCACCGAAGATGGTAATCGCCTGGAAGGTGACAATCATACCGGTCACCGTACCTAATAGACCCATCAGCGGAGCAACGGCGGCAATGATCTTCAGCAGCGTCAAGCCTGCTTCCAACTTGGGCGTTTCACGCAGCACACCTTCGGCCATCTTCAGCTCTAGGGTCTCGGGATCCATGTTGGGCGCATCTTCGTGAATCTTAAGAACACGACCCAGTGGGTTGTTGGGATTAGCTTTGTCTGATTTCAGCTGGCTAGAAACCTTGGCTGAAATCGCGGTCAACGCTAACAGACGGAAGATCGCTAACAGGAAGCCGAACGCGCCAACTGCAGTGATAGCGTAGCCAACGTAGCCACCCTGGTGCCACCGCTCTTCAAGCGTAGGGCTATCGATGATTGCTGCCAGGAATGATCCACCGGTTGGGCCAGTGGGGTCGATGCCGAACTGGTGTAATCCACCGTTGGAACCGGCCAGCGCTGCAGCCTCGGAATTGAATGCACCGCCGGGCTGACGGGGCAATTCGCTCAGCTTACTGTTGTTGAAAGCGAGGTAGTTACCGTTAGTATCAATAACGTTGAAGGCGCCTACGCGAACAACTTCACGGTTGGTAATTTCTCCGGAAGGCGTAGCAACCTCCGCAGAGAACTTAGCAATTGAGCCTTGCTCTTTGATTTCACGCAGCATCTCGAACCATACGCGTTCGATCTCAGCTACGCTGGGTAGCTTATCAGAGCCGCTCATTTTGGCGATCAGGTCTTTGAGAAACACTTCGCGACCGTCGAACTGGCTGGAAACCAAGGACACATCGATTTGTGATGCAAGGTCGCCGGAAGCCGCTGTCAAGTGACCAAATAGCTCTGAAAGGGTGCCCAAACGCTCTTTGAGCTGCTCCTGTTTGGCAGCGATAAGTAGCTCGTTGTTTTCAAAGGTTTTTTCCAAGCGAGCTGAACGCTGTTCTTGACGAGTGCGCTCAGCTTCAGCGCTTTTCAACTCTGCGGCTTGGTTCGCCTTATCTTGTGCAAAGCGCTTCTCGCGGGCCGCATTTTCTGTGGCTGCACGTGAGCGGCCCTGCTTAACAAGATCAAGCAGTTGCTCCATGTTTTCTGCAGCAATTTCTTGAGGGGTAGGGCCAGCAGGGGCTGCTGGGGCTTCTTCTTGGGCTGTCGCACTGAAAGAAGCAAATGCTCCAATCACACACAGAGCCGAAGCTTTAACAAACTGCGCAGTCATCTTAGTTGGCCTCCGGAGCCGCTACGGGCATATTCAGCAATTCAATAGTGGCTTGTTTCTTGGCAATGCGAACGCCCTTGCGGACCGCAGTTGCATAATCACCTGCCGGCAGAGTTTCCCAGGACTGGGTGTCTTTGTTCCAAGCGCCAGTTTCTGCACCATCAGTTGATTGGTAAACCAAAGACACTCGACCGATACGCAGGATATCGACTTCACGCTCAGTGCCGTTGATTTCGATAGTGTCGCTGTAAGACTCGATTCCGCGACCATACTGCAGCTCAATGGAGTACAGCTCTAACACCTGACGGAATGCTTCCGCGGAGGTAACGTCAGACCGGTCTAGGTTGTTGCGGACCGCTTCGATATTGCCCATTCGGGTATCGAGATCAAAGGGCATGTCCATAGCAATGAACTGCTCAAGACCATCGAGCATTCGGACCACCAGCGGCGGGATCTGACGCTGGATGACCGCAGCTTCGGCGATCGAGTTATCAATATCGTCAAGACGCGCTTCTTGGTTAGCAATCTGACGCTCTAGTCGCGCGTTATAAACCTTGAGGCCGTCAATCTGCTTCATGACCGTTTTGTAGTCAGTGAGCAAATCACGAGTCTCATCAGCCAACCGATCAATCTTGGCCTGAGAGGCTTTTGCTTCAGCAGTACGCTGCTTGCTCACGTCAATGATGGGATCGAGGGACTGGGCGGTTGCTGACGCTGCGACACCCAAGGCGCCGCCAGCGACGCATGCCGCGAGCAGAACAGTTTTGAATCGTTGCGTAGTCATGGGGTCGGTACTTCCTCTCGTGGACAAAAACCGTGGGACGGCACCCTAGGGGGCCTAATCTCTTTGGGTCACTGATTTATAGAATAACGCTTCTGATTGTTAGGTGAAATTTCCAGATGCGCAAGCTCAGGGAATGCGACTCTAACCGAGCAAATAACCCAAACGCAAATTCAATATTCTTGCGGGTGATAGCACACTTCCATAAAAACCAATAAAAATTCGATCTATTTCTTAAATATCAATGAGTTGGAGCTAGCTCTACCACACTGAAGTCGTGGCTATTGCGAGTGCCCGCAGGGGTATGGTTGCGGGACAACTCCCGCCACCCTGCGATTTGTGCGCGATCAAAAAATGCGTCTCCGCTGACGGTTCCGTGAACTTCCGTCAAGACTATTCGATCCGCCACCGGCAGAAAAGCTCGGTAAATCTCTGCGCCACCGATAACGCATAGTGCCGGCGCGCCATCGAGTAGAGCCTGCTGCTCCGCCCGCTTTATCGCGGCAGAAACCTCATTCACAACGACAACGTTAGGGTGATGCCAATCGGGATCACGAGTGAGAACGATATTCGTGCGTCCGGGCAGTGGACGCCCCACTGACTCAAAGGTTTTTCGCCCCATAACGATCGGGCACCCCATGGTAACGCGCTTAAAATGCTGAAGATCATCTGGCAAATCCCAAGGTAGCGCATTTCCGCGGCCAATAACGCCGTTTTCTGCCACTGCCAGTACCAGCACCACTGGCAGGGGGCCCTCAGTAGCTTCACGGTCCGTGGGGACGACCATTACACCGCCACCGGAGCTGGGATACCGGGGTCTGGGTCGTATCCCTCTAGATCGAAGTCTTCAAACCGGTACTCGTACAGACTAGGGGGAGTGCGGCGAATCTTCAGTGTCGGTCGCGCTTTGGGCTGCCTCGCCAACTGGAGTTCGACCTGCTTCTGATGGTTGGTGTAGATATGAGCGTCGCCAAGGGTAATGACCACCTCGCCGATACCAAGATTGGCTTGCTGGGCCAGCATATGGGTCAGCAATGCCACCGAGGCGATGTTGAATGGCAAGCCCAAGAAGGTGTCGCTTGAACGAATGTATAACAGCGCCGACAAACAGCCATGGGTCACATAGAACTGATAAAGCAAATGACAGGGAGGGAGCGCCATGCGCCCTGCCAATGCGTTCTCCTGGGGGGACAGTGACTCATCGGGCAAGTACTCCACATTCCAACCATGGAACAAGATTCGTCGGCTCTCTGGTCTATTTTTCAAACAGTCGAGGACATAGGCAAGCTGGTCAATGCTACCGCCATCCTTGGTGGGCCAACTGCGCCATTGGGCGCCATAAAGCGGGCCCAAATCACCGGTATCGGTTGCCCATTCATCCCAAATGGAAACGCCGTTCTCCCTGAGCCACTGGGTGTTGGTATCACCACTTAAAAACCAAATAAGTTCATTGACCACGCTCTTGAAGTGCACCTTTTTGGTGGTCAGCAAGGGGAATCCTTCATTGAGGTCGAAGCGCAGCTGACGACCAAAGACCGAGCGCGTGCCGGTACCAGTGCGATCTCCGCGGTCAACGCCGTTGTCGCGAATGTCCCGTAATAATTCGAGGTAAGCGTCCATGGAAATCCTCTGGGGCTATGAGCTCGCCCGCGCGGCGGTGCGACGGTAAGCATAAATCATGAAAACGGCGCCCAGCGCCAACATGGGTATGCACAGTAACTGACCTCTAGTCAGCCAACCAAAGGCCTGGAATCCAATATGGGCATCCGGCTCTCTGAAAAACTCTGCAATGAAGCGAAGCAGACCATATCCCACAAGAAATAGACCCGCCACTGACCAAGTGGGTCTTGGCCGTCGGCTAAACGCGTAAACCAAGACAAATAACAAACAACCCTCAAGGGCAAACTGATAGAGCTGTGACGGGTGTCGAGGGAGAGCCAGTGGATCTTTGGGAAATATCATCGCCCAGGGCACTTCAGCGGCGCGCCCCCAAAGTTCCTGTCCAATGAAGTTACCCAGCCGCCCCAGTGCCAGCCCAACGGGGGCTAGTGGAGCAATGAAGTCCGCCAAGCGACCAAATTCAATTCCATTGCGGCGACAGAAAATCCACATGGCCGCAATTACCCCAAGCAAGCCGCCATGAAAAGCCATGCCTCCCTGCCACACCTGAAGCAACCATGCCGGATCGTCTAGCAGTCGGTCCCAACCATAAAAAAGCGCATAACCCAAACGTCCACCGAGCACGATACCAAGCGCTGCATAAAAAATGAGGTCGTCAATCTGATCTCGACGTACAGGGGAATCAACACGTCGACTCCGACTCACCGCCAATAACCACGCGAACAACAGCCCGCCGAGATAAGTTAACCCGTACCAATGAATTTTTATTGGCCCGAGTGCAATGGCCACCGGATCGATCTCGGGATACGCAATCATTTGGTCAGTCCTGACTTAAGCGGACATAACGCTCAAGCCCACGCTGCTCCATGAGCTTGTCGACTACCGCGCCAACCTGAGCCGGGGAATGAAGGTTAGACACGTCCTGCAGCGCCGTCATCGCATCTGTCAGCGAAAGGGAACGCAGGACCTTCTTCACCCGCGGCAGATTGGCCGAATTCATCGATAATTGGTCGAAGCCCATTGCCAATAATAAGGGCGCGGCCCGGGGATCGCCGGCGAGTTCACCACAAATACTGACCGTCTTACCCTCGGAGTGCGCGGCGGCCACAATATCTTGCAACGCATTGAGAACCGCTGGATGAAGTGGGTGATAGAGATCAGCAACCCGTGCGTTATTGCGGTCTACAGCCAACAAATACTGGGTCAAGTCATTGGAGCCCACCGAGAGGAAATCGACTCTCGCCGCTAGGGCTCGCGCTAGATACACCGCCGAGGGAACTTCGATCATCACACCAATGGGGGGCATAGGCTCGCTATAGCCCTCACTGAGAACTTCGTCATGGCAGCGCTGAATTAGCTCCATGGCCTCCTCAAGCTCCTCAACGCCAGAGATCATGGGTAGCAATAGACGCAAATTGCCCAATCCCTCATTGGCCTTGAGCATGGCACGAACCTGAGCCAGAAAAATCTCCGGGTGGTCCAGAGTTACCCGAATCCCGCGCCAACCCAAAAAGGGGTTGTCCTCCTTAATGGGGAAATAAGGCAGCGATTTATCACCGCCAATATCCAGAGAGCGCATGGTAACGACTGATGGAGCGAAGAGTTCCAATTGCTCGCGATAAATCTGTCGCTGCTCTTCTTCGCTGGGGAAGCGATCGCGCAATAAGAAAGTCACTTCCGTTCGATACAGGCCAACGCCCTCCGCGCCATTTTCCACTGCATGCTGTAAATCCGCCACGATGCCGGTGTTGACCCAGAGGGGAATGCGCTTGCCGTCGAGGGTCTCTGCAGGCTCATGCCGCAATGTAGACAACTCTCGTGACAGCGCACGATCTTCATCCACCAACTCCTGAAAGCGCCGCAACGCCTCTGGGTGGGGATTGATGTATATCCGCCCGTTGTAGCCATCCACCACCAACTGGCGGCTCTCGAGGCGGTTGTAGGGCAGATCGGCGGCACCCATGATGGCGGGAACACCCATACCGCGAGCGATAATTGCGGCATGGCTGTTAGCGGAGCCACGCAGAGAAACCACGCCGGCGAGCTTTTCCCGCGGCACCTCACCCATGGCGGAGGCGGTGATCTCCTCTGCCACCAGTATGGTCTGGTCAGGCCATACCCGATGCCCTTGCTCCTCATCCTGAAGGTAGGTCAGTACCCGGGTTCCCAAGTCTCTCACGTCTACCGCGCGCTCGCGCAAGTAGCTGTGCTCCATCCGTTCAAAATGCCGGATGTGCTTGATCATGACCTGACTTAGGGCGCCTTGAGCCCACTCCCCTGCCTTAATCAAGGCCGCAACTTCGCCCCCCAGAGTCGAGTCATCAAGAATGTTCAAATAGACGCCAAACAGCGCGTGATCTTCGGGGGAGAGCTCATCTCTTAGGTTTTCTGCAACCACCTCAATATCATCGCGGACTCGAGAAAGTGCCCCACGAAATGCCCTCAGTTCGGCCTTCCGATCGCTGGCTTTTCGCGACGGCACTGCCGTTAAATTGGCGGTGGGAGACACATAAACCCCGGTGCCTATACCGATACCGGGAGAACCCGCGATGCCCACAATGCGCGTGACTTCGTTGACAGGAGTGTCCATCGCAGTAGCGGCACCGGTCACTTCGGCATGGGCGATCATGCCCGCCAACTGGGCAGATACCGTGATTAAAAACGCTTCTTCGCTATCACTAAAACGACGGGTGTCGGACTGCTGCACTACCAGCACGCCAAGCAGATCACGCTGATGAATAATAGGGGCGCCCATGAAAGAGTTGAAACTCTCCTCGCCTAACCCCGGCACAAGCTGAAAACTGGGATGGGCCATAGCGTCATCTAGATTCAGCAGCTCACCCCGAGCTGCAACCCAACCGACTAAGCCCTCGTCGCGACCGAGGGAAAACTGACCCACCTTGTCGGGATTCAAACCTTCGGTGGCACGAAATACCAGGCGCTGGTTAGCCCTGTCCTTCAAATAGACAGTACAAACGTCAGTGGCCATCGCCGAACGCACTTCGTGAACGATCATGGCCAAGGCGCGCTCTAGGTCGTCCGCCTCGTTTACCGACTGGACGATTTTTCTCAGTATTTCGATCATTGGGTCATATTACACGCACATGTGGCTTGCACATCAGCCTGAGCGGCGTCGCCTCCTTTTGGGCATAAGGGCCGGCAGCAATTCGGTCAGCGCATTGCGGTAAACCTCGCGCTTGAAGTCAACGACGCCACTCAAAGGGTACCAGTAGTTGACCCATTGCCAGTGGTCAAACTCAGGGTCTTTGTGGGCATCCACTCGAACGGCGCTATCATCAGCGTTGAGCCGCAGCAGAAACCAGCGCTGCTTCTGCCCGACGCAAACGGGCTGCTCGTGCCGACGGATATATCGAGACGGTAATCGATAACGCAGCCAACTCTTGGTGCGACCGATGATATCCACGTGCTCCGGTTTGAGTCCGACCTCTTCATCTAGCTCGCGATACATGGCCTCCTCAGGACTTTCACCTGCGTGAATACCGCCTTGGGGAAACTGCCAAGAATCGCGACCGCCTATGCGCCGCCCCCACAGGACAGAGCCCTCGGCATTGCTGATAATAATGCCAACATTGGGCCTGAAACCCTGAGCGTCGATGACTCTCTCTACCGCTGCGACTCCCAACTAAGTTACTCCCACTCAATTTGATAACTAACTGACTGTTCTCGACAGCATAACCGGCGTTGTTCAAGATTGCGCGGCCCGATATGCTGTACCACCTCGTTCGGGCGCACCCAGTGCGCATCGTCACCCCAAACTTTACTGGTATTTAACGATTTTGGCCCTCGCAATTTTTGATCTCGATAACACGCTCATTGCCGGTGATTCTGACCATCGTTGGGGTGAATTTCTCTGTGCCGAGGGTTTAGTCGACGCAGAACAACACGCCCGTGAGAACGATGCGTTTTATGAAGCCTACCAACAGGGCGGCCTCGACATCCAAGCCTATTTAGCTTTCGCGCTGGGCCCGATCTCGGGGATGACCGAAACGGAAGTCGCCAATCTGCAAAGCATCTTCATGTCAGATTGGATCGAACCGATGTTATTGGATGAAGCATTTAAGCTTTTGGACAAGCACCGAAGCGCAGGCGATGAACTGCTCATCATTACCGCGACTAACACCGTGGTAACACGGCCAATAGCAGACCGATTACAGATTTCAACCCTGATAGGTTGCGAAGCAGAAATCCAAAACGGCCGCTACACCGGACGGAGCACGGGCGTGCCCACATTTCAGCAAGGCAAAGTGATCCGCCTCAATGAGTGGCTATCTGAGTCCGGCCAGGTAATGGATGGGGCATGGTTCTACAGCGACAGTCACAACGACCTGCCGCTGCTAGAAAAAGTGGACAACCCTGTAGCGGTTGATCCCGACAAGAAATTGCTGGCAGTAGCCCAAGAGCGCGGCTGGCCCGTCTTAAGCCTGCGCTAGCATCAGGGGTTAATCTTCCTCGGCACAAAA
>Ga0181603_10003427_pt1 | contig 11937 bp, 10 predicted proteins | sample 041ome_13_FD_148633 | JGI IMG/M metagenome (GOLD analysis project Ga0181603, IMG submission 148633) | Coastal salt marsh microbial communities from the Groves Creek Marsh, Skidaway Island, Georgia - 041409US metaG (spades assembly) | ecosystem: Environmental > Aquatic > Marine > Intertidal zone...
ATCTCATTTTCATAAATTTAGTGACTTTGAAATAAATTATGTTTGAACAGACTTTCAAAAACATTGATGATATCCTTTATAAGGATGCTGGTAGTGATAGTGAATTGGACTATGTAGGGCAAACCTCATGGATATTATTCCTTAAATATCTTGATGAGTTAGATCAAGAAAAATCAATAGAAGCTGCTCTATCTGGCAGAGAATATACCCCAATTATAGAGGAAAAGTTTAAATGGAGTGCATGGGCGGTTCCAAAGGATGGGGAGGGTAATCCAGACCTCAATAATCAAATGGATGCCGAAATTTTGGTCAGTTTTGTTGAGAATGAGTTGTTTCCATACCTGCGTCTATTTAAGCAAAAAGCTGAAAGTCCTGCAACTATAGAATATAAAATCGGTGAGATCTTCGATGAACTTAAAAACAAGATCCAAAGTGGATACAACCTAAGAGAAATAATCCAGCATGTAGATTCACTTCCGTTTAGATCAAGAGAAGACAAACACGAGCTGAGCGATCTTTATGAGAGTAAGATCAAGAACATGGGAAATGCTGGAAGAAACGGGGGTCAGTATTACACACCAAGAGCCCTTATTCGTGCAATGGTTAAGGTGATTGATCCAAAAGTTGGAGAGACAGTTTATGATCCAGCTTTAGGTTCTGCAGGATTCCTCTGTGAAGCTTTTGATTATATGAAGCAGCGCATGGGTGAGACTACTGAAAACATGCAAATCCTTGAGGAGAAAACCTTCTATGGTAAAGAGAAGAAGAACCTTGCATATATTATTGGTGTAATGAATATGATCCTTCATGGTATTGAAGCTCCTAATATTGAACACACAAACACATTAGGGGAAACTATCAGAAACATACAAGAGAAAGATCGCCACGATGTAATTTTGGCAAATCCACCTTTGATTTTTTTTTGATTTTTGTGATAAACAGGCTTAGCATTTGGATCATATACTGAGATCGCATCAAATACAGCTGTAAAAATCAAACCAAGATACCTTGAAGTTATGGTGGGTCTTGGACTAAATCTTTCTGTATCATTTGCCGTGGCATCGAGAGCAACTTTTCCCCAGAAATACGCAATGTTTTCATTAGAAACAGGATTACTTTTTCCTGTAATCGATTTGTTGTTTGAGCAGCCTACAACTAAAAGAAATCCAAGCCCTAAAATCAGGCTATAAAACTTTGTCATGTGTAAAATTTGTTTTTTTAAATATAAAAATTTAATGCTTTTCTGCAAAAATAACATTCTTAAAAATATCATGAAAATAGTATCGTATCCAATCCTAGCTAACTAAACAGAATCAGAAAACATTTGAATGAATAACTCTTGTTCTAGTCATTGCTTTTCAGATTTAAAATTTGAAATTAAAATTAAATTCATTTTTTGATTTTAAATAAAGTAATGGTATCTTCGTTTTATTCCGTGTGGACTGGAATTCAAATATAAAGTCGCGGGTGGAGAGAACGCATCCGAAATAATCGTTACGTATTTTTTAACTCATTTGTAAAATTATTTTGAGTCTCAAAGGATATTTTTCTCTTATTCTATCAAAACGTTCATATCTATAAAAATATTGATATAGTTTGCCTTTAGACCCATATCCTAAAGAGATTTCATTCTAAGTTTATTGATGATGATATTTTTTAATTATGAAATATTACAACAAAACACGAACTATTGAACAAAAAGTAAACGATCGTGAGATCTTAGATCAATTAAAAAAGCAAAACGATTTGCTTGAATTAATACTTGTAGAGCTCAAATCAAAAAAATGATTTTTTAACCTATCGGAAGGGGCATTTTATTTTTAATAATTGCTAAATTAGCATTTATGAAAAAAATATTCGCCCCTCTTTTATTTTTCATTTTAGTTGCATCCTGCAACAAAACAGAAAATACTATTGCACCCCCAATTGTAGAAACCCCTTCATTTCGTGGAATTCTCAATTCAGAAGCACCATTTAGTGGTGATTTATTGTTTTTTAAAGATGTCCCTTACGGTTCTGGTGAGCGAAATAAGTTGGATCTAATTCTCCCTAAAGGAAAAGAAATTCAAGGTATGGTCATCTTTTTTCATGGAGGTTCATTTCAATTTGGAAAAAAGGAGGATCTCTACGGAGATGAACTTAATTCTTTAGTTACTGTAATGATCAATAGCAACATTGCCATTGCTAGTGTTGCCTATTCTTTCATAACAGATTCGAATTCTCAAGGAGTATTTTCATCTTTAGAGGATGGTTCTGATGCCATTGAATTCATAAGACAAAACAGTGCGTCTTTAAATATTCCAAGTGATAAAATAGTTTTAGCTGGAGTTTCTGCTGGAGCTGGAATCGCTTTATGGAATGGCCTTCAAGAAGAAACAAATGATGAAGTTGAGGGAATTGTAGCACTTTATACTCAAAGCACCTATGACCTTTACAAGTGGAATGATCTTTTTAGCGGATTTGATCTGGATAGCATTCGAGCTACAGATCCTGAAATTGAAGAATTATTTTCTCTTTTTTATGGAGGAGAATACAATACTGAAAAAGCCTCTCAATTGGATTTCAGTGAATACATAGATATCAACGATCCTTCACTGTATCTCTACAATCCAACTTATGAAGATGATGTTTTTGAAGCTGATACCCTGAATTTGGATGTTCTTTTTCACAGCTTTAAACATGCAGACGTTCTCAGAGCAAAAGCGACTGAGGTTGGCTTAGACTTTTCTGGAGCATATAAAGAGTTTCCGCAATATTTTATAACTAGAATACTTCTTGATTAAATTATCAAGTACCCAGAACTTAGGGCATTAAAGAGTATCCATTCATTTGATAATTGGATAGTACACTTAGAGCAGAAAGAGCGGGAATCACATTAACATTTATATCTTCAAAATTAATCCCACGAGCTGAAATTGCTTGAGAGCAAACATATAACTGAACTCCATTTTCTTTGAGCTTTTCAATAATCTCTAAATTAGGATTAGGACTTCCATATTTCTTTTGATAGGCTTCATCTGTTAGTACTGTAAAGGTCGCGGCACCATGGATAGCTGCTACTATCTTTATGTTGGGCTGGGGTACATTCGCTACAGTTAGCATATTCATTGTTCTGGCTATAACCCAAAGGCGCTTGTTTACACCACTCTTCAGCTGATCTGAAGTAATGTCAAAAATCAATTTATATTCCTTAGTTGGATCTGGCTGCTGAGCTGTATCTTCAAAATATTTAATTTCTCCATAACCATCAATCAATGGGGTTTGCCATTCTTGTCCTTGTAAGTGACTCACACATAGGAAGGTGAATAAACTAATAAAAATAGATGCTGTTTGAATTGATCGTTTCATTTAAATCAAATTGGAAGTTAAAATTCAAAAGTACGAAAAGGAAAACGAAATAATTTTAAAAAACTTGATTTGCATAATGTGACTTGGGTTACTGATTAAAAACTAAAAAAAAGTATCTTAGAACATTGAATTTAAGCATAGTGGAACCTATTTTTCAACAACTCATTCGTCGGTTGACCTTTCTTTTTTTAGCTCTTATAAGTACAATTTTATTAATTGCTATTACCCTCGTCACTTATAAAGACAATTCTTTAATGGATGAGACTATAAATCAACCGAACAGTGAACTTAGCTGGGATCCGAAAAAAATGATATTCGAAAATCCCAAAGCAACTGACCTGGTTAAAGAAGGGTATTCTTTAGTTTCAGAGAGTTCAAAATATATGGGACCCCTGGCTGAAGAACCCTCACAGAGGTTTGCAGGGAATAATCTTTCGTGCACGAATTGTCATTTAAACGGAGGAACACAAAGTGGATCTGCTTCTTGGATCGGAATTTTAGATCGATTTCCTCAGTTTAGGGGACGAGAAAACAAAATTGGCACTATAAAAGACAGAATCAATGGCTGCATGGAACGCAGTTTAAATGGAGTCAAACTGCCAAACAATTCGAATCAAATGAATGCCATCATTGCCTATATAGAATGGATCAGTTCAGAAATACCAGAAGTTAACTTAAAAGTTTTTAAAGGTTTTCCAAATATCAAAATCCCAAATGTTGCTGTAAATCTAGATATGGGCAAACAAATCTACACTCGTGAATGTGTCCTTTGTCATGGAAGTGATGGAGAAGGAATTCGGTATAAAGACGATAAAAAAGGCTACCAATACCCACCGCTTTGGGGTGAAGACTCTTATAATGATGGAGCAGGAATGCACCGTGTTATTACTGCAGCTGCTTTTATTAAAAATAACATGCCTTATTTACAAGCAAGTTGGGATGATCCAAAATTATCTGATCTGGAGGCTTTTCATGTTGCAGGATATATCAATAGTTTTTCAAGACCCAAAAAAAACAATAAGGAGAATGATTTCCCTGATAGAAAATTAAAACCAGTCTCTACTCCATATGGCCCTTGGTCGGATACCTTTAGTCCGGAGCAACACAAATATGGCCCCTTCCCTCCTATTATCGCTTATTACAAAAAGACTTTCAATCTAAATAAGACAAAATAGTTGTTTAACGATGGTCTGAATATGTAACAAAAGGTACATATAGAAAGAAAATCCTACTTACTTTTGAGCTCTTATTTAATTCATGGATTCATTCATAAATACATTTTTGGAAAGTCTTTTCGGGACATTTAATTGGACGATTAACTCTATACTTTTTCAGGTTCCATGGAATACGAATTATTTCTGGGGACTAATTTTCATTTCATTGATTGTTTGGGGATTAGAAATTGTATTTCCTTGGAGAAAAAATCAAAAGACTTTTAGAAAAGATTTCTGGCTTGATTGTTTTTACATGTTTTTTAACTTTTTTTTGTTTTCTATAGCAATTAGTGGATTTTACGATTTAATGCAGCTTGGTTTTGATTCAATGGGACTCTCTCTCAGAAGTCTTGTAATAATAGACTTAACCAGCCTTCCTCAAATGTTTCAATTATTGATCTTTTTTTTCGTTTTAGATTTTGTCCAATGGACGACACATATCCTACTTCATAAAATACCTGCTTTTTGGAAATTTCATCAAATACATCATAGTGTAAAAGAAATGGGATTTGCCGCACACCTTCGTTACCATTGGATGGAAAACATACTATACAAGCCCTTGAAAACATTTGGCGTAATGATCCTTGGTGGTTTTGAACCAGAGCAGGCATTCATTGTCCATTTTTTTGCCATAACAATTGGACACCTCAACCATGCAAACATTAAAATCTCTTGGGGTCCTTTAAAATACCTTTTAAATAACCCAATTATGCATCTATACCACCATGCCTATGAATTACCCAAAGGAAGGTTTGGAGTAAATTTTGGCATCAGCTTGAGCATATGGGACTATGTGTTTAAAACCAATTATGTACCAGACTCAAACGGAGACATTAAACTAGGCTTTCCTGGCGATGAAAAACTACCACAAAATTTCGTAGAACAGCTAGGACATGGTTTTGTTCAAAGCAAAAAACAAACTCCTAATTCGGCGTTTGGATCGTAATATTTCTAAATTCTGCTTTACCGTGGTCTCCTTGCAACATAATTGGGCCTGAAGTTCCTTCTTTACTATCGATTGCTCCACCAGTAATTCCAGGAATAATTTGATCATTAATAATCGTTTTTCCATTTGCAACTATAGTCACACGGCGTCCAATTAAGGTTATATCAAATACCTGCCACTCCCCAGCTTTATTTGCTGCCATTTCATTTGGAGTTAAAAAACCATAAATCCCGCCAAATAATATTGAATCTGGATCTTTTCCGTAACTGTCTTCCACTTGAACCTCATAGCGTCCTCTCAGATATATTCCTGAATTACTGTGCTCAGGATAGCGTACTTCAATATGAAGTTTAAAATCTGTGAATTTCTCCTTTGTAATTAGATTTACTCCTGAACGTGGATTAATCAAAAGTCCGTCTTTAACTTCCCACTGATTCTCTCTATTGGTTTCAATAGGCTTCCAATGTTCCATAGATTTACCATCAAATAAGACCGCTATTTTTTTATTCCATTTTACTTCTTCGTTTCGTATCAGTTTAGGTGCTCTAACGCCAGTAAAGGACAATATCTCTCCTTCATTACTTATTATAGTTCCCTTCAGTTGATCCTCTGAAATTTTAGCGGAAAAATGCATATAAACTACACCATCCCATTGAGGAGGTATACTAAAATCTACTAGATCATCTTTAAAAAACACCTCTGAAATCGGACGTGCACTGCCGTTATGTGCAACAAAATGTCCGACAAGTGCCTTGTTTCCAGATAACTTAACTTCAAGCCATGAGGGCATAATACGGCCGTTTTTCTCAACTTCTAAATCCCATTTGCCTATAATTTTTTGATCATTTTGGGCGCCGACTAAAGCCGGAAAAAGCATGGCGATAACTAATATTCTTAAGTAGTTTTTAAATTTAAATTGCTTCATTTTTAATTTTTTTAATTTGTTAATATATCCGTTCCTAAATAGGTCTCATCAGTATTGTAGTACCAACTTCTATTTTTTGGTATCCGCATTCCTGATAATTCTAATTCATCCTCCAATACAATGTATTCTCCATCATTTTTGGTTTCATCATGAAAGAATTGATAACGTTTCATTGCAAAAGTATTTTGATCAAAATAAAAGTACCATGTATCTGAACCAACATCTGGATCATAGGTAACTTTCAATACCCAATAGGTAGTTTTTTCAATAGTTTTTTCTGTTACTGTTTGATCTATAAGTGTACCCTTGTCTTTTAACTTCATTGGCAACCCATACAAATACGTATAATAATTTCTATACATTCTTGCGGTGTCACAATTCAATCTATATTTTTCTTCAATTTCAGGTGGAATCACATCTGAATTATTAAATTGAAGTTCACAATCTTCATTATTTAATGTGGTACTCCACTGATTTTCATCCATTAGCACAGTCATTTTAAAAAATGATTGAGGAAGATCTAATGAAATCTTACTGGTTCTTGTTGCTCTTTTAGGACTTTCCATAGTAACCGTAAAGGTACCGTCAAATTTTTCCCAGTTTGAGTTTGGATCGTGATATGCAATGGCCTTGTCCAATAACTCTATTCCTGTTGGGACTTGACTTGCAATTGGCAAACTGATTAAAAAAAAACCTAAAACCGTTAAAAATTGCATTATAAGGAGGAATTAAATTTTCATGAAATCAAACAATTCTTTTTCAGAGATTGAGGGGTTTGCGCCATCACTCCCAGCAACCAAAGCGCCCATTGCGCATGCACGATTTAATGAGCTTTGGATATTATGTCCGTGGACAATTCCAAAAATTAATGTTGCTAAGAAAGAATCTCCAGCCCCAACAGTGTCCTTTACTTGGATTTGGAATCCACTATTAGAATACCATTCTCCGTGATAATACAACACGGCTCCAAACATCCCTTTAGTAACACAAATCATTTCTGTTTTTGTTTTTTGAGCTATGTAAGCAATATGCTGATCCATACTATGATAGGGAGAATTCAACATTTTCGCTATTTGATAAATTTCTTCATCATTGAATTTTAAAAAATGTGCAGACTCCATTAATTCAATTAAAATAGAATCACTAAAAAATGGCGGACGTAGGTTTAAATCAAAAACATTAAATTTTGAAAGTTTCAAAAAAGTTTTTAAGGCATTGCAAGAAGCTCCCCGAGTAATGAGACTTCCGAAAACAAAAGCATCAGCTTGTTTGACTAAATCCAAAGTCTTTGGTGTGGTCTCTATAAAATCCCAAGCAGCATTAGTCTCAATTTCGTAATGAGCAGATCCCGCATCGTTTAAACTCACTAAAACTTTTCCTGTGGGATGCTCTTGATCAATTTGAAGATAGTCTGAAGAAATTCCTTGGTTAGTTAATTCACTTTTAATTTGCACTCCCAATGAATCATTACCAATGCGGCTAAAAAACTCTACATCAGCTCCCAAACCTTTTAAAGAGCTTGCTACATTGAATGGTGCGCCACCTAACTTTCTTTTTTCAGGGAATATATCCCATAAAATTTCTCCAAAACAAATTATCTTATTTGATCCCATGTATTTAAAATTACACTTTTTTGGTGTTTTAGAGTACTATTGAAATTTAAAATTATAGGATAGGGAAACTAAAGCCCCACGAAGTATTGAGAGTTCATATGCTCCAAGAGGGCTTCCTAAGAAAACGTCTCCATCCTCTACACCGTTTCGCTGAGTGTAATAAATATTATAAGGATTGTTTTTACCGTATAGATTGTAAACTGTAAAAATCCAATCCCCTTTAAACCGTCTTTCAGGATCTTTACTGTAAGCTATTTTCCATGAAAAATCAAGTCTATGATAGATTGGTAATCGAGCATTATTTCTATATAAATAAATTGGTATAATAACATTTTCTTGTTCGAAAATTCCGTTTGCGATAGTATAAGGACGTCCTGTTTGACCCACAAAATTAAAACTAAAGGTATTGTATAGATCTCCTTCAAAATTAACAGTCGCATTTACGGTATGCGGTCTATCAAAATCTGACGCGAACCATGCGTTATTATTAATTCTGTTTTGTGGATTTACCTCATCGGTTTTAAGTAAACTCCGAGACCATGTGTAATTAAAAACTCCATTTACTTTACCTAGAGTTTTTCTTAAACTAAGCTCTAAACCGTAGGATTTTCCTTCTGCCTGTGTGATTTCATTCTCAATAAATTCAGCAAGGAAAAAATTAGCTCCAGGTCTGTAAGTCAGATTATTATCCGTTTTTCTATAATACCCTTCTGCAGATAACTCCAAATTAGATCCTGGAATATTTTGATAGAGTCCTAGACCGAAAGTATTGTTTTTCTGAGGAGTGATATAACGATCTGAAATTTTCCATCGTGAAGTGGGCAAAGGTGTATTCGTGTTATAAATATTCTGAATATACTGAAATATACGAGCGTAACTCATTTTTACTGAGGTGTCTTCACCTAGTTTATAATTGATCCCCAAACGAGGTTCAGGATTAAAATAATTAGAAACTGTTTCTTGATTTCCAAAAGATTTAACCCCATCGTATAAACCATCTGAATCATATTGGGCTTCTTCGAAAGGTCCAACAAGTGTAAATTGAGTAAGTCGTAAGCCTGCTGAAATCGACAGATTAGGAATGGGTTTCCAATCGATATTCGCATAAGCTGAAGATTCATACCCTGTTTCTCTATCCAAGATTACAGGATTTATGGTAGTTCCACTTCCAGGATCCAAACTTCCAGGACTAATCTGATAACGCTTTATCTCCAGACCTGAATAATATGTTAGGTCTTCATCATTGTTGTTGGTGAATTCAAATTGAGCACTGGAATATTGAATTTGAGATTCAAAACGAATAATGTTTTCAGAATCAATTTCAGGAAAAAGATTTTGAGGTTTGTAATTACTATGAATCAAACGGCCAGTTAGATTTGTATCATTAGTAAAGGTATGGAGCCATTTGAGGGAATGATTACGAGTTTTAAAATCGTACTGATTGGATTCCGATACTATATTTTCTATAGAGGAAACTAAATCCAATTGATAAAAATCATTTGACAAGAAATTGGTGTAGGTCAATTGATTATTTGGATTCAACAAATAGAGTAACTTAACCGTACTGTCTATGAAATTAGCCTTCGTGTTTTTGAGTCTGGGGATCAATAATGGAAAAAGAATATCACTAAAACCAGTTCTCCCACCAGCAATTAGCATCAATTTATCTTTAATAAGTGGGGTCGTAATTGTTATTCTATTTGAAATTAAACCAATCCCCCCTTCTATCTTAAATGAATCTGTATAAGGATTTTTTACCTTAATCTCTAAAACAGAAGCTATTCTTCCTCCGTATTTTGCTGGAATATTGGCTCTATAAATATCAACTCCAGAAATAACATCAGGTGTAAAAACTGAAAAAAGCCCAAAAAGATGTGTTGGATTAAAAACTGGTGCACCGTCATAAAGCAAAAGATTTTGATCTAAGGATCCTCCACGAATAGAAACACCATTACTTATATCACCAGAACTATTTACTCCAGCCATAAGTGTAATGCTTTTTAATACATCAAATTCCCCCAGAGCGGTAGGGACTTTTATAAGGTCTCGCACATTAAGCTCCAACACTCCCATCTGAGGGCTTTCAACATTTTGGTTGCGTTTTTGAGCGAGAAGCACAACCTCAGAAAGCTGTTCCTCCTCTACTAGCATTGAAACAACAAAAGTTTCACTTTTATTCAAGTCAACATTCAACAGTTGAGTTCCATAACCCAGATACTCAATAGATAGCTGATAAATTCCTTCTTTTAATCGTTTAGAAAAAATCCCACTCGCATTTGTTATTCCTCCACAATTACAAGGTGTAATCAAAACAGTAACACCGTTTAAAGGCTCTTTGGTCTCTTGATCACTAACATTCAAAGTCAAAGAATACTCTTGACCAACTAAGAGTTTGCTTGATCCAAGCACAAATAATGCAACCAATAGAAATAATAAGTTATTTTGCTTTTTCAAATTTAATGTCTATTTGGATCTCTTGGATAATCATCTTCTCCGTCTTTGTATCCGTCTCCATCGGTATCAGGATTATTGGGATCTGTTCTTCTTAAAGCCTCAACTGCATCAGGTAATCCATCTTGATCGGTATCAATAGGAACACTCTCATTATCTAATGGATTGGTTTCAGCAGTATCTTCAAACTCATCTGAATAACCATCATTATCGTCATCAGTATCTACACAATTTGGAATTAAATCCAAGTCGGTATCCAAAGGCTTGTCGTTTGGATCTAAATCACTAGAATTACATGCATTTTCATAAAACAAGATATATCCGTCTCCGTCCTTATCGTTATCGCAAATGTCTCCAATCCCATCACCATCTATATCCGATTGATCTGGATTAGGTGAAGATATACAGTTATCCTCCAAGTTTAAAACTCCATCTTGATCAACATCAAAATTACCAGCTGCAATTTCACCAAATAATAATCGCTTATCGGCACTTAAGACTGAAGTTCTGTATCGTGACTCTTCACATGGAGTTTCATAAGTTAGTGGATTAGGAATAGGGTCTCCAAGAAGCTCCGGTTCTGGCATCTTTTCTCTTCCCAGAGTACGTTCACTTTGCTTACTCCGCTCAATAAAAATAGATTTAATATCTGAAGAACCTACTGTAAATCGTCCAAGTATCGTTTGATCGGGATTTGAAATACCATAAAAATTACCAATTAACGCAGTAGGTAATGGAGCATTTAAGCCGCTATTGTTATCTACTAAATCTTTGACCGTTTTAAAATAATTGTAAGATTCTTCAGAGATGTTTAACTTGATAACTTCCATAAGAACATCCTGATTAGATATGTAAGGAAGCCTTGCTACAATCAAATCTGAAACTAATTTACCATTAGTGAATTGGTCATCAAAGACGATGACTTCATCATTGTAACTGATCTTCCAGCAAAGTTGATCACAGCTGTAAGTGTAATATTCTTTCGTCAGCAACGGGTTATTTATTTGAGACAAGCATTCACCATCTCTAAGAACACCGTTTTCGCATATTTTACAATACAATTCTTTCTGATAGGCTCTGTATTGGTATAAAAAAAAGTTTCTCTCCTCCGGAGGATCCTGGAAATTAATTTTAATTTCATGCCCTGGTATATACCCTCCATAGCCTTCATCATAGGTCATTTCAATATTAAAATTTTGGTAAATATCGAGAATGGGTACCGTAATTGGGGTAACTTCAGTAGTAGAACGAAAAACTGAACCATTAGGTAATGTTACCTCAACTTCCCATCGTGAACCAGGTGTAATCGCAAATTCCTCAGAGATGATATAAACTTTATCTTGCTCTACGAATGAAAAGCGCTCCTTTGTGTCTGAATTGATCAAGTCAATAGCACAACCGGAAACGAATTTTGATTTGTATTCTCCAAATTCGATAATT
>Ga0181603_10003441_pt1 | contig 11921 bp, 8 predicted proteins | sample 041ome_13_FD_148633 | JGI IMG/M metagenome (GOLD analysis project Ga0181603, IMG submission 148633) | Coastal salt marsh microbial communities from the Groves Creek Marsh, Skidaway Island, Georgia - 041409US metaG (spades assembly) | ecosystem: Environmental > Aquatic > Marine > Intertidal zone...
CGCATGATCGTGTCCTAAAAATCCGAAACTTTTTTGCCATAAAAGCGTTCCTTGAGAATCCGTTCTGATCAACCAATTGTCGTGTTGACCTTGATTCAGAGTCGCATCTCCATCTGCACTCATGCTGTACCCAATCAGGGCATATCCACCATCGGAAAGCTGGACTACATCATGCCCGCGATCATCTTTTGATCCGCCATAAGTTTGAGTCCACTCCAACTGAAAATTTGCGTCAAATTTCATTAAAAAATAATCGCTTCCTGCTCGGTTCTTACCACTAAAATCTCCATCTGTGCTCTCCGTATTACCGATAATAACAAATCCATTGTCCGAAGTCGTCCTAACGCTGTGTGCGATGTCCTCCAAACTTCCCCCAAAAGTTTGAACCCGTTCCCAATTCCCAATAACTGGTGGCAAAAAAGGAAAATCACTAAAATCCGTTTGTGAACAACCCAATAACAAAAAGAATAGAAATGACCTGAAGAGTTGTTTCATTAATCTTGAGAAGCTCGTACTAAAAATAATCCTGATTCAATATCATTTATAGCAATGACCCCGCTTTCAAAAAAGGGATAGACATTCCAAGCCCCGTTAAATTCTGGATTATTATCTGAAGGATAGGTGTCAAAAAACCCTTTTTCTGAAACCTGTTTTTCACCGATCGCGCTAATATCCAGCACACGCAAGCCGGCACGATAACTTGCTAAATAAAAGAGATCCCCTTTGGTGTACCCATTGTGATCTATCGCTTGAACGGTTGAATAATAATTCAAATGAAGCTTGGGGTCAGAAAGATCGGTGATGTCAAAGATACGGGTAGAGGTAGGCGAACCGAAGATTTGTTCATCTAATTCATCCCCCAATAAAAAATAACGATGGTCTTCTGTAAGATACCCTTGATGGGTATATCCTCCATTATCGTAATTTATAGATTTAACTAAAGTTGGATTTTCTTTATTTGTCACATCAAGAATAACGACTTGGTTGTTTGCTCCTCCATCACTATTACTTCCAAAAAAAAGTTCTTTTCCTTTATAGTTCTCATCGGGTCCATTGTAGTTTACAATTTGTGCATCGTGGGTGTAAGATGCATCTGCATATCCCCCTACCACCATGGGATTTTTTGGATCATTAATGTCAATAAATACAGGCCCGCCTTCATAAAGATTGGACCCCACAACATAAGCAAAACCACTGTCCTCATTAATACTGATGTTGTGTGCATTTTTAAAATCAGTGAGGTGTGCGTCTGCGGTAAAGGTCTGTCTTGAAGTAAGCCCTCTTAATTTTGTCAAATCAAAAACCTGCATTCCGTGATCTTGGGCTTCACTCACAATAAAAGCATGGTTTTTGTAAACTTTAATATCCCTCCAAATACTGGGTTTAGATGCAGTGGGTAATTTTCCCAAAAAAATAGGGTTTTCAGGATCTTCAATTGATAGAAATGCAGTTCCGTCATTTAGACCAGAAAGAACGTATTCTATCCCAGTTTCAGGATCTGTCCAGCCCCAATTGTCATTGGCTTCAAAACTTTCAAAATATTCTAACGGTATGTAGGATAACAAATCAAAGTTAGAACAAGGGTATCCTGCCGCAAATCCATCCTCACAGGGAACAAGACCGTTTATGGATTCTTTTTCAAGGGGATTAATAATATCGATTTCAGGGGAATCCTCTAGGAGTACTTCGTCCTCGTTCTCTTCCATTACGGATTTTGAACAACTCATTAATAGAACGATACCAGTAACCATTTTTAAAACTAGGGGCATTACTTTCATATTGACTTTTTTCAAATTTATTAAAGATACATTTCCAAATATTAATTCCACTGTTAAATAATTGTCAATTACTTTTGCATTATGTTTGAAAATAAAAACCAAAGCAAAACAGATCTTTCTTCCCTAGGAGAATTTGCATTAATTGATCATCTTACTTCTACGTTTAGCCTCAAAAATAAATCAAGTCTTCTCGGTATTGGAGACGATGCTGCTGTACTGGACTACTCCAACCAGCAGACCCTAGTAAGTACCGATCTGTTGATTGAAGGAATCCATTTTGACTTGAGCTATATGCCACTAAAGCATTTGGGATATAAAGCCATAATCGTAAACCTTTCAGACCTGTACGCAATGAATGGAACTCCTTCTCAAGTAACCGTTTCTTTAGCTGCATCCAACCGGTTTAGCCTCGAAGCATTGGAAGAATTGTATGCAGGAATTGCCTTAGCTTGTAAAAACTACAATGTGGATCTCATTGGGGGAGATACCTCCAGCAGTACATCGGGACTGATGTTGTCCATCACCGTTTTGGGAACCTCTGACAAAGAACATATTGTAAAGCGTTCTGGAGCTAAAGAGAATGATTTGCTTGTGGTAAGTGGTGATTTGGGTGCTGCCTACACGGGACTTCAAATTTTGGAAAGAGAAAAAGCGGTCTTTTTAGTCAATCCTAACTCCCAGCCCGATCTTACCCCATACAGTTACAGCATTGAACGTCAACTCAAACCTGAAGCGAGAAAAGATATTATCGAATTATTGAAAGAGTTAAAAGTAGTACCTACTTCCATGATCGATATTAGTGATGGCCTATCCTCAGAAATTTTTCACCTGGCAAAAGCATCGGAAGTTGGTTTCCACATTTTCGAAAACAAATTGCCAATGGATCCGGAGGTTAACCTAATTTGTGAAGAATTTAAAATCAATTCTACCACGGCTGTTTTGAATGGAGGAGAAGATTATGAATTGCTTTTTACCATTGCCCAAAAAGACTTTGACAAAATTAAAAATCACCCCCTACTAACTGTGATTGGTCATGTTGTAGAAAAAAATGCGGGTTGTCAACTGATCACCGGCTTGGGTCAACAAATTGAAATGCGTGCTCAAGGCTGGAATTCCTTTAAAAATAACGAAGGTTAACCCAAGGCAACATCTAACGTCATCATAACGATAAAGCCGCCAATAAAGCCGAGTGTCGCAATATCGGTATGTTTATCCTGCTGAGTTTCTGGAATTACCTCTTCAACAACTACAAAAATCATTGCTCCGGCAGCAAAGGCGAGTGCATAAGGTAATAAAGGCGTAAAGAAAGTAACGGCTACAGCGCCGATTACTGCCGCTACCGGTTCTACAATTGCGGAGAGCTGTCCGTACCAAAAACTCTTAAAACGACTTAAACCGTGACGTCTCATGGGCATGGCGACTGCAATTCCTTCAGGAAAATTTTGAATCCCAATTCCGATGGATAATGCTACAGCACCCGAAATGGAAGCTTCAGGAATTCCTGCTGCAACACCACCAAATAGGACACCAATAGCAAGCCCTTCAGGAATGTTGTGTAAGGTAATCGCTAAGGCTAATAATGTAGTTCGATGCCAAGGCGTTTTGATTCCCTCCGTTTCTTTAAAGTTGATATGTACATGAGGTAAAATTTTGTCCAAGCTGAAGATAAACAAGGCGCCCATTCCAAACCCTATGGCTGCAGGAATTACTTTTATAAATCCTTCTCCGGGACTCATCTCAATCCCTGGGGCCAATAAGCTCCAAAAACTTGCTGCAACCATAACGCCCCCCGTAAAGCCTAACATCCCATCAAGCACAATACGGTTCATTGTTTTTACAAAAAAAACAGTAGATGCACCTAATGCAGTAAGTCCCCAAGTAAATAGTGTAGCGTAAAATGCTCCTGCTATGGGACTAATAGATAAAAAAAAGTCAACTATATTTTCCATGCGAGAAGTTAATTATAGCAAAAATAAAGAGTTCCACAGAATATTCTATCAATTCAAGCCGATTTAATTACATTTACAAGGCGTCTATGAAAAAGCAGCATTTTGACTATATCGTTTGTGGAGGAGGAGCTTCTGGCTTATTATTTTTAAAAGCACTAACCGAAGATCCTTTTTTTAACGATGCCACTATTCTCCTGATTGAAAAAGAAACTAAAAATTCCAATGACCGAACTTGGTGCTTTTGGGAAGAAGAACAAGGAGCTTTTGATTCCATAGTTCATAAGGAATGGGGAACCGCTCAATTTTTTTCAAAATCACTTCATCTTGAATTCGATTTAACCCCCCTTCGCTATAAAATGTTACGCTCTCAGCCATTTTATAAAACGATTTATGATCGTGTAAAAAAAACCAAAAACATTAAACTACTCCAAACTCAAATTCTAGATCTCCAATCAAAAGGCGCCGTCACTCAAGTGATTACCTCTGAAGAAACGTATGAATCAACACGGGTTATAACCAGTCTCTATGACCATAATGCCCTTTTCCAGCAAAAAAAATATCCTGTGCTACAACAGCATTTTATGGGATGGTTTATTGAAACACCTAAAGCCTGTTTTGATCCCACAAAAATTCTGTTTATGGATTTCAATATCCCTCAAAATCAGGAAACCCGTTTTTTATATGTTTTGCCTTTTGATGAAACACACGCCTTGTTTGAATACACTTTTTTTTCTGAGAAAGTCTTAGATAAAAAAGTCTATGAAGAAGGCATCGAAGACTATTTAAAGAAAAAAGGAATTGACACCTTTACCCTGATAGAAAAAGAACAAGGCAACATCCCCATGAGTTGCTTCCCTTTTGAACAAGCCAACACCCCTTCCTTACTCCACATAGGAACTGCTGGCGGTTGGACTAAAGCCAGCACTGGATTTACTTTTCTGAACACCAATAGACAGGTTCATCGATTGATCGACTTTTTAAAAAAAGGGAAGCCCTTAAATGAATTTACTGCAAAAAATAGATTTCGCTTTTACGATTTACTTTTTCTCGATGTCTTGAGTAAATACAACTCAAAGGGAAGTGAATTGTTTGAGCGAATGTTTGCTAAAAATGACCCTTTAAGAATCTTTCGCTTTTTAGATGAAAAAACAGCCCTTTGGGAAGACCTATTGATTTTAGCTTCCTTCTCTTTCCAACAAAAAAAGTGGTTTATTTATGCCCTTTTTCGGCGGTTTTTTTAATATTTACGTTCCATTAGATTCTGCCCAAATTTTTTAAAAATAGACTTCCCCTGCGAATCTAATGAAAGGGAATCGAGTTTTTCAAAAGCTGCTTCTGTGTACTGTACTACCAAGGATTGTGTCCTTGTCTTGGCTCCCGAAGATTCAAAAAGTTCTTTAACAGCCTTAATTTTTTCCTCTGCTTTTCCTGAAGATGTCTTTTCTGAAAACCATCTTAAAATTAAATCCTGATCGGCCTTGTTTGCTTGTGACATCGCTTGGTGGTAAAGAATCGTTTTTTTGTTTTCAAGTATATCTCCCCCTACTTGTTTTCCAAAAACTTTAGGGTCACCAAAAGCATCTAAAAAGTCATCTTGTATCTGAAAAGCTGTTCCTAATAAAACACCAAAATCATACAGCCCCTGGGCGTCTTGATTCGAGGCACCCCCAACTGTAGCCCCCATTTTTAAAGCACACCCTACCAAAACAGCTGTTTTTAAACGAATCATTTCCAAATAATATTCCTGACTGACATGGGATTGTGTCTCAAAATCCATATCGTATTGCTGTCCTTCACAGACCTCGATAGCCGTTTGACTGAGCATTCGAGTTAAACTAGAAAATAGGCTGTCTTCATAGACTTCCAAACTCTGGTAAGCTTGAACCAACATAGCATCCCCAGAGAGAATTCCAGTATTCAAATTCCATTTCTCATGAACCGTTGGGTTCCCCCTTCGCAACGGGGCATCATCCATAATGTCATCATGCATCAAAGTGAAATTATGAAATAATTCAACTGCTAAAGCAGCGGCTAGCCCCCTTTCCACAGGAACATGATAAGCATCAGTAGCCATGAGAGTGAGTATGGGACGAATGCGTTTTCCTCCCAGATGAAGAAGGTACGAAATGGGTTGATACAGACCCGCAGGGGCTTCCTTTTGAACGATAGATTGAAGGTGATCCTGAAACTGTTTCGTATAGTCTAACATGAAAATTGATTTTTGTAAAAATAAGATTTAATCCAATGCTAATAGAAAAAGAAACTTTGGAAACTTTTTTTGTGTATTACGTTTCTTTGTTTAGATTTGCACAAAAAATTGGATGAAGGAGGCTATTGTAGCACAAGCGATTGATCTTTTTTTAAAGTACGGTTTTAAAAGTGTGACCATGGATGAGATTGCTCAGCAGATGAGGATCTCCAAAAAAACCATATACACCTGCTTTTCAAACAAACAAGCTCTTGTAAGAGAAGCTGTGTTCTTTCACTTTAGTTGTGTTTTAAAAAAAATCAAAACCATCTCTCAACAAGCAAAAGATCCAATTATTGAGTTGTATCAACTGAAAAAAGAGTCATTGAAACACATGACCAATGAGCACACTTCTCCTCAATACCAACTTCAAAAATTTTACCCACTTCTTTACGAAGAATTAAGAGTCATCGAATTTGAGTCTTTAAGTGGGATCTTCTATGAAAGCTTGAGAAAAGGGGTTGAGACTGGATTATTTCGCCCAGAAATCAATCTCGACTTTGTTACCCGAATTTTCTTTAACGGGATTAAAGGGGTGTCAGACATCAACTTATTTCCAATTGAAAAATACAAAATGGATGCGCTGTTGATTGATTTTTCAGAATACCATTTGCGCGCTATATGTACCCCCTTAGGAACCGAAAAATTAGAATTCTACAAAAAAGAACTTGACATATGATAACCAAATTCAAAGTACTTTTCCTTTTGGCTTTTGTTCCCCTTGTGTTCAATGCACAAGAACTGCCCGAACGAGTTAGCTTACAAGAAGCTATAACATACGGAAGAGAGAACAACCGACAGATCCTCAATGCCGATCGAGAAATCCAACGAGCCTATAAAGAGCGTTGGAGTGTAATCGCTATAGGTTTGCCTCAAATTAATGCAAATGCGTCCTATCAAAATTTTATTGAACTCCCTACCTCCTTAATTCCCGCCCAATTTTTTGGTGGAAAAGAAGGCGAATTTGCAGAAGTTCAGTTTGGAACTCCCCAAAATATGGTCGCAGGAGCAACACTCAGTCAATTGATTTTTGATGGTTCTTATATTATTGGATTGGAAGCCTCTAAGGTGTATTTGTCGATTTCTGAAAACATCCTTGAAAAAACTGTATTAGAGATTAGAAAAAATATTGTCTCTACGTACAGTTCCATCCTACTAATTCAAGAAAACATAAAGTTCTTAGAAAAGAACAGGGATAATTTAGTTGCAAATCTAGCTGAAATCCAAGCACTTTTCCGAAATGGCTTTGGAGAGGAAGAAAGCGTTGAACAACTGCGCTTGACACTTTCCGGAATCGAAACCCAACTTCGTTATGCTCAGAATACCGAAAAAATAACGCTGAATATGCTGAAATTACTCATGGGATTTCCAACAGAAGCCCCTTTGCAGCTATCCGATTCCCTAGATTCACTTACAACTAAAGGTTTATTTGAAGAAAAAATTGAAGCAAAACCCAATCTTGAAAGTAACATAGACATCAAGATTGCAACCAATAATTTGAAGTCTGAAAGTCTTTTATTCAAATATGAGAAATCCAAAAGTCTTCCTCAATTAACCGCTTTTTTAAATGGAAACTATACAGGGAACAGTGAAACCTTTTCCTTTATTGAATCGAATCAGAAATGGTTTGGAGCTGCACTTTTTGGGATCAATCTTAACGTTCCCATTTTTAGTTCGCTAAAAAGAAGCGCCGATACACAAAAAGCAAAAATTGCCGTAGATCAGGCCAGAACGAGTTTGGAGGAAACACAAGAACGAATAAATATTGAAGTTCAAGCCGCTCAAAACGATTATAGTCTGGCGGTTGAAACTTATTTTACAAACAAAGAAAATTTGGCATTAGCCTCACGCATAGAACAAAAAAATCAATCGAAATATTTTGAAGGACTTGCCAGTTCGTTAGAACTTCGCCAAGCACAGCTGCAGTTGTTCTCAGCTCAAAACAGCTACCTCTCTTCCATTCAAAATGTCATCCAAAAAAAATTGAATCTAGAAACCCTTCTTAACACTTCAGAACAATAAAAACATGAAAAAAGTAATTCTTTTAGTCAGTCTTTCCCTAAGCTTAATCCAATGTGGGCAAAAAAATGAAACCCCATTGAAAGCCGCTAATTTACCAGTGAGTTTAGATGAACTCACGGTTCAAAAAGACCGCTATATTCAGCAAATAAATACCTTGACCTTAGAATTGAATCAGGTCAATTCAGCCATAGAGAAATTAACCGTAAATGAAAAACGTGTACTTGTAAGCGCAATCGCTTTAAAAACATCAGCTTTTGAACATGCAATTGATATTCAAGCCAATATTAAGACACGCCAAAATTTACAACTGTACCCTGAATTAGGCGGAAAGCTGGAAAAGATCATCGTTAAAGAAGGGCAAGAGGTAAAAAAAGGAACACTGCTTGCCGTTATTGATGATGCTGGTTTTCAAGAACAAATTGATCAAATGCAACTTCAATTGGATTTAGCTAAAACTACCTTCGAGAGGACAGCGCGCTTGTGGGAACAAAAAATTGGTTCTGAGATGATGTTTCTCGAAGCAAAAACACGTTATGAAGCACAGAAGAAGCAATTGGACCAAATGAAGAAACAGTTGGCTAAAGCAAAAATATATGCTCCTTTTGATGGCATAATAGACGAAATTTTCGCAAACCAAGGATCCAACGTAGCTCCTGGAATGTCTCCCGTCCTTCGAATAGTTAATTTAAAAAGCATGTATGTGGAGGCTGATGTTCCTGAAAATTATTTGACAGCCATCACTAAAGGAAGTAAGGCTGTTGTAGAAATTCCAGTTTTAAACCTCACTCTGAATACAACTATCCGACAAACAGGAAGTTTTGTCCAACCCAGCAACAGAACTTTTAGAATCGAAGCTCCTCTAGAAAATGCAACTGGTCAAATAAAACCTAACCTCAACGCAAAACTTAGCGTGATCGACTATATCAACCCCAATGCTATTCTGGTTCCTCTGAGAACAATCCGAGAAAATGCTGAAGGAGAAAACTACGTTTTTGTATTAACAGACCCTGAAGGTGATAATAACTATATCGCGAAACAACGTTTTGTAACCCTGGGGAAAACAAAAAATGAAATGATTGAAATTACGGAAGGTATTTCTGAAAATGATTTGCTTGTTGATGAGGGGGTAGGCCTACTTGTCCCGGATCAGAAAGTTAAACGCATTGAGCAATAAACGCCAAACAAAATGAAAACACCCAAGATTAAAGAATTTTTACCCGCTAGCTGGGCCATAGATCACAAAACCGTGATTTATGTTATCATGGCTATCTTTTTCATTTTAGGGGTTAGTTCCTATTTCTCCATGCCTAGAGAAACGTTCCCTGAAATAAATGATACCAAGGTTTTTGTCAGTACGATTTACCCAGGAAATACGGCAGAAGATATTGAACGGTCGATTACAGATCCTTTAGAAGAAGCATTAAAAGGGGTTCCCAATTTAGTGGAGATTCGTTCTACTTCTTCTGAAGATTTTTCAGTGATTGAAATTGAATTTGATGAAAACATCACTATTGACGATGCCAAACAAAAAGCAAAAGATTTGGTAGATGGAATTACTTCTGGTCCCGATTGGCCGGTATTTAATAATGCAAAAGTAGAACCCAATATCTTTGAATTGGATTTTTCAGAACTTCAGCCTATTCTCAATATTAGCTTGCAAGGAGATTATCCGATAGAACAACTCAAGGTTTTTGCTGAAAAAGTTGAGTACCGTATCGAACAATTGCCTCAGATTAAAGAAGTTAATATTCGAGGAATCCAAGTTTTTGAGGTAGAAGTAGCGGTGGACATTTACAAGATGACAGCGGCTAAAGTTTCATTTAACGATATTATAGGCGCCATCTCAAGAGAAAATACTACCATTTCTGGCGGGAACATTGTTAGTGGTGGGCAGCGTAGAAATATTCGGCTCACTGGTGAAATTGAAAATCCCGAAGATTTGGCAACTTTTGTTGTAAAAACTGATAACGGACCTGTCTATCTGGGAGATATAGCAACCATATCCTTTAAAGAAAAGGAAGTGACTTCTTTTGCGCGTTCTTTTGGCAAAAAAGCAGTTTTATTGGACGTGGTAAAACGAGGAGGGAAAAACCTCGTTCAAGCCTCTATGGATATCAAAGAATTGGTTGCAGAAAATGAAACTTTAGGCTTACCCGATGACTTAGAAATTGTAGTTTCTAATGACCAGTCCAACATGACCCTTAACCAAATCAGTGAACTGGTAAACAGTATTATTTTTGGGGTCATCTTAGTAGTAACGGTTTTGATGTTCTTTCTTGGTTTCCGCAATGCCCTCTTTGTAGGATTTGCAATTCCAATGTCGATGTTTATGTCCTTTATGATCATGTCCTTTTTAGGATATACACTCAATACGATGGTGCTTTTCGGACTTGTTATGGGTCTTGGTATGCTCGTTGACAATGGAATCGTAGTTGTAGAAAATGTATATCGTTTGATGGAGAAAGAGGGGATGTCCCGAATTCAAGCAGCAAAAGCAGGGATTGGTGAAATTGCGTATCCGATTATTGTCTCCACCGCCACCACTATAGCAGCCTTTGTTCCGCTAGGAGCTTGGCCTGGTTTGATGGGAGAATTTATGATCTATTTCCCCATTACACTCTCTGTGGTATTGGGATCTTCCCTAATTGTTGCTATTTTCTTTAATTCCATGTTGGTTTCCCAATTCATGGAAATCAGTGATCGTGAAATCAGTACGAAATCCCTTTGGAGATTAACTTTTTTTATGGGTGGTCTTGGAATACTCCTGCTGTTTGGAGGTCCTCAAACCCGGATTTTTGGAAATCTAATGGTTCTGATCCCAGCCCTTTTTTGGTTGTATAAATTTTTTATAAAGAAATGGGCTTTGGCTTTTCAAAATTCATTTTTAATACAAATGGAAAATAGCTATCGCAAATTTTTAAGATTTGCCTTAAGTGGAAAGAAACCTTATCTCTTTTTAGGGGGTACATTTTTTCTACTCTTCTTTTCCTTTGCCCTCATGGGAATTTTCCCGCCCAAAGTAGAGTTTTTCCCAAACAATCAACCACAACAGGTTTTTATTTTTTTAGAATACCCTGAAGGTACAGCAATTGCAAAAACAAACGCTACTACCAAAAAAGTGGAACAAGAAGTTTTATCCGTTTTGAAGCGACCCGAGTTCACTAAAAACGGAGTCAATTTACTTGTTGAGTCTATGGTTGCCCAAGTAGGTGAAGGTGCGGGAAATCCATTTATTGATAATGGAAATACCAACGAACTTCCTCATAAAGGCAAAATTACTTTGACTATGCGTGAATTTAATTTGCGCGAAGGAGTCTCCAGTGAAAGTCTTCGCAAAGCGATACAAGAACAACTCAATGGAAAATTTCCTGGCATCGCTATTTCAGTGGAAAAAGATGCCAAAGGACCACCAGCAGGGTATCCAATCACCATTGAAATTACTGGAGGAGAATACCTGGATTTAATTCTTACTGCAGAGGAAATGAAAGATTTTCTCAATCGAGTAAACATCAGTGGAGTAGAAGAACTTAAAATTGATGTAAATAAAAACAAACCCGGAAGTGAACTCGAAATTGATCGAGAAAAAGCAGGTGAATTGGGTGTTTCAGCTTCACAAGTAGGTCAGCTGCTCCGAACCTCGCTTTTTGGATCAAAAGCGGGAGTGTATAAAAAAAATGGGGATGATTATGACATTAACGTTCGTTTTAATGAAGCAGATCGTTATGATAAAAATGCCTTATTTAATCAAAACATCATCTTTAGAGATCCCGCTAACGGTCAAATTAAAGAAATCCCTGTTGCTGCTTTAGTGACGCAAAAAAACATTACCAGCTTTAACGCCATCAAACACCGAGACCTTAATCGGGTTGTTACTTTATATTCTCCCGTACTTGCGGGTTACAACGCAAACGAAGTAGTCAATCA
>Ga0181603_10003472_pt1 | contig 11844 bp, 11 predicted proteins | sample 041ome_13_FD_148633 | JGI IMG/M metagenome (GOLD analysis project Ga0181603, IMG submission 148633) | Coastal salt marsh microbial communities from the Groves Creek Marsh, Skidaway Island, Georgia - 041409US metaG (spades assembly) | ecosystem: Environmental > Aquatic > Marine > Intertidal zone...
ACGTGCGCTCACACATTGACAGAGTGACACACGTTAAAGGTTGAGAACCGCCTGGGCCAGTCACCCAGATGAGTTACTAACAATCAATCAATGGCCTCTAAGGGGTCATTGTGTTGCACCGGATCGTAGCTTTCAGCCGCTCGTATAAACAACCAAAACAACTCACCTTGTGATACCACGCCAAGCTTTCCATAAAGCCTTTTCCGATACACTCGTTCCGTCTCAGGCGAAATCCCTAGGATCCTAGCGCCCGACTTTGAGGAGTGCCCCTTGAGAATAAGGACACAAATCTCACGCTCTCGCTCGCTGAGCTTACTGGCACCAAACGACTCAAGTGCTGTTGTCACTGTAGATCTGGATGGCTCCATCTCAGCGTCTATCCCGTGCTGGTGATGAATAACCAAAGACTCTACAAGCTGCACCAACTCACCTAGCGAGCTCTGTTCAGCATGGGTAAACTTGTCGGACGCCGCTGACCGCTCGATCAATACCCCAACAGACCGGTCTGAGGACAAACGGATAAAAAACATGCCCTCGTCAACCACACACTTAGGCTCATAATAAGTCCGATAGTACTCAGACGAAGCAAAACCATCGGGGATTAGCTCATCTATCGGGTAAAACCCTGTGACAGCATTGTTACGAACAAGCTCCGAGTAATAGGGGCCAATCAAATAAGCCGCGCGTAAAAGTTTTTGGTGAAGAAAATCTCGGTGTTCAGAGCTGTTGTGATCATAGAACCTTTGCGGTGCCTCGGCGTCGCGGTAGTACCATACAGAGCAATCAGAAAAGTTGACCGTTGCGCGTATCAAATCTGACAGCGCCCTGTAAAACTGACTCTTGTGCAGCGAGTCCACAGCGACGGCAAATTTTGATACAGTGTTCTTTTCCAAGCGTATCTCCTCTTATATAACTGGCAAGTCAATGACCAAGAGCACCAGAGCAGGCCGGCCCCAAATACGTGGTGAAGAGCGCCGGAGGCGGCTAAAAGTAGCTGCGCTTGAACTACTTTCAGAACGGAAATTTAAAGATATAAGTTATCAAACATTAGCAGCTAAAGCAGGACTTCCTTTAGCATCTTGCTATCACTTCTTCGCCAATAAGCTCGACTTGGTTCGGTCTGTTGCCGACGACTTAACAGAGGAATACACTGCTGCTGTCCTAAACTCGTCGCTCTACCAGCAAAACAACGCTTGGGAAGACATCATTTCCAGCTGGATAGATGCAACTGTTAGCCATCACTCACGCAGCGCAGCTGAGCTACAGATCTTTTTTGGTGGCGACATCCCTCTCCCCATAAGGAAAGACTCTCTAGAGCGTGAGAAAATAATCAGCGATAGGCTGTGGGAACTGATCAAAGAAAAAGCATCTTGCGGCGAACTCGCAAACAGCCAGCGAGTTTTATTCTACGGAGTAGAAATAGGGCGAACCGTTCTTGCCCTGGACTACCAGGAACACAAGACAATTACACCCTTTGGAGCAAAGAACGCCAAACTCGCGACGATCGCCTACCTAAAAAACTATCTTGATTGAAAATCAACGGCAATTAAATCAAGTTTGCCAGACTGAATTACCGAACGAAGCTGTCATAAAGCTGTTGACTGACCCCCGCAGACCAGCCGCCATCTACGTTGACCGTTTGGCCCGAGATGTACTTGCTCTCATCTGAGGCTAAAAAATGATACACGCCAACCAAGTCTGAAAGCTGCCCTAACCTCCCCGCGGGTGTAAGTGCCTCTGCCAAATCTCGCCCCAGATCACTACCGCCCATATCGGTCTGAAAAAAGCTTGGACATACCGCGTTAACCCGTATGGCTTTTTTACCGAACTCTAGCGCAGCAACACGTGTCAGACTATCGACGGCTGATTTCGTCGCCGAGTACTGGCTGTTTCCTGGCACGCCGATGGTCCCAGCTCGAGACGAGGTGTTAATAATTGAGCCACCGGGTGAAACAAATTGATCTGCGTGTTTCATACCAAAAAAAACTCCGTAGGTATTAACACTGAATATTTTTTCCAGATTCTCTTTCGTACCTTTAGCGATCCTAAACCAATTTTCGTCAGCAACAATTCCAGCATTGTTGACCAAAATTTGAATATTCCCATGCTTCTTTGCCACGGCTGACATTACCTCATAAACGTTGTCTTCATCACTCACATCCAGCTCGTAATGTTCATCGAGCCCAGCCAAATCAGAAGGCTTCACATCGCCGGTACATACGATAGCTCCTGCTTCGATATAACGCTCGGCGACAGCGCGGCCAATACCGCTGGCGCCGCCTGTTATGAGTGCAACCTTGCCTGTTAAAGAAAACATCGGACCGTTCTCCCTATCCTACGACTTCAAAAGACGAACGCGGTACCTAGACAAAATTGTAAAGATAGCCACACAGATCACCGCAGTAGTCATGCCGAATATGAAGACGTTGGAATAGTCTGATGTGGTGACTAAATTTCCGGCCAAAGCCGGACCATAGGCGCCGCCCAGTGCTTGGGCAGCTGGAACGAATATAATGAGCTTTCCTGTGACATCGAGCTCTCCAACATCAGCCATAAGATAAGGCACAAGAAAGGCCCAACCAAATTCGAACAAGAAGGCGCCAGACATAAACGCAAAATAACTAGGCGCAAGCAGCAAAAGTATCTGGCCAGTCATCAATACGACAAAGGAGAGCCAGTGAGGCGTCAATCGGCCCAGACGGAAACCGAGCAGCATAGCCGCAATAGCGCCCACCATTGCTCCTGACTTTCCCAAAAATAAGAGCAAACCAATGCTGGCATCCCCATAATCCAGAATTTTTGCAGAACGCTCGACAAAGATCCAAGTTGATATCTGCCCTCCAAAATAAATGCAGATCGTGACTATGCCTATCCAAATAATCGCCGCCCGCATTCCAGTATTACGGGGCTTCTCTTCTGTCCTAGCCGCTGCCACAGCAGCAGAAGGGGTTGTCGCTGCCTCCGATCTTGGTATGAGAATTGCCGACCAAGCCATGAAAGCCAGAGCAACTAACGAACCCACAGCAACACCTACATAACCAAAGAATGGCGTAACCAAAATAGGAAATGTTAAGAGCAACAAAGCGGGAATACCGGTCTCCAACGCCAACTTACCGCCAAACGCCGATGCGGATTCTTCTTGCTTGGCCAGTATGGGTACAACGATGGAGAAGACGGGCCCAAAGCACAACCCCACAATGCCCCAGCCAATATACCAAGCGGTCGAGGATGAAGACGCGGCCATTGCCACCATAGCAACACCACCGAGGATAGGGCCGCCGTACATAATAGAGTGCCAGCTTACTTTCTCCTGCAACCAGTACGTCAGGACAATTGATAGGGCAAACATGAACAAAAATATTGAGCTCATATAACCAATCTCATTCGGCAGAAAACCGAATGAGTCAGCGGCGGAGCCGAATATGACGGGAGCAAAATTAAATGGCAGAGCCCCAGCGGCGGACAAGCACCCGGCAGCCCCAATAATTTTCCAACGCCTTGTTGCCGACATAATTATTCTCCTCTTGTCGCGGCTCAATCCCAGCTAGATTCCCCGTAAAGGGCCGACCAAAACTTTGGGTTCAGACTTTTGCAAGCATCAAGGCACTTTCTGTTTGTAGCGGATTATCGTAGTTGCGTGTCAGCGCCTCGGATTCGCCCTCACCTGCAGAAGGCTTATCAAAATCACATTCTCCAGCAACCAGAAAGCGCGAATATATCACTGCATTAGCGCCCCACGACCTTTGGAACACTATCTCCTATTCCGAGGGTCTCCTTATACAGAAAGAAGCAAGGCAGGATTTTCAATGGCTTCATTCATGGCGCTCATAAACCGTACGGCTGGATCACCATCAAGCACCCGATGATCGAAGGTTACGCTGATAGGTAGGATCGTCTGCAGTTTGACCTCGCCATTGACATTCCACGGTCTTTCAATGGGCGTGGAAGGACCAATCAACATAGCATTGGGTAAATTTAGAATCGGTGTACTCCGGTGCCCCGGAGGCGCAAGACCTGCGGTTGTCGAAAAAGTAATGGTAGACCCCACTAAGTCATCCTGCGTGCATTCACCAGCCTTAGCTCTTATCACCGTCTCTTTAATTTTTTCATTCAGCTCAATCAACCCGTATTGGTTTGCATTTCTTATCACCGGGACAATCAAGCCGGAATCAAATTGCGTTTTCCCCGGTACAGAGACCGCAAAACCAACATGCACATCTTTATAGATTTCAATGGCGTCGCCAATCACGCAGGAGTTGGCAAGAGGTACTCGGCGTATCCCATACAGCATAGCTTTGATCAGAAGCGCATTCATTGACACCCTAGCGCCTAACTCTTCCTCCTTTGCCACGAGTTCTGCTCGCGCGGCCATCAATGGTGTCAGGTTGGCCTCCCAGAAGGAGGACAGCTGAGCGGAGGTCTGCAAACTCTCCATCATCTTTGCACCGACTGTCTTGCGCATTCCACTGATAGGAATGGTGGCAAGTAGCTCAGACGTTGATGCGACAGCTGTTAAGGCAGAAGGTTCTGGCCGCCGTCGGACCGCAACCGCCTTCTCTATGTCTCGCTTTACGACTCGGCCCTTCGGACCAGTGCCTATAACGGAGTGCAAATCAATGTCATTCAGCTGAGCTAACTTCCTCGCTAGGGGTGAAGATCTTTTTCGCTGCGCGCTGGAATCATAAGCGCGAACGTCTGGATTAGCTGCCAGCCCGTAAGTGTCCACAGAGGGGGGTAAGCTCGCACTTGCTTGTTGTTGATTTTGGCCATCTGTCTGGATTCCAGCAGATGCCAGCTCATCGGCCGAATCGAAAAACCTTCCAAGTACACTTCCACAGTCAAGGGTCTCGCCCGCAGCAACTAAGATCTTAAAAAATCCAGCTTCTGGCGCCTCTACTTCATATGCGGTCTTCTCTGTCTCGAGGGTAAGTAACTGATCACCTCGTTCAACGCGGGTACCGTCTTCAACCAACCACTCAGCGATAGTGCCTTCGTTCATGGCCATGGCTAATTTGGGTAAGACGTAGTCTCTAGACATGGTTAAATCCTAAGCACAAACGTCGCGAACAGCGCGTTCTATTTTCTCTGGGTTAGGTCTCAGGTAGTCCTCCATGAAACCGCCCGGAATCGGCATATTGGGAAAGCAAACTCTTTTCACAGGAGCGTCAAGCAGGTCAAATGCCTCATCTACAACACGCGCCGCAACGGTGGCGGCAAAGCCACCCATTTCCCAATCCTCATCAACGATTACTAGCCGATTAGTTTTTTCTAATGAATTCAGGATGGTTTCCATATCGATGGGCGAAAACGATATAGGGTCGATCACCTCCATGCTGATTTCACCGCTCAATTTGTCAGCTACCTTCAGCGCAAACTGTAGCTGCTCACTATTAGCTAGCACAGTGACATCGCTTCCCTCTCGCTTGATGCTAGCTTTATCTAGCGGGAGCTCATAGCTCTCCTCAGGAACTGGCCCCTTGAGCATCATTACGCCGGTACACCAGGGAATCATCACAGGACTGTCGTCACGTATCGCAGCGGTAAAAATTCCTTTGGCATCATATGGCGTGGATGGAATAACCACCCGCAATCCTGGCGCACGGCTGTAATACCCATGTATAGGCATTGCGTGATCATTTGCAGTTCGTTTGCCAATACCCCACGCTCCTGTCATCACAAGCGGCGCGGGTCGTTTACTGCCGTGTAGAAAGTATTGTTGGCCTGTCATCACCGCTGTCTCGGTGAAGACAGTCATTGCGGTACTGGCAAACATAAAATCCACAATTGGCCGATATCCTAGAAGCGCGCTTCCGAAAGCCGTGCCATGCATCGCTGACTCAGAAATGGGAGTGTCTACTATTCGTTCTGGACCAAATTCATCAACAAGATTCAAGGTATGCGGGTAAACACCACCGCGAACGTCTTGACCGACGACAAAAACCTTTTCGTCGCGCCGCATCTCCTGCTGAATTGCTTCACGAATGGCGTTTACAAAAGCCAGTTCTCTCATCAGACGACACCTGTTTTCTTTGGTGGATAAACATCAGCTAATAGCTCAGCCTCAAGCGGTGATTCGACAGGGCTCTCGTCGGCAAACCGCACGGCCTCATCGACTTCACGCTCCGCCTGCTCGTGAATCTGATCAATTTCCGATTGGGATAGCAGCGATTCATCCAAAACCCTTTTGGTCGCAACCTTCACAGGGTCGCGCTCGAGCATGGCTGCGTATTCACTTTCTTCTCTAGGTGTCCATCCGCGGAGGTCTCGATTTCCGATATCGTGTTCTTTGAAACGTAAACATTTCGCTTCGATAAACGTTGGTCCGCCCCCAGACCGAGCGCGTTCAATAGCCGGTATTACCGCTTCCGCAATCGCAAAGACGTCTTGTCCATCTTCAACAATAACGTGTGGGATATTCAAACCTTGTGCAACGGTCGACAAATGCTCGGTGGGATGCATTTCTTCCACCTCGGCAAATATCGACAAACCGTTGTTTTCACAAAAATGAATTATGGGAAGCTGCCAGTTTGAGGACAATAACAAGCCCTCATGGGATCGCCCCGTTCCCATAGCACCATCACCGAAGCAATTCATTACAACTTGACCGCGCCCATTACGCTTGGCAGCCCAACCAAAGCCAGTACAAGGCACAAAATTGTGTCCAATGTAGGCCGTGGTTCCAAACACATTATGTTCAGGAAAGGCGTAGTGCCACGCGGCCCTGCCGGCGCAGCAACCTGTACTTTTACCCGCGTGCTCTGCAATGTACGGCTTTACATCGATGCCCTTACTAAGCATGTGGGTGATGCCATGCCCACGATGGTGGGGAAAAAGTATGTCGTCATCAGTCAAAAAGGACCCTGCCGCCACGCCGGGAGCGATCGCCCCCTCCGCAGGGTGATAAAACCCAATTAATTTGCCCTGCATCATACGGCTGTACATCATCTTACCGAACTTGTCCGCTCGTATAAGGTTAGTAAACAACCGTCGAGTGTCGCTGATATCAAGATCCATGCTTTAGCCTTTGTGTAACACAGTCTGAGAAGGCGGTATTCAAGAACGAGCGGCCGGGACAAACAAACGCCCGCCATCTGCCTGAATAAATTGAATGCGTGGAGCAGCTCGTCAGCGAACATCCACATGAGCTGATAACGAGACTCATATGGATGCTTTCGCCGGAGCGCTGATCAATCGACTAACTAAAAGTCGTATGAAAGACGTACGCCATATAGTCTTGGCTGAGAGATGAATACGCCACCGTCACCAAAATAATTGGTTGCGTAGATCTCGTTTGATAAATTCTGGCCGTACAGGGAGACCGACCAGCCCAACGCCTCACTGCGGACTCCTGCACTCATTCCTACCAGTGTGTAGGATTGTTTTTCGAAATCGTCATTGAACACGGTGAGGTAGTGGTCACCGGTATGACTCACATTGACCTGGAGTGAACCCAGCAGACCATTCCCCACTGATGCTTCGTACCGCCCGAACGCGGTATAAGCTGTATCTGGCGCAAAGGCCAGCTCATTACCATCGACTGCCGGCCGGCTGGAATCAGAAATTTCGGTGTCTAGCAACGAAACGCTCGCGCCAAGCTCAAGTCCACTGACGGGCGCCCACAGTACTTCGGCTTCAAATCCAGTAACGTCTGCTGAATCTAAGTTAGTCATTGTAGAGAGCTGCCCAAATGGAGGAACTTCTGTTGGCACTCGCTGCTGGGGATCCTGATAATCGTAATTGAACAGGGCGAGATTGATTCTGAGTGAGTCGCTGGCATCCCATTTCATACCCACTTCGTGTGATAGTACCTCTTCATCATTGAAAGCAGTTAGCTCGCCATTGCTGGTGGCCGCATCTGAACGGAAACCTCCACTTTTAAAGCCTTTGGAATGGCTGTAATAGAGCAGCATATCGTCGCTTGCTCGCCAGTCGAAGCCGACACGATAGCTCACACCGTCGGTAGTGTACTCCTGATCCGGAACTGGAAGTCCGCCGAGCGCTTGTTGATTGTCGGTAAATACTAAACTACCGGCCTCACCGGTCGGTGTATCCGGTCCGCCGACGAACCAAAGTTTGTAAAAGGGCTGGTCCCGCTGTTCGTCGTCGTAGCGTAGACCCGCTATGAATGAGACGCTTTCGGATAACGCATACTCAGCGTTGGCAAAAACCGACTGAGTGGTATTTTCATGGGAAAATCGGTAGTTAAAGGGCGCCGTGAAGTAACCTATAGAGTAATGATCGTCATCATTCTGGTTTAGTTCACTATCGGCATAAAACGCGCCCACTAGCCAGAATAAGTCACCAGTCTCAGACTCTAAGCGCAGTTCTTGCGTAAACTGAGAGAACTCTTGCAAATAGATCTGTGTAAAAGCTGTTTCCGCGGGAATGCTGTTAAAACCGATAGTATCAATTCCCTCATCTCGATCGAAATAGTCGTATCCGGTTATAGACACGAGTTTGGTGCTATCGGACAGCGACCAGTCGACCTGTAGGCTAGCGCCTGAGAAGGTACTGTTACGTGGTGAGAGAAATTCGGCAGATGTTTTTTCATCGTAGGGATTCGGATCATTGAACAAACTAGTCGTTGGTGGGTTGTCCCCTTTGTCCGTAGCGTGGTGAAGGATGCCCAGCACCTCAACATCATCAAGCTCCCACAAAAACTGTGCACGCACAGCGAGGGTTTGCATGTCACCGGGTTCAGGGTCGACCTTACCTAGAAATTGAGTCCTAGAGTCTGCGGTTCCATCAATGCCAACAGTACCCGGCGTTGGCTGACCGGGAAACGTAACAGTTTCATAGGCGCCATCAGAGGAAATACTTTGAATAGAGAGTCTGGCACTCAAGCTGTCGGTAATGGGCCCGCCCACAGCACCCTCGAGCTCCACCGTATCATATGCGCCATATCCTACTTGAACGTAGCCCTCAACTTCTCGGGTCGGCTTTCGAGTGATAACGCTCACCGCTCCACCGGTTGTATTCTTACCCCATAGAGTGCCTTGGGGGCCCTTGAGGATCTCCACTCGCTCCAAGTCAAAAAGCTGTGGGCCGCTATTAATATTTGATGCCTTTACAATTCCATCTACGTAAACCGTTGCAGCGGGTGCGGTGCCTGCACCAAAGTCATTAACATTGATGCCGCGTATGGTGAATGTTGGAGCATTGCCGTACTCCATATTAATTTGGACACCAGCCGTATAATCGGCAAGCTGGGACGCTCGCGTAACGCCAAGCTCCTTAAGTTGGTCACCAGAGAAGGCACTAACCGCAATGCTTAAATCTTGCGCGTTTTGCTCCCGTTTCTGCGCTGTGACGATAACCTCCTCTAGCAAGCTCGATTGCGCTTGGACCCCCGCAGCAGTCAGCAGCGTCAGCGCCGTCGATACTGCAAGAACGATCTTGGTTGGCTTAGAAGTTATTATTTTCATTCGAGAGATCCTCTGTGTCATTTGTGGCTTTGCTAGCTGACCTCTAGATTACATAAAACTAAAAACTATTCGAGTTTTGTTTTGTACCACAATTGAGTTAGGAGCCAAACCACAACGTTCTACCGAGCTCTATTCGAAATTCGCGGCGGGGGAACTACCAAGGTAGTTTGATGGGGTGCCACAACCCAAGGGAGCCTCCAAAAACTCCAGGATGTTGCCGTCACAGTCTTTCCCGTAAACATAGCGTGAGCCGTCGCCAAAATTTACAGGCGGACTTTGAAAGTCCATACCGCAGGCCTTCATGCGACTATATTCTTCTTCCAAATTCTCAACCTCAAAGCACAGGTGCGCGATGCCAAAGTCGATACTTCGCCTGTTCGGCTGCACTGGATCAGGGCTTAAGAACTCGAAAATTTCGATGAAAGCTTTTCCTACCTTGATATGAACAAACCGAGCCGAAGAACCAGCTACCTCCAAACTTCTATCCGCATGCGCTGTGCCGACAGGCCAACCTGACTCTGAAGTCGCCACTTCAGCACCGAGTACTCGGCAGTAAAAGTCTACACACCGCTCCAGATTAGGCGTCGACAATGCTACGTGGTGCAATCCAAATTTCACGGTGAAGTTCTCCCTCGTTGTAGTGCGTTGCCCCGGCGAACCCAATGGGCATGTGATGAAGCAGGTATGTGCTCTGATGATAACGATTAATTGTTTCTAGGGTGTTTAGCTCTAGGCTGGCGTTCCCGCAAAGGTCAAAAATCCTCCACCGAAATTGGCTGCAGGAACTGGCTTCAATCTGTATTCCAGCTACGGGTCATTGAGCTGATCAACGAACTTGTTAGTTGAAGTGCCACCTCAAAGGAAGTCAATGTCCAGTTTAAGCTGTCGTGTTCGCAACCCACTATTAACTCATATGCGGTAGTTGTCCTAACATGGAGACGAGATTAGGGTGAGTTGACCACAAACAATACAATCAGGCCGGCCCGTATGAAGTTATGTCAAAATAAAGTTGTCATTGTTACCGGGGGGGCAAAAGGCATAGGACGGGCTATCAGCGAGGTGCTAGCACATGAGGGTGCAAGCGTAATGATTGTTGATGTTCTAGAGCCTGAAGGCTTAGAAACAAAGGAACTAATACGGCAATCAGGTGGAGTCGCTGACTACATTCGTTGTGACATCACCAAAGCAAATGAGGTAACTGCAGCAGTAGCAGCAACTGTGTCAACTTACGGGCAATTAGATTGTCTGGTTAACAATGCTGGAATTGGGGTGACCGGCGCGCTGGTTGATATGACTGAAGCCGATTTCGACCGCATTACTGCAATCAATCTGAAAGGCTCTTTTTTATTTCTACAAGGCGCCATCACCGAAATGACGAGGCAGGGTAGCGGCGGTTCCATCGTGAATGTGGCATCCGTTGGCGGCCTTGTGGGAACACCTCAGTACGCTCTGTACGCTATGACAAAACACGGCCTAATTGGCCTAACTAAATGTGCAGCGCTAGAGTACGCCCGAGACAATATACGGGTTAACTCCGTTTGTCCTGGACCTACGCTTACTCCGATGTTGGAGGAAGTGGCTAGGCAGCAAGGGCTATCGGATGTCGATGATCTAGCGACTCAACAGAGGGTGCCCATGGGCCGCCTTGGTAGAGCTGCCGAAGTCGCCGAAGCCGTTGCTTGGCTATGTTCTGACCGTGCATCTAATACCACGGGCTCTAATTTGTTGGTCGATGGAGGATACACTGCTCAGTAGAGTCAGCGGCTAGCCTTATCGGCATTTCGTTATATGCAGCGAAACTCCTGTTTCCCGATTACGGCAAACAACTCACGCGCTAGGACGTGACCCATATCGGGCATTTAGATATACAAACGCCCCAACTAATCAGTCCTTGGGCAAAAGGCGTTTCCACAGTGAATGGCTAGGGGAGAGGTTCCTCAGCGTTCGGCTCTCAATCCTTTTTTGGAATGGCCATGAATATAATTTAGTCTGCTGTCCTCAAATAACGACAGTAGCGAGGAATAAGGGCATGAATGATATGAATGACCAAGTTGCACTCATTAGCGGCGGAGCATCCGGCATAGGCTTAGCTACCGCTAAGAAACTCATCGCCCGCGGCGCAAGCGTTTGGATTGGCGACATTCAAGATGCACAGGGAGAGACAGTAGCCGCGGACATAGGCGCACATTATCTACACCTCGATGTAACCCAGGAATCCGATTGGATATCAGCCGTTGATCGGATCAAAGATCAGGCTGGCAAGCTCACACAAGTCGTCAATAACGCTGGCATAGCCTCTCTAGGCAATCTAGAAACTGTCACCACAGAGGTGTTCACCAAAACTTTGCAGGTGAATCTGGTAGGTGTATTTCTCGGTTGCAAAGTAGCGGCGCCACTGATGACACAATCCGGGGGCGGG
>Ga0181603_10003473_pt1 | contig 11842 bp, 9 predicted proteins | sample 041ome_13_FD_148633 | JGI IMG/M metagenome (GOLD analysis project Ga0181603, IMG submission 148633) | Coastal salt marsh microbial communities from the Groves Creek Marsh, Skidaway Island, Georgia - 041409US metaG (spades assembly) | ecosystem: Environmental > Aquatic > Marine > Intertidal zone...
TCAATTAAAGATGTCGCGCAACTGTATTACAAATGGCGCTCAAAAAGGAAGAAATCACGTCTCGTGAGAGTCCAGATGCCATGCAAAAACGCATGTTTGAAGCCAAGATTGCCGCCATGAATGAGGCTATGAAAGGTGAAAAGGTTCGTTACAAGTCCAAACGAGACCCCGAGAGATTCTTAGATTTCTTGGAGTATCGATTGACGATTTGGGAACAACTCAAGGATGAGAAGTTCTATGCGAAGCGAATGTATGAAAAGACGAAGGAAGTTATTGAGGGTCTCAATTGAGACTTGAGTAGTGACCAGCAATGTAATACACATCTTTAAAACCTAATTCAATAAGTTTCTCTGCTGCAAATCTGGCCCGTTGCCCGGTGTTGCAGTAGACGAGTAGTCCCTTCTTTGGAAGTTCCGCTGTAGTCTTCTTGTTAATCTTATTCACTGGAATGTGGAGAGCACCCCGATAGTGGCCAGCTCTGTATTCTGTCATCGTGCGAACATCAATAACTTTCTTTATCTTCCCCGACCGTATCATCTTCTTGGCCTGGGTGGCACTCACGAGGTTTGCACCCAGAAATGTGTACGCTGTGGCGGCTGCGAGACCTCCGAGAAGAATGAATGGAAGAACCATTTATAGTATGTTTAGATTTTATAAACATTCCAGATGTGTCAAATTCTTAACACTCCCAAGTTCCCCTTTAAACCATGTATTGCACGACAAACTTATTCGCACACCTTTTGAATGATTAGGTCTTTGTGGCACAGAATGTTCAAGTGTGGACGGAAAGATAACCATACAATTTTTCGCCACGTTAAGTTGTACACTTCCTGAAGTGATTGGTGGATCGTCATCTCTTGGGTATATATGTACATTTCCTAAATGACCAATGTCTTTATTAAATTGAATCGCATCTCCATCATCTATATCTATGTAAAAAACACATGATAATAAACTATTTCCATGTGAATGCACTCTATGACCACATCCATTAGGAGTTATAGTAATCCATGACTGTGTAATATACAATTCCATGTTTGTAGCCGGTTTGAAAACATTAGTAAAGTATTCATTTATTGATTTGGTTATCATAATTTTCAAATCATTGAGTTCTGGAATATTAAGTACTCTGTTATTGTTTGTAATAAAGTTACCTCCACCCGTATTTGTATGTCTATCTTTTTTTAGATCTTCTATAATTTTTATTTCTTCTTCAGTCAGTTCTCTTTTTAATCCAGTAATACCAATTGGTGTAGGAAATAATGATATTACATCCATTATAAATGAAAGAATGTAATTCTTTAAATTATACTTTACTTCCTGCCCAATTCATAATTTGTGTGAGGGACCACGAGCTGTTGATACCATTTGGGACTTTAAGTTTCATCACAGTTCTTTTAACTTTTTCAACATCTTTAGGAACTTGAGCCACATGATTCAATCTAAATCTTCGACCATTTGTATTCGTAATTCTAAGAAAGTATCGAAAGTTCGTCACAAAGTATTTCCATTTGAGTGAAGTTCTATTTGATGGTGGAGTATATTTATGTAGAAGTCCCCACACAACCTTCTTCACAAATTCAAGGCGATCTCTTGGATCCTTTGGACCGATGGGTGTTCCCAATGTATCGTGCATCATAGCAATAAAAGCTTCAATGTAGCAAAAGTGATGTTGTGACAACTCGTCATATTGTGAAATCTCAAAAGACCTTTCAAGAACTTTCTTGTTCCGAATATTAACACTTACGTTGTTAAGAAGTTGTTTGTAATTTTCTGTGTTCGTGGTCACAAATCCACCCGTTGGTTGGAAGGAAGAGTTTTTGTTTCTTAATGTGTAGGTATTTCCGTAGACTGTACGAAGTTCATTCCTGAAATCTGACTGACCCGCACCCATTGAATTGAACAACGTGATTTCCTTCTTGTTGTGATTCACTTTTGCGAGTGCGTAGTGACCATCACCACTCTCATAGGTGTGTGAGATATGAAGATACTCGGTACCCTTACGATTTTTTGCAGGTTTAGTCATATTGGATGTTCTGCGACACTTAAACTTGAAATCATAGTCAGCTTCCTTCTTGATGTCTTTCGCAATTTGTTCAAAGACGCCAGGTCTCTGGATGAGTTGCTTAGCCATTTCCGAGGCATCTTCAATAGCCATGAGATATCTCGCCGCGAGGTTTGTATTCATTTTACGCTCAATGTAGTCAGATGTGTCAATTTCGGCATTCTCACCTTTGACTCTCAAAAGGGTGTTGCGAACATTGCGGTTCTTGATAAGTTTAATTGGGACAAGGTCCATCCTAACTTACATATCATTGATATTTTTAAATAACAATCATATATATATGTCGTTAGTTTTAGTATGCCCACCAGTCATCATTGTTGAACGAAAAGTTCCAGTCATGACAGTGAATACGTGTCGTTTGGCTGCGATTTACCCATCCAATAACAACGTGTACCAAGTGGAGATACTCGAGGCACCACCGATAGAAGTGAACAAGGAGGATCAAAATACATAGACATCACAGCCATAGTTTTCTTCTCGGCGATGAGGCGGTCATGCCTGTGTGTATTTTTCAATTTTCCTCATCACATGTGTAAGTTCATCTGAAGAAGAATGGATAATATGTTTCTTGATTATAAATCGTTCAGGCTTTTAGTTCCCGAACGCAACACCAGCCATACCATTCTTAACGCGTAAAATGTTATAGTTGACCGCATAGACACGAGCCGAGGCAGTTGAATCAGCGGTAGTCACACCATTAAGCAACAACTTGGCGTTGTCAATACGGGAAAAGTTAAGGGAGCCACTTGGTTGTGACTTGTCCAAGTTGAGGCAGAATGGCCAGGTGTACACACTGTCTTGAACAAGACTGTCAACACCAAGGGCGGAGCAGTGCATTTCTGGAACAACATCGTGGTGATAGACATTAGACATGTTCTCAAAGAGAGCGGTGCCGTTGATGTACAACGAGCCAGTACCAAAAGTGTAATTGGTTTCCCAATCCGCATCGTTAATGTTACCCGCAACCAGGTGAAGCGCCTTCACTGGGTGGTTAAAGTAGGTAAGATCAAACTCGGTATCGGCTTGTGTACCTGGTTGATATTGAACTTGGTTAATCAACAACTCATGTTCGTTGTCTGTGAAGAACTTGCGTTCATCTGTGTCCAAGTAGATGTAGTTGGCGTAGATTTTTGGAGTACCCGCCGCGGTGTATTGATCTTGGATCTTAATACGCAATTCCACTTCATGGTATTGGAGAGCCACCAATGGAAGGCTCTTGGTCCAGTCTTCGCCGAAGAAGAATGGGATCACATAGTGGTCACCATTTGAGTTGTTTTGGGCAGTTTCAATGGTGTGTCTCATAGTAGCCTTGGCAGAGTTGTCGTTGTACAACACATTGTGAATACCCTGAACGAAGAGGGAGTCAAGTTCGCACACCTTTTGTCCACCAATCCAGAGTTGGAAAGTGGTTGGCTGGGACGCGGAAGTGTCAAACATAGCGTTGTTACCACCTGGCAAAGCAATACCTTCAGCTTCAATCCAGACATAGCTCAAGAGGTCACCCTTGGAGCGGAGTGGGACGACAATTTCATTGGAGGCACCGAAAGTGCCGATGTAATCCACGCGTTCTGGACGCATCGCAAAATTTGTGTGTCGCTTGTAGTTTTGACGGAAAAAACTGACCTGTGGTTGACCAGTAATGTACGCATCCTGGGCACCTTTAGATACAAGGTCAATCAAAGCGGCTGACATTTTTACTAATAAAGTATATTAAAATTTTCGGCCGATGACTACACAACGAGAATTATGGTAGTCTTCCAAGCACTCACTTGGGAATCCAGAGATACAGATGACGAGCACTTGATCAGTATCTTTGGTAAGACCGAGGAGGGGAAGTCTGTCTGTCTTACAACTGCGTTTACTCCGTATTTTTTTATCAAACTTCCCGGGAATATTACTGCCCCAAAAATTCAGAGAGTTTACAATATCCTTGATGAAAAGTGTAAAGATTCCCTGGTAGCCTACTCTGTCATGAAGTCTAAGGATGTCTGGGGATTTCAAAACAATGAAGAGTTTGCATACATGAAAGTCAACTTCAAACACCTTCAGGCTCGCCGTCTCGTGGATTCATTCCTGAGAAAACCCCTTGACAGGACACCCGAACTTTTTGATATTTTTGGGGTCAGGAATGTAAAAGTTTATGAATCAAACCTGGATCCAGTACTGCGCCTGATGCACCGCACAGGAATCCAATCTACTGGATGGTTAGACACGGGGGACAAGTGTATTCGTTCGCATCTCGCCTGCGTTGATTTGGATCTTTTCTGTAATGACTGGACAACCCTCAAGCCTGTGGTGAGGGATGACATCGCTCCATTTGTCGTGGCATCTGTGGATATTGAATGTAATAGTTCTACGGGTAAGTTTCCTGATGCAGATGTTCCCGGGGACGCCTGCTTTCAAATCGCAATCTCCCTATGTAAGTTTGGCTCCGACGAACCATACGATAAGACATGTCTTTGCTACAAGAAGACGGATCCCAATCTGGAAGGTTCCACTATTCTGAGCTACGACACCGAAAGAGAAATGTTGGAGGCATTTCAAAAGTATCTTCACAAAAGTGATGTAGATATCATTACCGGGTGGAACATTTTTGGATTTGATATGGAATACATATACAAGCGTGCACAAGTCAATCGGTGTCACTATGAATTCTTCAACTTGGGTAAGTTGAGGGATACGGAGTCGGAACTTGTCATTAAGAAGCTCTCATCAAGTGCCCTTGGAGACAACCTCCTGAAGTTACTCCCAATGTCTGGTCGCTTCATCTTTGATATGTTCCACGAAGTCAAGAAGGGATACAAATTGGATAGCTATAAATTGGATAGTGTATCTAAATTGTACCTGGGAGATCAAAAAATTGACATGGCACCAAAGGAGATGTTTGCTCGCTACAAGGAGGGAGACCCCGTAAAATTGCGGGAAGTTGCCGAGTATTGTATCAAGGATACACTTCTTCCACATCGCCTGATGAAGAAGCTCTGTACTCTCCTAAATATGGTGGAGATGGCCAAGGCAACTTGGGTTCCAGCAAACTTTCTTGTAGAGCGTGGACAACAAATCAAGGTATTTTCTCAACTGACAAAGAAGGCGAGGGAATTGGGTTTCATGGTTCCGACAATTCGGTATGGTGCAATCCCCGAAGAACCCTACGAGGGAGCTACGGTTCTTGAAGCACAAAAGGGTGCATACTATACTCCAATTACTGCTCTTGATTTTGAAGCACTGTATCCATCAATTATGATGGCACACAATCTATGCTATTCGTCATATGTCATGGACGAGAAGAAGTATGGCGCGGTTCCGGGAATCACCTATGAAACTTTCAAGGTTGGTGACCGAACTTATAAGTTTGCCCAAGATGTACCAAGTCTTTTACCTGCGATTCTTCTTGAATTGAAACAGTTTCGTAAGCAAGCCAAGCGGGACATGGCGGCGGCTACAGGTTTTATGAAGGAGGTCTACAATGGTAAGCAGTTGGCTTATAAAATTTCAATGAACTCCGTATATGGGTTCACTGGAGCAGGGAAAGGTATCCTTCCTTGTGTCCCTATTGCATCTACAACAACATGTAAGGGGCGTGCAATGATTGAAGAAACAAAGAATTATGTTGAGAAGAACTTCCCCGGGGCAAAGGTAAGGTACGGGGATACTGACTCAGTGATGGTTGAGTTTGATGTTGGAGATCGTAAAGGCGAGGATGCGATTGCCTACAGCTGGGAAGTGGGAGAAAGAGCCGCTGAAGAGTGTTCAGCTCTCTTCAAGAAGCCCAATAATTTGGAATTGGAAAAGGTCTATTGGCCATACTTTTTGTATTCAAAGAAGAGGTATGCCGCAAAGTTGTGGACACAGGGGAAAGACGGAAAGATGCACATGGACTATATTGACATCAAGGGCCTCCAAGTTGTGCGACGGGATAACACACCCCATGTGCGAGAGGTCTGTAAGGAACTCTTAGATGTTGTTCTCACATCAAGTGATCCCGGTCCACCAAAGGAGTTGGCCAAAGAGAGGGCGATTGAACTTCTTTCGGGTGATGTCCCCAATCATAAGCTTGTATTGAGCCAGGGTCTCTCGGATACCTACAAGGTTGGTGGTAAGAATGTGTCTGTCACGAGCAAAGAAAGTGTCAATATTAATCAATCGCATGTACAAGTTGTCACGAAGATGCGTCAAAGAAAGCCTGGTTCTGAACCACAGTCTGGGGATCGTGTGCCATACCTGCTCACAAAGACCCAAGATTCCAAAGCCAAAGCGTACGAAAAAGCCGAAGATCCAAAATATGTAGAGGAGCATGGCGTACCTGTTGATTATCACTATTATTTCCTCAATAAGTTCCTCAACCCTGTGTGCGACCTTTTGGATCCACTGTTTGAGAATGTCAAGGATGAAATCTTTGGTGAAATCATTAATCAACACAAACCACCGAAACCAAAGAGGGAACCAGCTCTCAGTACTATGAAGAAGGATGATCTCATTGCGGAATGTAAACGCCTAAGTTTGGATGAAACGGGTACTTTGGCGGTACTCCGAGCCCGCCTTAAGGAGGCAAGACAAGGTTCGGTTGAAGATCTATTTAAAAACTACGAGCTAACACAGAGTAAGAATGAATCTTCACGAGAAGATCATACAGATAGTTGATGAGGAGTTGGAGGAGAGGGTCAACCTAATCATCAACGAATATGCTTTAACAATTTCAAAGAAGCATGCGATACCTTTGGAACTTTTACTGAAGGATATTCCCACTTCATTTGTGAGTACAACTTGTAAAGGAACAAAATCAAGTGGCAGTCGGTGTACTTTCAAAGCAATTCAGAATGGCTACTGTGGTAAACATAGAACCCAAGGTGAAAGGGTATGTCATCGCACATTGTCAAGTTCAAGTCTACACAATCATGGACCAGAGCATATGTTTGTGAGGGGGTGTCCGGGGTGTGAGGTTTCAAAAGAGCTTATAGATTTGGGGGTCTAGTATGGTAATGAGCAAAAACGATATTCTACTAACATCTATCAACAATTTTTACGACAATGAGAAGAATAAATCTACACTTCTGACGATATTGGACAAAACAAGTGGCATTTCTCTCCGCAATTTGGAGTGGTTTATCACAAACTACGCAAAGAAGAATCACACCTCGTATCAAACAGGCGACGGGAAGTTATTCACTGTCCATTGTGCTTACAAGTCAAGCCTCAATGGATACAGTAAGCAACTCTTTGATCCATTTTGTCGGTCTCAAAAGTTTCCCTACACGATTCCGGGTACATCTCATGAAATCCAAACAACTTTGGCGCAATTGAATTTCATCAAATGGTGTATCAAGAATAATATTATTGACTACATTGCCGAGAACAAGGAAAAACTTTTTAGTAAGCAATTGACATGAAGCCCCTGTCAAACACAAAAGTTTGATATCCAGTGTAGTACATGTTCAAAGAAAAGGTTTCTGTAGAAATGTCTATTCCGGAGTCGGTGTCTAGTTTCACTTCAATACTAGTCTTTTCTGATTGAATCTGACTAAAGTCCAAGTTTCCCGATGGTTCCACATTTACTGGATTCAACGAGAAACTATATGTGTAAATATTTCTGATAGGTCTGGATAATCGTTTTTGATATGGGATTAAAAATTTGTAATATTCATGATTTGTTTTTGTAACCTCTGGTAGTCTATTTCCATTTATATAGAAGCTTGCCTCTTTCATTACCGGATAAAGGGTTGTAGTTTCACCTTGAAAATCCAGAGTAGAAGAAAAGTTGAACCGGTTTTCATATAGATACTCACCACCCGAACCACTACCTTCCGCGTCGTCTTCATTTTCAAATATAGTATTCCTGATAAACCAATGAATACATTTCACAGGGATATTGGGAACTAAGTTGTTCTTTATTATGTCTTCGTTAAGTTCACTGAGTGCCACTGGATGTTTTCTCACGAGATCGGTGATCATTGTCTGTCTCTCACTCGCCAAGAACTTCCTTTCATCTGGATTGACTGTTATTTCTTCGGTAATAACATTAAAAGATGGGAGTGTCACCGTATCAGTTGTATTTGTGAAAAATGTTTGTCTGTGAAACTCAAATTCAAACTCAATCTTCTGACGGAAAATTGAACACACTGGAAAGTATGGTCTATTTGGTTTATTTGTGTCATACTCATCACTCGCAAACTTCCTTGAGAAAAAGAAGTGAATGGGTATCACCAGATCTGCGTCATATTGCGCAACACCTGTACTCGTAGGAGCGTCATCAAAACCAAGGTTTCTATTTACAAGAAATCTATTCGCTACTTTTTCTGAAACTTCTAAATAAAGATCGTCATAGATAATACCCCAATCATCGTGGATTTTCTCAACTTCAATATCATCCACAAACATTGTCACACTCTTTAGAATATGTCTTCCCAACTGATCCGCGTAGTTTCCATCGCTTATACCCGGCATAGTGAGACTCAAATACATATTACTCAAAAGGTCGCCCATATTTGTTGGGTTGAATTGTACTTTAATCGTCTCATTAAATGGCCACGAAGGTTTTGCGTTTCCGGGTTTTACAACATTTCTACTCCTGTGATACTTACGAAAGTCGGAATGTCTCCGATCGGTGGTATAATTAAAGAAGGACTCGTCTGGATCTTTGGAAAGCAAGTAGGTGTCTTGCTTCCCAATAGCCTTGAGCGAAATTTTCGCAGCTTCACCCATACCTATCTATTGTCTACATATTTTTAATATCCATTTTCCACATGTCAATGTGCGAGGTACCCTTCATAACTTCAAGTTCTTCCCTCGCTTGTTTTGATTCTTTGAGGAGTTCTCGTACACACTCTTCAGTATATTGGACAGTCTTGATGTTGAGGAGATAGTCATAGGTTCCGTTGATTTTGGGAAAGATACCAGCCAACTGTCTCTCAAGATCATCCTTCTTTCTCTTGAAGACAACAATCTGTCCCTCAATAACCATTGTCACAAACTTTGATTTGTACCCACACATCTTGGATCTAACTTCAAGTACTTTGATGAGGTGTTCTCTTCTCTTCTTGTAGTGTTCAAGGCGAAGATCCACAAAGTCCTTGAGGATTTCCTCGGGACTGGAGTACTTGTAGATGCCCTTGACTGGATGGAAAAGATGCATATTTGAGGTATGGAAACTCTTTCTCAACTTGAGATCCTTCAGAATGTCTTTGCCAGTGTATCCCATAATTTCAAAATCAACATCTTCCGTTGTTGAGTTGTTTGTGAATCCGGAGATGACCTTTTTCTCTACAAGGGCGTCCAGGTACTCCTTGTAGTCTTGGGTCCAGCGCCCCGGTGGAAGTTCTGTCACCTTGAGTCGCGACCCTGTGTCTCGCCACACACCTTCCGTGATCCAAGTACCATCTTCTTTGAAAACCTTACCCTTGAAACCCCGGAACCAAGGACTCATATCTTTGAATGAATGTCCCTCCAAGGCTCTTTGAATATTCTCCTTGATATCCTTGGGGTTGAATGGTGGTACATAGCAACTGAAACCCGTACCGATACCCTCGGTTCCATTCACGAGAACCATTGGTAAAGTTGGCATGTAAAAGTCTGGTTCAATGGAGCGTCCATCATCGTCCAAGTAGTTGAGGATCGGGTCATCCCGAGGATCAAAGATCTTGCGAGCCTCCTTGGTAAGTTTTGTGAAGATATACCTCGTTTGAGAAGCGTCTTTACCACCCATGAGACGCGTACCAAATTGACCACACGGCTCAAGAAGGTTAATGTTGTTTGAACCCGTATAGTCGTTGGCCAACTTAACAATTGTATCTGCCAAGGATACTTCACCGTGGTGGTAAGCTGACTTGTCCGCAACATATGCCGCCAACTGCGCCACCTTCATTTCATCTTTGAGGTTCTTGTGGAAGCAAGCATACATCACTTTCCTCTGCGAAGGCTTGAGACCATCCGCCATATGGGCAATAGAGCGCTTGAGGTCTGCCAAACTGAAATTGACCAAGTCTTTGCGGACAAAGTGGGTAATGCTCAAGTTCTTGACAGATCCATAGGGAACTTCCAATTCTTTGGGGTCCTTCGCTGTACTCTCCAAAAGCCAGGACTTTCTATCATCCGCCTTCTTCTTGTCAAAGGCGAGAACGATGGACTTGTCTGTCATGATATCCATGTCAAACTTCACAGTGAGGTCCTGAATCTTCTTGAAATACTCCCGAGCTTCAGCACTCGTGCTGGTACCCAGACCCTTGTAGTACTTGATTTTCCAACCCACTTGTCCACTACCATACCAGCTGCGGAAAGCCGAATCTGTGTAGAATGACTTTGATTGACTACCCTTGGAAGCCTTGATGATTGGTGTCACCATAGAAACCACGAAACCTAACTTGAGAAGGGAAGGCCAGAAGTAGTGAATCATATTAAGGATGAGACCCTTGATGTGAGAACCATCATTATCGGCATCTGTCATAATCATAAGACGACCATAGCGAAGTTCCGATAGATCTTGGTAGTCTTTGCCTTGTTGAAGACCCAAGATCTTCTTGAGATCGTTGAACTCTTGGTTTGATGTGAGCTGTGCCACTGAAGCGTCGCGGACATTCTTACACTTCCCACGGAGAGGAAAGACGCCATAGTGATCACGTCCAACGACGGAGAGACCCGCGACCGCAAGGGTTTTCGCTGAATCACCCTCCGTGACAATGAGGGTACACTTTCCAGATTGCGCCGTACCCGCCTTGTTTGCGTCGTCCAACTTGGGAATACCAGTAATTTTGGACTTGCGAGCACCATCGGTTTTCTTGAGTTCCCTCATCTCCTTAAACTTTGAGAGTGCTGTGAGTTCATCTTGAATACCAGTCTTTAGGGCATTCTTCACAAAGTTTTTGGGTGGTTCAAACTTACTCCCAAAGTCTTGAGCCTTTGAGGTACACTCCGACTTCACCTGACTTGAGAAAGTTGGATTCTCAAGGGTTGCCTTCACAAAGATGTTGAAAGTATTCTTGACTTGTTGTGGCTTCAACTTAATCTTCTTTGCCATCTCGTCGATGATACCCGAAGCAAGATAAGAAGCTACATGATCCACGTGGGTTCCACCCTTCGTTGTAGAGATACCATTCACAAAAGAGACTTGTTCAAGTCCATTGTCTGATGGACCAATACACACCGACCAACGATCAGTCGTTACCGAGCACACATCTGTCACACCTTCATGCATCTTGGCATAAGCCTCAAATGAAGTCTTTGGGAGAACTTCTCCTTGAAACTTCACTTTGCAGTTTGGGGTCGTACAGATGTTTGCATCCCACACACGCTTTTCAAAAATCTTGTAGATTGAGGCATCCATCTTATTCATACCAAATCTCTTCCAGTCTGGAACGAAAGTGATTGACACCGAGGAAGTTGAAGCAGTGTGCTTTGTAATCTTTGGTGGATGACACACTGTCATATTGTTGTTCCATTTTTGTGTGTAGCACTGCTTTGTCTCTCCGTCCTTGATGATAATTGAAAACTCCGATGAGTAGATATTCGTCAATTTGGCACCATAGCCGTTACGACCACCCACAATCCTCTTCTTTGTGTCGTCATAATTTGTACTCGTAAGAAGATGACCAAATGTAAGTTCGGGATTCCAAATACCCTCTTTTTCGTGCATACGCACACCAATACCACCGAGAGGTCCGTTATTCTCAATGGTAACAGCACCAGTCTCTTTGTCTATCCCCGCCGAGATGCTCGTAACACTCTTCGGATGTACAGAGTTTCGGTCGATTGCATTGACAAGAATTTCGTCAAATATTTTGAGCAAAG
>Ga0181603_10003486_pt1 | contig 11801 bp, 9 predicted proteins | sample 041ome_13_FD_148633 | JGI IMG/M metagenome (GOLD analysis project Ga0181603, IMG submission 148633) | Coastal salt marsh microbial communities from the Groves Creek Marsh, Skidaway Island, Georgia - 041409US metaG (spades assembly) | ecosystem: Environmental > Aquatic > Marine > Intertidal zone...
ACGGACGCGATCGTCGCGCGGCGTCGGCGGTGACGCGCGACGTCGAGCTCGTTCGCCGCGCGGAGCAGCGCCGTGGACTCCGACGCGTCGCGCGCGGGCGCCATGACGCGTCGGAACGTGCGGAGTGTAACACCCGGTGTTACAACGGTTGGCGGAGCCCTGACTGACCCGGCGCGGCGCGCGGAGGATTTCGATCGATCGCGCGCGCGACGATCGAACGATGGGCTACGCGCGAACGGCCTGTTGAACGAATGATTTCGACGCGCTCGCCACGATGAAGACGTCGGCGCGCTCGAGCGAAGCGCCGACGATTTCGCGGGGCGAAAACGACGCGGCGGCGCGCTCGAGCGCGACTCGCGCGGGCGCGAGCATGCCCGGGACGAAAGAATAAAGCGCCGGCTCGTCTGCGCAAAGAAACACGAGGCGTGATCTACCGTCCAGGTCGTCGTCTTCGAACCACCTGAAGTCGATGATTGGTTTTCTGTGAACGAAGACGGCGAGCGGAGCTCCGTCGTCGGCGTCGTTCCCGGACGCCGGCCATAGAAATAAAACCTTGTCGTTGTGGCTCGCGCACAGAGTCGCGAGCATCGTCTTACACGAACTCAGCGCCAGTCGCACGCCCGCTCGTTCGATACCTCGCGCGTCGCACGCCAAAGTTTTCTGTTCAAACCGCGCGACTTTTTCGTATCCGTCTCCGCGCTGAGACTCGCGGAAAATTCTCGTCGATGCCGTCGCGTCGCACGTCAGCGGGTGCGTGAGCGCGCGCGTGATCCGCCAAGTCAATTCATCGATCCATAAAAGGGCCTCGTTCGACACGCACGTGACGATGAGACGTCCATCCTTCGCCCGAACGCTCGGCGCCGACGCGCCTCGAATCGTCGCTCGCCGGAGGCCTTCGGCCGAAAAAATCTCCAGCGCCGGTCGCGCCTCCACCGCGCACGAATCGTCATAAATTAGAATCTCCTGCCCCCCTGCGCCGCCAAACTCGATCATCTGCGCATCGAAGCCCGGAGGCAAGCGAAACGAGATCGCGCCTTCGTACGGCGCCGTCGCCGAGAACACCTCCACGCGTTCGCGCGCTTCTTCGTCGCGCGTCACGAACGCCATCCACCGTCCATCTCGCGACCGCGCGTGCGCGCTAAATCTGGAGCTACTCTTCCTCGCGTGCGCGATTCGAACGAAGTCGAATCCGTCTCGGTCGTCGAGCATCGTCGTCGACGCGTCGCCGTCGCCGGCGAACGCGAGCGCGCCGTCGCCCGCGCGGAACGCCCGCGAGCACGCCCCGATGCCGCGCGCGACGCGCTCGAGCGTCAACCCGCGGTCGTCGACGGTGACGACGCACGCGGTGCCGTCGTCGAGGACCACCGCGCAGACGTCGCGCGTCGCGTGCCAAGCGACAGACGCGATTGTGCTTTCAAACTGTATCGCCTTCCCGACGCGTTCGTCGACGCGCGCGGCGCGCCGGAGCGTCAGATGGACGCCATCGCGCACGAGCGCGCGCGTGCGGTCGGGGCTGAGCGCGACGGAGCCGCGAAGATCGCGGTCGTCGAGCGCGAGGGCGGGCATGCTGTGCGGCTGGCGCCGGCGCGCGTCGCGCCGGCAGTCGGTGGCGCGGTCTATCTCTCGCATAAAACTACGGCGCGGCGCCGCGCGGGAGCTATGTCTAATAACACTGGCTGCGTCGATCACTCAGACGTTGCCGTCGGCCTGGACGCCGTCGTAGGAGACTCTGTACGCCGGGAATTGGCTGGCGTCGATGACGCCGCAACCGATGTCTCGCACAGTGACGTTCAAGCGACCGTTGAGCATTTTCCCACGCAAGTGACCGGGCATCGATCCCGGGTACACGTTTAACACGCTGTGCACGATCATGCGCGAAGGGCCGCCGAAGAGCAAGACGTCGCCCGAGTTCAGGCGCACGACTTTGTGCTCGGGATCGTCAAACGAATATTTGTACCCAAAGTCGCCGCTCAGCCCTACGGAGAAACTCACGATGGGCGGACCCGTGCGCGATTTTACGAGCTTTGGATCTTCACTATCTTTGTGCCACTTGAACTCGGCGCCGTCTTTGTAAAAGTTTACCAGGCACGTCGTCGGGTTCATATTTGTCGGCATCTCGGCGTCCGCGGCGCACGCCGCCGCCACCGCGTCCTCGCACATCTGCGTCAAAATCCCGTCTGGAAACGCATCGGGTTCGAGGATCATCCGCCCACGACTACCTTGATTCAGCTTGAACGTCCCATCTCCCATCTTCGCGAAGAAACCTTGTCCGCGCGCGGCGTCGTCGGATTCTGATTCGCCGAGCGCGAACGATTCGCTCGCCAACCACATTTGCGCCTCCACGCTCAAAAACTTCCTCAAGCACACCAATCCTGGTCCGAGACGCTCCGTCTTAAATCCGTGCGGCTTTTTCTCTCGTTCACGCGTCGATTTCACCGCCGCGTCGTCGTCTAAATCCCGTCCGACGCACTCTCGCAGCCGCCTCCGGTCCAACGCCGACGGCGTCGTCGCGATCACCTCTCGCGCCGTCGCCCTCGTCACCCCCCCCGTCCGCGCGCACTCCACCAACACTTTCGCGAACTCCGACGCCGTCACCTCCCGGCGCTGAAACGCCCGCGCGTGCGCGCGCAGCGCGTCGTACGCTTTCTTCGCCAGCTGTCCGCGCAACGCCTTCGCGAGCTTCTGACACCGCCCTCTGGCGCCTTCGCCGCCCGTCGCGTCTCGCGCGTCGTCCATCGCGGTGTCGTCCGCGCCTCGACCGCGCGCGCGTCGACGCTCGACGCCCGCGCGCGCCGCTCTGTCGCCATTCGTCGACGCATCGCGTCGCGTCGCCGCATCGTCATGACGGACGCGCGTCGCTACGACCGCGCGAACGACCCGTACTACGTCGTGCGCGACGAGATCGCGCGCCACGTCGACGACCTCGCGCGCCGCGCGCGGAGCGGCGCCGCGAGCGCGACGGTAAGCGCGGCGCTCGAGCGAGACATCGAGAGCGCGCGCTGGGAGCTCGACGAACTCGACCGCGCGATCGCGGTCGCGGAGCGCGAGAGCGCGCGGTACAAGCTCGACGCGCGCGAGATCGACGAAAGGAAACGGTGGAGCGCGCGGGCGCGCGAGGCGGTGGACGAAGCGATGGCGACGACGCGCGCGAGGGCTCGAGCGGGACGCGCGAACGGGGACGGCGACGGCGACGCGAACGGGACGACGACGCGAACGGCGGGAGACGCGGGCGTCGGTGAGGCGGGATTCGACGATCATCAACAGTTGCTCGTGCGAAGGCAAGACGAGGATCTGGACGACATATCGGCGAGCATAACGCGCATCGGACAAGTCGGTTTGACCATCGGCGAGGAGCTCGCGTCGCAGTCGAAAATGTTGGAGGACTTGGACGAAGACGTCGACGGCGTCAACGCGAGGTTGGCGGCGGCGGAGCGAAAGATGCGAGATGTTTTGAAAAAGGTCGGTCTGCGCGGACAGCTTTGCGTGATTTTCTTCTTGACCGTCGTGTTGTTCGTCTTGTTCGCGATCGCGTTTCAGTGACGCACGCGGCGTCGGCGCGTCGCGGTTCGCTAGTCTAATACTTGCAATATTGTACTGTACAAACACTTCCTTCGTCTTCGTCCTCTCTAATCGTCGCCGCGCGCGCTAACATCGTTTATTTAATCGTCCCACGACAACACCTTGGTGGTGTCCCAACGCGCGACGCCGCTTCGCGTCACCGCGTCGTCCACCATGCGCTCGGCGTCCTCCAGCGCGACGTCGACGATTTCGTATCCGAGCATCCCTCGCATCGTCCCTCGCACGCGTTCGAATATCTCATCGCGCTCGTACCCTCGATCGCGCAATCGCGTCACGAAATCTCCGTGCGCGCGTCCGTTCCTGTACGCCGGCGCGCGTTCCGGCGTCTTCAGCGTCGCCGCCATCGCGTCCTCGTCGTAGTCGTACAGAAACGACGTGTGGTGCAAAAACCTTCCCCTCGTGATCGCCTGCGCGTTCCCTCCGAACTTTCGCGTCCCGAACGCGTAATCGTTCTCTCGCAGCGCGAACGTCCCGCACTTATCGAACACCCGCGCGTACACCTCTCCCGTCGCCGCCATCACTCTTCGCGGGTGCGTCTCGCGTTCGCGCACCATCGCGTCGTCGCCCGCGTTCATCGTCATCCCCACGAACAGCGTGTCGCCGTCGCACGCGATCGTCCCACCGCCCGTGAATCGTCGCACGAGTTTCACGTCGCGCCTTCGCGCCTCTCGCGCGTCGACCAAGCGCTCGACCGCGCCGGAGACGCCCAACACGACGGCGCGTCGCGCCGCGCCGTCGAGCGTCGTGAGCCAATCCTCGCTCGCGCGGTGTCGCAGCAGCCCCTCCTCGAGTCGCAGGAACCGCGCGATGTCGACCGATCGCGCGTGGACGTGGTACAGCGCTCGCGACGCGCCGCGCGCCATGCGCGTCGCGCGTCGCGTCGCGATGTGTCGTCATCGGCGGCATTCCGCCTTCGTCAGCGTTCGCCACTCATCGGCGCTTCGGCGATGACGGACGTCGAGCTCAAGGCGTCGCGCGCGCTCGAGGCCGCGCGCGCGTTCCTCGCGCGCTCGCCCGCGAGCGCGCGCGCGCCGAGCGCGACGACGCGCGCGAGGAACGCGCTGAATGTGAATCTCGACGCGACGTTTTCCGCGGCGACGAGCGACGACGCGAGGACGGACGCGGACGCGGCGACGACGGGACGCGCGCCGGAGACGCCCGCGTCGGTGGCGTTGGAGCTGTCGAGCGAGAGCGACGACGACGACGACGCGGCGACGGCGACGACGACGACGACGACGACGGGCGGCGACGACGCGCGGGAGAGAGGCGAGGAAGGGCGACGGGTGAGGCTCGAAGTGGACGAAGACGAGGACGTCGACGACGGCGCGCGCGATGGTGGGGAATCGGACTCCGAGGGCGTGTTCGCGGTGGCGATCAAACGCGAGCGAGACGAGGCGGAGGCGGAGGCGGAGGCGGAGGCGGAGGCGGAGGCGGAGGCGGAGGCGGAGGCGGAAACCGGCGGCGAGGCGGAGGCGAACGCCGAGACCGCGGCGGCGTTGCGAGCGAATATCGACGCGTTGCGCGAAGAGTTGGAAGAGTCGAGATGGGCGCGCGAGGCGCTGGAGACGCGCGTGCAGGAGGCGGAGAAGATCGCCGCCGAGGCGCGCTCGAAGACAATCGAGAGCGCGTTGGATCCGCAAAACCAGTTGACGAACGAGCAAGTGGCCGCGCTCAGGGCGGAGATCGAACAAGTGGAGTATTTGAAACGTTTACTCGCGCGCGCGGAGCAGATGCGTAACGTCGCGCGCGCGGAGACGAAACAGGCGCGCGACAAACACGAGAGCGATTTGGAAATCGTTCGCAAGGAAGTCGCCGTCATGGACGCCGAGATGGAAAATTTACGGCGGCGCGTGAAAAAGGACAAAGCGAAAATTGAGGCGATGGAACGCACGACCATCGAGGCCGCGGATGAATTCGCGACGCTGTACTCGCGACAAGAGAACACCAGACGTCTCCTCGGCGCGTGCATCGTCGCCATCCTCGCCCTCGTCGTGCGCCTCGGTCTATCGGGGCAAACTTTCATGATGAAAAACATGTATCAGTACTGATGTAAGAACATAAACGCGCGCTTCGTTCTAAACCCCCATCGTCGATCCTTTGCCGCGCTGACCCGCGACGCCGCCGTCGACGTCGTGTTTCCAGTCGAGAAGTCTCTGTAGCGCGTCGTCGCTCATCGAACGCGTCTCCGGGACGACGTATCGCAAATGTTTGATTTCTTCCACGGCAGAATCATATCCGTGCTGCTTTGCGTGGACATCGCGCAGTTTTTTTGATATCTTGCGTAGTGACTCGAGGTCTTGTTCGTGCACGTACGCGGCCTCGGCGGCGCGGTCGCGAGCCTTCACCCAGTCTGTTGCGCCGACGCCGACTGTTTTCGAGTAACACCGCGCCGGCGCATCGCGAACGAGCGCGCGCCGTGCGAACCGAGTCGTGATCGCCGTGAGTGACATGCGTTTGCGTTTTTGAAGCGCGAGCGGTGTCGGCGCGAGGCGAGGTGTGCGGCGCGCGAATAATTGAAAACAACGAGATGGGATTAAATCACGGCGCCGCCGAGGTCGCGTTGGAGACGCCTAAAGGCTGGACTTCAGCTATCGGGCCTTCGCGAATGAACGCGGCCCAGTAATCGGGCATGAGAAGGGCAAGAATGTGCGGCTCGGTGTCGCGCTCTAACGCGACCTCGAGCGTCAAGACGTCTTCGAGGAGCTTCTCGAGAGATTTGCTCACCTTGGAAAACATCGGACCGAGAGTCTGCGCGGCGCGAGAAGCGTCCGCGGGAGAAAGCCAAAGATGTTCGCGCAAAGCGGGGAGAGAACCCCCTTGAGCGCCTCGCAAGGAGTTGAGTTGTGCTGTGAGTACACCGCGCAAATTTTTCGCTTCGCTGAGCAATCGCGCGCACTCTTCGGCGTCGCCGTCGGCGCGGCAGGCGCGGCCGAACAAGCCCGCTAATAAATACTGCACCTGTTTCGTCCCACGATCCTGCGCGAGACGCTCTAAAATCCAATCTTTGATCATCATTGCCTCATTCGGGCGCTGCCACAACACGTTCACGAGCAACAAGGTGTCGAATTCGCTCACCTCGTCGCGGTTGTTCGTGTACGCCGCGACGCGCAACATTTGCACCGCCTTGAGCAAGCGACGATCGGAAACGTACACCGGCGGCTCACACTTGTCTTGCAAAAACGTTCGTAAGTCAGTGATCAGCTCGATGACGTTCGTCGGTACCTCGGTCTCCGCCGCGGCTTCGTATCGAATGTTCGCAAAGTCCTCCGGCTTGAGTCGGGTGTCGCTCGTCGAGACGCCGCCGTGATCGTTCGCCTTGGACCCGATCGCCGCCTCGCCGCCGAGAGATAGCAACTTCCCGAGCCCACCGGCGGATACTTGTTCGACGCTCGATCGCAATAAAAATCGATCGTACAGCGCGTCCAACTCCTCGCTCTCCGGTAATTCATTCGAAGCGCCAACCAAGCACAACAGCGGCACGTCGACGCGTTCGCTCCCGTTATCAAACAACCTCTCGTTCAATATCGTCAACAGCGAGTTCAAGATGGCTGAATTCGCCTTAAAAATTTCATCCACAAACGCCACGTTGGCGCTGGGCAGATATCCATCAATCTTCCGCACGTACTCATCGTTTTCCAGCCCCTTCATGCTCAGCGGTCCAAACAACTCCTCCGGCACCGAAAACCGCGTGAGCAATCGTTCAAAAAATTGCCCTCCCTCGCACAGCGCGCTCAGCCGGCGTCCAAGTTCGCTCTTCGCCGTCCCCGGCGGTCCGAGCAACAGCAAGTGTTCTCCGCAGCACGCCGCCAGCAGCAACAACCGCGTCTCCGTCTCGCGTTCCACCAAACCTCGCTCCAGCGCCGTCGTCGCCGCCGCGATCTTCCTCGACAGTTCCTCCCTCCGCGCGCTCGACGACGCCATCCCGTCCTTCGCGTGCGCGTCCGCGTCGACGTCGGTCTCTCCGCTCACGATCGGCGCCATGCGCTCGCGCACGCGCTCGCGCACCGCGCGCTCCTCGGCCGATATCTGCGCATCCTGCTCGCGCTGTCGCCGCTTCCACTCCGGCTCGTCCGCGTCCGCGGCGCGCGCGATCGCGCGACCGCGCGGTCGGACCTCGCGTCGGTCGCGCGCGCGCGCCGGGATCGCGCCGACGCGCGACGCGCGCGCCATCGCGAGCGCCATGGATGAATGCGTGCGCGCGCGGCAATCTGACGTCAGCGCGTCGTCGTCGTTATCCGCACACGCGCGCGCGATGCGAGGCGCGCTCGCGACGCCGCGCGCGACGCGCGGCGCGCGACGCGACGCCGCGACGGTCGGTCGACGCGGGCGCGCGACGCGCGCGCGCGCGACGACGCGCGGCGACGCGACGACGACGACGACGACGACGACGACGCGACGGCGCGCGCTGGTCGCGCTGGTCGCGCTCGCGAACGCGCGACGCGCGAACGCGGGTCCGGCGACGCGACCGTTCGTCGTCGACGCGGTGAAGAACGAGCGATGGGTGGCCGTGGACGCGACGTTCGAGGTGCCGGCGACGTGGGCGAACAGGCCGGGGCAACGCGCGAGGGTGGATAAATACGTCCTGTACACGGATACGTACGGGCCGAATTATCGGTACACGACGACGGTGCCGAAACTGCTCGGCGACGGCGAGGCGAAGATCGATCAACTCGCGCTGGTCGTCGTGTCGAGGGAGGGATTGGAGAGCGTGGGGGATTTGGGGACGATTGAAAAGATCGATCCCGCGCGCGCGTTCGGCGTGGAAGGTTTCGAGGGATTGGCGGCGAGCGAGGTCGCGAAGGCGAGCGTGAGAGAGGACGCGGGCAAGCAAACGTATTATCAGTGGGAGCTCTTCGATGGCCAACATCGATTTTTGATGTCGGCGTGCGTGTCGGGAGGGGGGTTGTATTGCTGGGTCGCTCAAATCGACGGCGCGCGGTTCGACGCCGACGCGGAGACGTACAGGGCGGTTTTGGACTCGGTGAACATCCCGCTCGTGGAAGAATCGCGTAACGATATGTCTAGTCGTATTTATGAAACCCGCTAGTGATTGGGATGCAATAATTATCGCGCTTGTTGTTGTTTCATCGACTCGTTCATCGACTCGCGAAGAATCGCTTGCGCGCGCGACGCCGTGCCTCGATCGACCCCCTCGGTCTTACCGTCCACCGCCGCGTCTAAGAGCTCGAGCACGGTCTCTGCTTTCGCGACGTTTCGACCGGCGCCGATGTTCATCGCCGTGGCGCTTCCCACGTGCGTCGCGAGCGTCGCGGTGGTTTGCAAGACTTCGCTCAAATCCAACGCGTCGTCGGCTTGCTTTCGCAGGTATCCTAAGACGTACGCGCCCGCGCTGCTATCACCGCACCCCACGGTGTCGCCGACTTTCACGCGTGGACAACCGACGCGCGCGCTTTGACCGTCGCGCGTGACGACCATCGCGCCTTCGGGACCGAGCTTCACGACGACCCACTCCGCCGCGGATCCCGGAAAGTCGAACACAGCCGCGGCGTAGTCCGTGGGCGGCGCATTCGCACGCACGCCCGTGAGCGCTGCGAGTTCTTCCTCGGTCGCGAGCACGACGTCGGAATTTTCCAGCGCCACTCTCAATGCCTCCATGCGTGACGGATTCGTCTCGTCGACAAACGTAAACGCGCGAGGCCCCGGATCGAAAAACACCCCCGCGCCGTTCCCCTTGGCCAATTTGAGCGCCTGCGCTACAGCCTGAGGCTTGAGCTCGTCGAACACAAAACCGTTGAGAAACACCGCTCGACACGAACGCAACGCCTCGCGCGCTTCGTTAGAGACGTCGCTCACGTCCCGCATCAGCGGCCACGGGCCCAAATCGTACCTACTACAAAACGCGTGCGAACCGGCGCCGTCGCTCAACACGAAACAAATCAACGTCTCGGCCAAAGCGCTCACGCGCACGCCCTGATCGTCTCCTGGAATCAATTCCACGTGATCAATTCCCTCCAGCGCGAGCTCATCGATCAAAAACTTGCCGTATTCATCGTTTCCGACGTGTCCCGCGCACGACGCTCGCAAGCCCAGCCTCGACGCCGCGATTAAAAAATTACAATTCCCGCCCAGTTCCCACGACTCTCGCGCCGGCGCCGTCCTCGCGAGTTCACCGAGTGTTTTAGTCGTCTTCAGCGACGTCGCGTCTGGGATCGGGCCGGGCGGCAGTAACACGTCCACGCACAGGTTACCGAGCGCGACGACGTCGTACTCTCGACTCGCGCGCCGCGCCACCCTTCGTCGCACCTCTCGCTCGCGCGCGCCCGCGCGCGCGCGGGACGACGCACGACCACTGTGCGCGCACTCTCCACACGCGCGTCGCCGCTCGACGTGCGCGTGCGCGGCGACTCGCGTCGAGATCATGGTGCTCTCGATGCCGCTCGCCGAATCAATCAATCGCGCACGTTTCGCGCGCGCACGCGTTCGTGTCGAACGCCGCGCGCGATGGAGAAGACGAAGACGACGGTTCTACGTCCCGTTCGACGCGCGCGCGGACGTGGTGCGCGAACGCGTCGGTGCGCGCGTCAAAGTGTGGTTTCGACTCGGTGCTGGTTAAGGGGAAGAAGGAGATATTTATTCGACGCGCGACGCCGAAAAGCTAAATCAACGAGCCGCCGGTAAATTTTGCCGGTGACATTGGAGGGTTTTGAGATCTAGCGTCGTTCGACGACGAAGATCCAAAACCGAGATCTTTGGTCAAGGCGGCGAGCGCGTCCAAGGAGTCGGTCGCGAGCGGCGGCTTTCGCGGCGACGAGCCGCCGCTCAGTCGCGGGGAGGCGCCGGGAGAACCGAAACTGGATAGCCCAAATGGATCGGCCGCAGGTTTTGGAGGACTTTGGGGAACTTGCGCAGCGTGTGGATGCATCGCCGAAGCCTGCGGGGGCGGTGCGAAACCGAATTGATTCGCCGGCGACGGCGCCGCTCGCGGCGCAGGCGCGCCAAACGACGCGAGCGGGTCGGCCCCCATCGCTGGCTGCGGCGGCGCGTGCGCCTGGTTCGGGGCGTTGAACAAGTTGTCCAAATCGCCCCAACCAGAAGCCACCGGCGCGGCCGCGGGTGCAGCCGCAGGCGTCACCGCGGGCGCGCTCAAACCTCCGAGCAAATCGTCGATGCTCGACGTCGGCGCCGGCGCCGCGGACGAGGCGGAGGAGTAATTCACCGCCATCACCGCGTTCGCCGCGCGAGGTGGCGGCGCGAACGCCATCACACCCGGCGCCGGCGCGACGCTCGGTACGGGAACGTCTCTAAAAACAATCTTTGGCGCCGCGTTCGCCAACGGCGCGTCGTCTTCGTCGTCGCTCGAATCCGCCTTTTGTCGTCCCGACGCGAACGCCGGCGCCGGCGCGCTCGGCGGCGCCACGGGAGCGCGTGGTTTCACGTCTTCGTCCGCGCGATTCCACGGCGCGCCGCCAGCGCCACCGCCCGAAGAAATCGACGCCGTCGACCGTCGCTCCGAGTCGCCGCCGAGCGCGCTCCCTCCCGAAAACGACCCACCCGCGCTCGACGTCGATCTTCTTCGCGCGTGCGTCCGCGCTTCTTCGCTCGACATCCCCGCGTACTTGCCGCGATTTCTCTCCGCCTTTTCCCTCGCCTCCTCGACCGATCTCGGATCTTCCACCAACGCCTTGATCTTTTCCGCTCGATGTCGCACGTTCACCCCCTCATCCTTCCCTCGCGCGTCCTTGTACTCGAACCTCAGCGCGCCGTCCATCATTCGCCTTCGCCTGACGTCCTCCGCGATCGCTCGATCGCCGTTCGCGACGAGATACTCGACGACGGTGAGCGCCTTGTACGCGCGTCGCCACTCCTCCGGCGCGCTCTTCAAGCGTTTCTCCAGCACCTCGCGCACGACGTCCCACTTCCCATCGCGCGTGAGCCGCGCGATCGCGCGCAGCTGCTCTCCGTGCGGGCCCCAGGGCTCGGCGTTCGTCGCGTCGCGGACGAGCGCTTCGTCGTCGCCGATGCCTTTCCATTGATTGACGCGCTTCTTCGCCGCCTGCGCCACCTCGTCCGGGATCGCGGACTTGATCGTCGTCAGCGCGGCTTTGAACATCGTCGCCGTCGCGCGCGGCGCGGCGCGCGACGCGACGGCGCGCGACGCGACGGCGTGTGACGCGACGTCTCTTGCACCGCGCGACGCCAAAACCAAAACCAAAGCCAAACACGGAACGCGAAAGCGGGCACGCGTCACTCGGCGACGCGAC
>Ga0181603_10003496_pt1 | contig 11770 bp, 10 predicted proteins | sample 041ome_13_FD_148633 | JGI IMG/M metagenome (GOLD analysis project Ga0181603, IMG submission 148633) | Coastal salt marsh microbial communities from the Groves Creek Marsh, Skidaway Island, Georgia - 041409US metaG (spades assembly) | ecosystem: Environmental > Aquatic > Marine > Intertidal zone...
GCTGAAGAGATTATAACCTCGTCCGAAGAAATCGCTGAATCGCAAGAAGAAGCACCGACTCAGATTGAGGATGTGGAGCCCGAAGGGTCGACTGAGAGTAAATAGCCTTTTTAAACATTGATGAAATACCTAGTCTTTGAGGACTAGCTTTCATCTTTTAGTACAGTTTTCTCTGTTTTGCAGAATAGGGTTTGCGAGGATTTAGATAAGCCCTTATCAATCTTCGTTTTAACATAGTATTTTGTTTAATATGCCACAGACTGTTTTGGTTCTTGATTTTGGTTCTCAGTACACTCAGGTCATCGCCCGTCGTATTCGAGAACAAAATGTTTACTCCCAGGTACTGCCATTTGATACCCCACTTGCTGCTATTAAAAAGGCCCAGCCTCTAGGAATTATATTATCCGGTGGACCCGCAAGTGTTCTTTCCAAAGGAGCACCTTTGCCTGACAAGAGAATATTTTCTTTAGGAGTCCCGGTCTTAGGAATTTGTTATGGTCTGCAGTTGATGGGAAAATTGCTCGGTGGTGAAGTCAAGAAGTGTGAGCACCGTGAATATGGCAGAAGCCAGCTAACCATAAAAAAAGCCGGTAAGCTCTTTGCAAAAATGCCAAAATCCTTAACCGTTTGGAATTCTCACGGAGATGCAATTGTTCGGGTCCCTCAGGGTTTTCAAGGCATTGCCAGCACAGAAAACTCGGATTTTTCGGCAATTGAAGATGCAAAGAGAAGATTTTATGGATTACAGTTCCATCCCGAAGTGGAACATTCCCAAAGAGGGGTCGAAGTCATTAAAAATTTCCTTTTCTCGATTTGTAAATGCAAAGCAGATTGGGATATGGGTGACTTCATTGAAGCATCTGTTCAAAAAATAAGAGAACAAGTCGGTAAAAAGAAAGTGATTTTAGGATTAAGTGGAGGCGTAGACTCCAGTGTTGCCGCTGCCTTGATTGATCGGGCAATTGGTAAGCAGTTGACTTCAATCTTTGTAGACAACGGCTTATTGCGGCTAAATGAGCGGGAAGAGGTCATTAAGCTATTTAATGACCATATTCCTGGGAAATTAAGAGTAGCTAAAGCAGGCAGCCTTTTCTTGGGAAAGTTAAAAGGAGTAACGGATCCAGAAAGAAAAAGGAAAATTATTGGGAAGACCTTTATTGATGTCTTTGATAAAGAAGTCAAAAGCCTCGGAGAAGTTGATTTTCTTGCCCAGGGCACCTTATACCCTGATGTCATCGAAAGTGTGCCCATTGGCGGCAATCCTGCCGCCCTGATAAAGAGTCATCATAATGTGGGCGGGCTCCCTGCCAAAATGAAACTTAGGCTCTTGGAGCCATTGCGAGAACTCTTCAAGGACGAAGTCCGCTTGTTGGGTAAAAAATTAGGGCTGCCCGATCATGTCATCAATAGACACCCCTTCCCAGGACCAGGCTTAGGTGTCCGCGTAATCGGTGATATAAACGCGAAGAGACTAACTGTTTTAAAGCAGGCAGATGCGATCTTTATCGATGAGCTTAGGCATTCAGGGTGGTATGGAAAATTGTGGCAGGCATTCTGCGTATTTTTGCCAGTGAGGAGTGTTGGGGTAATGGGAGATGAGCGAACCTATGAGAATGTCATATGCTTACGGGCAGTAACCAGTAGCGATGCGATGACAGCAGATTGGGCTAGCTTGCCTGATGCCCTTCTTCGTAAAGTTTCCAGCAGGATAATAAATGAAGTTCAAGGAGCAAACAGAGTGGTCTATGATGTAAGCTCAAAACCACCTAGTACAATTGAGTGGGAGTAAGGCATGAATTTTTCCTATGAAGAAGACAGTGCCCAACTACTGTCCAAACTAGAACAATTCATACCCTCCGCGGGAGCTGATTCGGTTATCAGCGATACCGTATTCAGTATTCTCGCTGATATTGATGCACATGGGGATGCGGCGATTCAGGAGAAAACCTTGCTATTTGATGGGGTTTCATTGGAACCATCTGAGTTTATTGTATCCAAAGAAGAGTTAGAAGCATCTCTTCTGTCAATATCCCCTGCGGAATCCGAGGCCTTAAAAGAAGCCATTACCAATGTTTCTCACTTTCATCAACAGAGCCATCCAGAGGACTGGTTACAGCCCAATGGCCATGGCGGTATGGTGGGAGAAAAATACTATCCTATCCAACGTGTTGGTATTTATGTTCCTGGAGGTAATGTCCCTTTGGTTTCGACCGTTATCATGACAGTAACCCTAGCGAAAGTAGCTAGGGTACCAGAAATTGTAGTGGTTACTCCACCAGATCGATTAGGCAAGGTATCATCCCACCTTTTGGCTGCTCTTCAATTGCTTGGAGTAAATGAAATTTACAAAGTTGGAGGAGCCCAGGCGATAGGAGCTCTTGCATATGGTACCGAGAGGATTCGTTCGGTTGATAAGATTTTTGGTCCAGGTAATGCCTATGTAAATGAAGCTAAAAGGCAGGTATTTGGAAAGGTAGGAGTCGATTTGCTACCGGGACCAAGCGAAGTAATGGTCATCGCCGACAAGACGGCACAACCGAGTTTCGTGTCGGCGGCCCTTTTGGCTCAGGCTGAACACGGTTCAGGTAAGGAAAAAGTTTATTTTCTTTTTCAAGATAAGGAATTATTTAACCCTGTCTTAGAAGAAATGAACAAACAGTTGGGTGAATTATCCCATGCTGCATCGATTCGGTCTGTGTTGGGCAGTGGCTTTTTTGCTATCCATCTTCCCAATAAGCTAAGATTAGCGGAGGTGGCGAATTACATCGCTCCTGAGCATTTGGAATTACAGGTTTCAGAAGATGCTTGCGATTTTTACCTAAAAAAAATTACTACGGCTGGTGCTTTTCTTGTTGGGCACCATACATCCACCTCTTTAGGAGATTTTGCCGCTGGACCAAGCCATGTTTTGCCTACTGGCCGGTCAGCCAGATTTTCCTCTGGTTTACGCCTGCAAGATTTTCTCCGTCGTAGCAGTGTTATTCGCTATGATATACAGTCTTGTCAGACCGCAGCATCTGTAATCGAAGAATTTTCTAAAATGGAAAGACTGGATGGTCATGGAAATGCCCATCAGCTTCGTCTGAGGTTGGAAAATTTTCCCAGTTGATGAGAGTGGGCTCATTGCAGACAAGCAATAGGCTCCGTTGTCATTCTGCTTACCTGCCTGGAGAGCAGCCGAAAACTCAGGGTTCGGTCATAAAGTTAAATACCAATGAAAACCCCTACCCCCCCAGCTCCACCCTTACGGATGCCATTTTAAGTGAAATACCGAATCTTAATCTTTATCCGAGCCCGCCTTCCGTAGCTTTGCGTGAAGAAATTGCCCAGTTGCATGCCCTTGACCCAAATCAGGTAATCATTGGCAATGGATCGGATGATATTCTGAATCTTTGCGTGCGAACCTATGCAGACGAGAAGCTGAAGATAGGAATGTTTGAGCCAAGTTATTCTTTGTATGAAGTGCTTGCGGGTGTTCAGGGAAGTGAACTGATCAGAATACCTTTTTCAGATGACCAATTTTCAATTGAGCCAGAGAAGGTGGCGACTTGTGGAGCCAACCTATTTTTTTTAACCAGTCCGCATGCTCCAAGTGGAAGGCTCTATTCCAGAAAACAATTATCCCTTGTGGCACAAAAATTTTCAGGTCTTTTAGTAATTGATGAGGCTTATGCCGACTTTGCTTCTGAAAATGCAGTTTCCCTACTCAGTGATTTTGATAACGTATTAATTACCCGTACCTTTTCCAAATCTTATTCACTCGCTGGGCTAAGAGTGGGCTATGGTCTAGGTCCCGCGAGGGTGATTAGCGAGTTAGACAAGGTTCGTGAGGTCTATAATTTGGACCGTCTTGCTCAGGCCGGTGCACTAGCAGCCCTTCGAGACCGAAAATACTTTCAAGAGTGCTTGGAAAAAGTTATCGAGCAAAGAAACCTGGTCGCCTCCCAATTTGACGACTTTGGTTGGCTTCATATAACTTCCTCTGCCAACTTTATTTTTGTTCAACCTAAAAGTTCGGAAGAAAAGGTTGGGCCTGAAGTCGCCCTTTCCCTGTTTGAGTATTTAGCTGAAAATAATATTTTGGTCCGATATTTCCCCAAGCATCGTCAAACAAGCTCGTTTTTAAGAATCAGTATTGGCAAGCCATCCGAGATGTCTATTCTAATAAATTCAATAAAGTCATGGAGACAAGAGAAGCAACAAGGGTAGAGAGAAATACGAGCGAGACTCAGATTTCCTTGAGTTTATTGATTTCAGGTTCTGGAAAAAACGAAATATCCACCGGCATTCCCTTTCTTGATCACATGCTGCAATTGTTTTCCAGGCATGGATTTTTTGATTTGAATATTCATGCAAAAGGAGACCTAGAAATTGATTATCACCACTTGGTTGAAGACTTAGGCATTGCTTTGGGGCAGGCTTTTTCAAAAGCATTAGGAGACAAGTCTGGCATTAAGCGATATGGATTTTTTGTCGCTCCGATGGATGAGACATTGGTTACTACTGCGGTGGATCTTTCAAACCGCCCTTATCTTTGCTGGAAAGTGCCTGTTGAAAATTCGATGGTTCGCGACTTTAATATTCAACTACTCAAGGAGTTTTTCCAATCCTTTGCCAATGAAGTCGCTTGCAACCTCCACATTCGGTTGGAGCATGGAGAGGAACCACATCACATAGCAGAGGGCATTTTTAAGTCTCTTGCCAAGTGTTTGGATATGGCCACGACTTTGGAGCCTCGATTGAATGGTGAAGTTCCCTCTACAAAAGGCACTCTTTCTGCCTGATCTACAGAACTTCTTTTTCAGGTGATGGCCCGCAGAATAGCGGTAATCGATTATGGTACCGGCAATCTAAAAAGCGTTGTTAAAGCTTTTGAACATTTGGGCGCAAGCGTTTCTTTAATTCGAAAGCCTGAAGATGTTGGTGAAATTGATGCGATCGTATTCCCTGGGCAAGGAAGTTACGACCAATGTATGAATTGCATAATGCAGTCCGGTCTAGATCTTTTGGTTAAAAATTGGATACAGGACGATCGTCCATTTTTTGGAATATGTTTGGGCCTTCAAGTTCTCTTCGACTCTTCAGAGGAAGGGAAACTACCAGGGTTGGGTCTATTCAAGGGCCATGTTCGACGTTTCTCCCCTTCCCCTGAATTAAAGATACCACACATGGGATGGAACGCTGTTTATTGGAATTTACCCAAAGATCATTGGATTTCTAATAATTTAGATGAGCCAAACCAATTTTATTTTGTACATAGTTACAAGGTGGTCACAACGGACCCGAAGCTAACGAAATTCCATACCTCTTACGGTGAAACCTTCACTAGTGGAATTTCCTATTCTAATTGCCTAGCTACACAGTTTCATCCTGAAAAAAGCCAGTCAAAGGGTATTCAGCTTTACCGAAACTTTCTTGAAAACATTAGCTAGAAGTGGCACAAGTAATATTTCTCCCTCTTTTACCCCCAATAGAAAATGTCTGATACTGCATCCCTAACTTATGGTGAGACCACCTTCCCTCTTAATGTCCTAACTGGCACAGAAGATGAAAAGGCATTGGATGTCCGCCAACTTCGCAAGGAAAGTGGATTAATTACCTACGATGACGGATATGGAAACACGGGGTCCTGCGAAAGCTCAGTCACATTCATTGACGGGGATAAAGGCATTCTTAGATATCGTGGTTATGATATTGCTGAACTTGCGGAGAAGTCGAATTTCCTCGAGGTTTGCTTACTTTTATTGAATGGAGAATTGCCCTCTTCGCAGGAGCTAGCAGCATTTGAATCTAAAGTTTCCAGTTTTCAAAACTTGCCTAGTGAGGTGCTGGACTCGATTCAGGCAATGCCTTCATCTGTTCACCCTATGGGTTCATTGGCAGCTGGTTTACAGGCTCTTGGAGGAGCGTGCCCCCACCTTTGCACAAATGATCGAAACCAAGATATTGCCAATTTTGATGATGCAGCCGCATTGATTATTGCTGCTCTTCCTGCTCTTGCGGCAGCTAATTACAGGAAGAAAGCCGGAGAAAGCCTTCGAAAACCTGATGCATCATTTAATTATTGCGAAAATTTTCTTTCAATGATGTTCGAAAAAGATGGAGATGCATCAATCAATCCAGCTCTTAGCAAAGCATTAGACCTTATTTTTCTTCTTCATGCCGATCACGAACAAAATTGCTCCACTTCCACATGCCGAATGATTGCATCGGGAGGGGCCAACCCATTTGCTTCACTTGCTGGGGCAGTATCTGCACTTTGGGGACCTTTGCATGGTGGAGCTAACATGGCAGTCATTAATATGCTCAATGACATCCATGGCTCAGGGGATGATGGAAGTAAATTTATTCAATCTGCAAAAGAAGGAAAGTCTCGCCTTATGGGTTTTGGGCATCGCGTTTACAGAAATTATGATCCTAGGGCCAAAATCTTAAAGTCTGCCTGTGATAAGGCACTTGCAGCTCTTGGTGTTTCCAGTCCTATTCTCGATATTGCTCGTCGATTGGAAGAGGTGGCATTACAGGACCCCTATTTTATCGATCGCAAGCTTTATCCAAATGTTGATTTTTACAGCGGAATTATTTTGCAAGCATTAGGATTTCCCACGAATACATTTACAGTCTTATTTGCGATTGGGCGAGCTCCGGGCTGGTTAGCCCATTGGAAGGAAATTGCCCAGACAGGTAAGAAAATTCACCGTCCTAGGCAAATTTATCAGGGTTCAAACCTAAGGTCCTACATCTCAGTCGAAAAGAGATAAAACTACTAGGCCGATAGCCTCGAGTAGGACTGCATTCATATTTGCTTAGGGTCTCGCACTCGGGCGTGCCACTTTAGTAATATCTTCAAGAGTTAACCCGGTAAGGGAATGAATACCCTTCGTTATCTTCAAAAATGCATAAATGCTGGCTAGCATGCAGGGTAGGCTGATAACAGGAAAGCTCCACATCATCATCACCCCAATCTCATCGTTAAAGGCAGCCATATTATGAAAAGGTTCCGTCACTACAATGATCCTAGCGAGTATGTAATTGAGTATGGAGCTAACCCCAAATGTGCCTACCAGAAGCCAAGTACATTGAGCAAGCAGCCGATCGAAAGCTTTTTCAGAGTTATACATCTCTAAGTGGTGTCTTATTTTATCCACATCAAAAATGTCTGGATTAAATAAAAACATTTTAACCAAAGGATTTTTAGTTTTAAGAGTAGCTACAATGAGGATTCCAATCAATGCAGGTAGAGCAGCTTCTTTAAGTGCATACATCGAAACAGAGCCTCCGGGAACCAGCCCAATTCCACCTGTTAAAAGTGTGCTAACAGCACCTAGAATACTTAAGACATTATATTTCTTTCTTCTTATAAAATCATATACACCATATCCAACTGGGAATAATACGGCAGTTCCTAGAAGAATCGAAGCAACAAGCGAGCTATCGCTTGGTGTAAGAGTTAAATCACCAATGAAATCTCCGAACCATTCGTCCCCTTTTTTAAGAATCAAAATTGGGAGTAATAGGTTGAAAAACATATTCACCCAAAGATTTTCTCTTAAATTAGAATTGGTAGATTGAGTGCTTTCATTCATGCGTTAAATATGGAATCATGATCCCTCCTATTTGTCGCCATCAATCTTGACTAAAAAACTTCCATTGCATTGCTTAATTTCTGCTGGGCCAACACGTGAATGGATTGATCCTGTGAGGTTTATTTCAAATCCATCATCTGGAAAGATGGGTTTTGCTCTAGCTCGTGCAGCTAAAGAAAAAGGAATGTTAGTGACTTTAGTGACCGGTCCCACCCAGTTATCCAGACCAGATGGCGTAACAGTCATGGAGGTAGAGACAGCCTTAGAAATGAAGGAAGCAATGGATTCATACTTCGACCAAGCAGATATAATCATTATGAGTGCTGCAGTATCAGATCATAGAGCAGTCCTTAAAAGTGATGAAAAAATTCATAAAGATCAGTTTCCAGAGAGTCTAAATTTAATTAAGAATCCAGATATACTTATTTCTTTAGGATCGAAAAAAAGACCGGATCAAGTACTTGTAGGTTTTGCAGCTGAATCTCACGATGTAGTCGAGTCAGCTACCAGAAAACTAAATGATAAGAACTTAGATTGGATTGTAGCAAATGATATTTCGAATAAAGACATTGGTTTTTCTTCGGACAAGAACGAAGTTTTTCTAATCGGTTCTAAGGGCGATTTTCTTCATATTTGCCTTGCAGATAAGTGTATTATTGCAAAAGAAATTATGGATGCCATTTATCCAGCATGGCTAGAAAAAGCCCACTAGACAGAGTTCTCGGTAAATTGGAGGACCTGGATGAGGTAAATCTCAGTAACTTGGTTCAAAGGTTAGCACGTGAACGTAAATTATTGGAGACAGTCTTTGATGTAATCAGGGACGGGATTCTTGTATTGGATCGTAACGGTTTTATAACCTATTCTAATCAGCAAGGCAGAAAGTTAATTGGATTAAAGTCTGAATTAGGTGATAAAGTTTCTCTACTCCGGGCTGCTCCAGACCTTGCTAAGTCATTGGGTATAGATCGATTTTCTGACGATATTCGACCAGAGGTGATTGTTCGGGAAGTTTTAATTAACTATCCAGAAAAAAGATACCTAAGAATCTATGCAGTGCCCATCGAGGGTACAATAAGCGAAAAGTCTTCCACGCAAGATGCTGGGCTTGCCGTTGTTCTTAGCGATATAACCGAAGAAAAAACTCATGTTGAAGAGCAAATCGAAAACGAGAAGGTTTCCAGTATTATGGATTTAGCCGCAGGTGTGGCTCACGAATTAGGAAACCCTTTAAATTCAGTAAACATCCATCTACAGGTTCTCCAGAGAACATTGAAGAAAGCAGATTTACCTGCCAATGTTAGAATAAAGATCGAAAAGTCTCTCCAGTCATGCACTAAGGAAGTCGATAGGCTGGATTCTATTATTGTACATTTTCTCAAGGCAATACGCCCTTCAACTCCTGATTTTAAGGAATTGAATCTACTATCTATCATCGAAGAAATTTTGCATTTAAAAGAGCGAGAATTAAGCGGAAAGAAAATAAAAATAGAATTAGAATCAAAATCAAAAGACCCCTTAATTAATGGTGACTCCGAACAAATTAAACAAGTGTTTTTCAATGTTATAGGAAATGCAGTTGATGCTACGCCTGATAACTCAGAAATTCGAATCCTAATTTCTTGGGATAATGAATTTATTATAGTACAAATTATTGATTACGGAGAGGGTATAAAAAAAGAAAACGCATCTAAAGTATTTGAGCCTTATTTTACCACCAAAAAACAAGGGAATGGCATTGGCATGATGATCGTGCATCGTACTATGCGGAATCATGGTGGAGAAGTTGGGATTGATAGCAAGTATGGTTCTGGAACTATTGTAACTCTCAAGTTTCCTCGAAAAGGGCCAAGAGTACAATATTTGGAACAAAAATAAAAAATTAATGAAAGAGAATTTGTTAATCGTTGATGATGAGGCACATACTCGAGAGGGGCTTGAGTTAGCGTTAGAGGATGAATTCGAAATATTTTGTGCGAGTAACACAGAAGAAGCTTCACAAGCACTTAAGCACGAAGAATTTCAAGTTGTACTCACAGATTTAAGGATGCCTGGCGATTCAGGCATGAAAGTGATTGATTTAGCAATCCGTCATCCTTCTAAACCACTTTGCATTATGATGACTGCCTATGGCGAAGTGGATGTTGCAGTGGAAGCTATGAAGAGAGGTGCCTTTGATTTTTTACCTAAACCGGTGAACCTTGAGCAGCTTGAATTTCTTATTAAAAGAGGGTTAAAGGAAAAAAGGCTTCAATCTGAAAACTATCAACTTCATGAAAGATTAGATAAGAAATTTCATTTTGATGGAATTATGGGGAGTTCTTCTGCTCTTGAGAGTGTTACCGAAAAGGTAAAGCTTGTTGGGCCTTCAAAAGCAACGGTCCTGTTAACAGGTGAGACAGGGACGGGTAAAGAATTATTTGCTCAATCTATTCATCAAAACAGTGAAAGGTCGAGGCGACCCTTTGTGGCAGTTCATTGTGCAGCCCTACCTTCTAATTTACTGGAAAGTGAACTTTTTGGACATGAAAAAGGCGCGTTTACTGGTGCTACAGAAAAGCGCATAGGTCGTTTTGAGTCAGCAAAGGGAGGAACACTTTTTCTGGATGAAATCGGAGAAATTGATTCATCTACTCAAGTCAAACTCTTACGTTTTCTTGAGTCTAAAAGTATCGAAAGACTGGGGAGTTCCAAAACTATTGAGTTGGATGTTCGTTTAGTTTGTGCAACCAACCGAAATCTTTTTAAAATGGTACAGGAAGGTGAGTTTCGAGAAGACCTTTTTTACAGATTAAATGTTGTAACTATAGAATTGCCGCCCTTACGAGAGAGGGGCGATGACCTCCCTTTACTCCTAAATTATTTTCTTAAAAATTACTCCGAAGAAAATGGTTTCGAGCCACCCTATCTTGCTGCAGAGACTCAATCCATTTTACGAAATTATAATTGGCCTGGGAATGTACGTGAATTAAGAAATTTTTGTGAAAACCTGGTTGTTTTACATAGGGGCAAAGAAGTCACACCAAAGGATTTGGACCCAAGATTTTCCGAGATAAGCTTTCCCGACGAAACAATTTATAAACACGACCCAAAAACTTTATCCATCGAAGAGAATGAGAAAAGAATACTCCGAAATGCCTTAGCTCAATCAAAGGGCAATCGAACCAAAGCTGCTGAATTAATGGGGATCAGTCGTCGAACTTTACATAGAAAGTTGGATCGCTGGCCTGAGCTTGACTCTAAGTAAAATAGAGCAAAGAAAATGGCTGCTCGGGCTGGATTCGAACCAGCGACCAAGTGATTAACAGTCACCTGCTCTGCCACTGAGCTACCGAGCAATTTAATTCTAAAATAGCAAGATGCTCCAACCTGTCAATGCAGACAACAAGTTCAGCTCATCCAGCTTGGGTTTAGAAATTAAACTCCATCCCGAAAGTAGCAGTTCGAGGAGCACCGGGACGGAGACCATCGGGCATATCACTCGCCACATATTTTTTATCGGTTAGGTTGGTAATTTTTGCAAAAATCTCTATCCCTTCTGAGATGGAATAAAACCCAGACCAGTCAAGTATTCCATAGTCACTAATCTCTCCATCATTGGCTGCATTGGTGTAAACTTGATCCTGCCAATGATAGTTGAGGTAAGAGGACCAATCTTCCAAAACAACGCCGAGTCGGGCATTATATTGAAAGTCAGGCACATAGGGGATACTATTGCCGGGTCTTCCGCCTGAATAACGATCCTCGGTATCTGTTCCTGTGGCCGAATCAAATTCTGCATTGGTGAAGGTCGCAGCGACCGAGAGAGGGAGGCCGAATGAGCCATTCCGATTCAGGTCCGTAGATAATAAAAGCTCCATTCCATCGACAGTAGCTTTACCGATGTTACGGGACGAATCTCCCAGTCCACTGGCTAGTGAAGGTACTGCGATCATGTCCTTGATTGAGGTATGGAAATAAGCCAGTTCATAATTCACGAATTCAATGGAACCACGCGAGCCCAATTCAAATCCGATTGAACGCTCTTCCTCTATCGATCCGTCTGCTGCATTGTAACCCGGCAAGGCGTGGCCCTGATGCACCCCTGCAAAGAGTAAGTGACCGTCGAGTTCGAAAGTCATCCCGATCCCAAGCAATACATCACTGACTGTTCCCTGTCTGTTATTGTATTCATATTCGGCACT
>Ga0181603_10003503_pt1 | contig 11763 bp, 6 predicted proteins | sample 041ome_13_FD_148633 | JGI IMG/M metagenome (GOLD analysis project Ga0181603, IMG submission 148633) | Coastal salt marsh microbial communities from the Groves Creek Marsh, Skidaway Island, Georgia - 041409US metaG (spades assembly) | ecosystem: Environmental > Aquatic > Marine > Intertidal zone...
ATTGCCATTCGTGAATATTACGTATTCATCGAGTCGCCGGATATGAGCGCGGCGAAGCTGGGCGCCAACGCGTGGTTGGCGCTCGCGGTCCTCGTCGTAGAGGCGCTCGTCGTCGTGAAGAATGGTCAAGACGCGTTTACAAATCCATGGCCGAGACACATAGTTTGGGCGTGGGCCATCGCTGGGGTGTCGACGGTTGTCTATTTGATTCAATGGCAACGTCGATTAAACCGCGAGAGCGGCACCAAGGCGAAAGCACCCGCGCGTTCGTCGTCGTCGTCGTCGAGTCGACGACGAACAAAGGCGGCGTGAGAATTGTGCAAATTCATTCGGGCGTGAAGCGTCGAGTTTGCTTCACTTGAAACGGCGTTGCTCGACGCGTGTGGAGATATTTGTTTAGGATTTGTTTCACTAGCCAATATATTATCAAGAACACGAGACTGCTATTGCTAATCACTACTGCTACTATTACCGGCGCGCGGCACGCTGCGCGAATCCCACTCGAGTCGATATTCTATTGCCTTTTCGAGCGTATCCAACACGGCATCTGTGCCCGTTTTATTCAGCGCCGAAACTGCGAGCACGGGAACATCCGTCACGCGCTTCCGAAGCGCGCTGAGTGTCCGCGCGGTGTTCGCTACATCCGTTTTCGTCGCCACCACGAGCGCAGGTCGTCGCGATAATCCAGGTAAATACTCTTCGAGTTCTCGACGTAAAATTTCGAGCGCGTCCCACGGCTTGACGCCGTCAGCGCTCGAGAGATCGACGACGTACGCGAGCGTTTCGCATCGCTCGATGTGCCGCAGAAAGTTATGCCCGAGGCCTTTGTTTTCATGCGCGCCTTTAATTAAACCTGGAATGTCCGCAACGGTAATTTTGGCGCCATGCGCCGTCGCCACGGCGCCGAGTTGCGGCTGCAACGTCGTAAACGCGTACGACGCAACGCGAGGCGTGGCATTTGACAACGCCCGTAACAACGTACTTTTGCCCGCGTTGGGTAATCCGACGAGCCCTATGTCGGCCACGCTCTTGAGTTCGAGGACTACAGAAGATTCTTCACCCGGTACCCCTGGTTCGCGCGTGCCAGCTTCTTTGCCAACGGGCATGTGCTTGTTCCCACGGCCGCCGCGACCGCCGCGAGCGAGGACAAATTTCTCGCCGTCTTTGGTCAAATCGGCTAAAATGCGCCACTTACCGTAGCGTAACCCTCGAGGACGCGACCATGGTGCGTTCACGCGCGCATCATCATCATCATCGTCGTCGTCGTCTTCGTCGTCATCGTGCATGTCCACCGGCGAAGCGCTGCCCCATTTGCTAAAATCGACGTCCGCTCCGGCTCGGGCTCCGCCCTCTTCGCCGTCAGCGTCTTCGAACCACACCACCGTACCCACGGGAACACGGGTCACGAAATCTGCTCCACGGCGCCCGATGCGCCCGTTCGATCCGCCAGCTTTTCCCCGTTCAGCGCGAATCAAATTCTTTACTTCGCCTAAACCTTTCGCTCGGTCGCACGCGACAAAGACGACGTCGCCTCCGCGACCACCATCCCCGCCATCCGCCCCGCGACGGCGACGCGAACCACCATCCATGGCAAACGACACGCATCCAGCACCACCTGCGCCGGCTTGGGCGCGCACGCGACGTCGGTCGACGTAGACTTTGTCTCTCACGGCGCGCGCGGCGGCTTCAGCGTCGGCGTCAGGCGTCGCAAAGTCAAAGTCGTCAGGTGTCAGTCCGAGCGCGCGCATGACGCGCTCGTTGGCGACGCCCGACGCATGTACCGATGGTGGTGCGTCGGATGACGTCGACGCCGCTGCATTGCGCGCCCATGCGAACGCGGGGCGCGTGGAGCTGGCGTAAAGCGTTCGCGCGGAGGCGTCAACCGCCGCCGCCGCTCGACGCAACATCTCGTACGGTGCGCGTCGTGCGGGCGAGTTTCACGACGAGCGGTGCAAAGTATCGCGTCCGTCGCACTGCGGGCGAGAGGTGGTGAGGATAGTCGTGGTGTGTGCGTGTCGCGATGTGAAGGACTCGGGTTGAGGTTGTATTAAAAACAGCCGACGGCGTCGTAGCTACCGAGTTCAATCGGAAAGAATATGTGATGCCCTTGCAGCAATTGACGCGATCTCATCGACCGCTGAGAGAGCCGAAGGAACCGCTGCGCCTAAATGAGCTTTTGCGCTTGAACGTGGCGGGAGCGGCGAAATTTTTCCCCGCGCGTCCAATGACGCCGACGGCGTTGTTGAATGCGGTGACGAGACCAATGAAGTGCATTTGCGCGCGCACTTCGGCGCCAGATACTGGCGACGCCGTAGTGGCGATGCGCATGATGGAGTGCGTGCGATCCATGCGATATCCCAAGTACCCGAACGATACGCGGCGCCAAAAATTCTGCACGCGGGCGCCCATTTGATGAAACATCACCGTCATGGCGACAAAGCGCTGCAACGATGCGATGCGCGCTTCGTACATCTTCATAGAGAAAGCTTGACTTTCGACGAGCGTGTACGCTTTGACCTTTTTCGGTGCGCTGCGACGAATGCTCTGTCCAAAGTAATCCTCGTCCGATGGTTCCACCATCATGAGGCCTTCTTCGTTTCTCGACGACGCTTGTAAAATTCCGAGCATTTCCGCCTCTGGTAAGTTCATAATCTTGACAAACTCGTCGAAGTCGAGCTCACCGCTGTTATCATCATCGGCATCTCTAAACAGTTTGGTGATTTGCGCCTCAGATAATGACTGATCAACCTTCATGTACGCTTTTTTAAACTCATCAAGGCATAAACCGCCGTCGCCGTTGACGTCGATTTCGTCAAACACCGCGCGTAAATTATACGACTTGGCTTTAGCGTTCATCGCCGCGTCAGTGAGCAACGCCACTGAGTTCTTATGCGTCAATTTGTGCACGGAAATCTCCTGCGCCTCATCCGCCAACGTTGCGTACATGCCGAGAAGTGACCCGGGAGACTTGCCATCCAAATTCTTTTCGCCTTCGCGCTCGTGGATGAGCTTTTCGCACAAGAATAGCGGCCGGTGGCGGTCAAGAAATACCGCCCGTGCCGAGAGCGGAAGCTTATACGGCGAGTGCCCAATCGTCATCGATTCGCACGTGCCGCCATAGCTTTGAATACTGCTCGCTTGGTTGAGCGATAGGCACGTTGTCGCTTCAGCCGACGCGAGCGCGCTCAGCCGCCCGTCAGGTCGACCGACGACGAGCAACGCACCGCGCACGACGCGGTGCGTGTGTCGGTGCACCAAGTGATCGCTTGGATTCCCACTGAGCACGTTGATTCCCGCCGCCGAGTACGAACAGGCGAATATTTTACTCAAGAATGCTTCGGCGCTTTGGGCGACCCACGGAATGTCGCCCACGACGACGGTGCGTCCCGTCATGCGATGTCGCACGTTTCGCCCTTGCGCCAACCTCAGCAGCGTGATTGAAATCTGCGGCAAAAACACGTAAATCAACGAATCAAAGAATCGCGTCACGTAGAAGGCCCACGTGGCGGCGAGACCACACGCGGTGGCGACGCCGGTGACGAGCGGGTACCCGGCGGTGACGGTGCCGACGATGTAGGCGAAGGACATCATCCAACCTTTGACGCCTTCGAGCACGTGGTCCGCCCATACGTCACCCGCCGCGCGCAAGTCCCGTTCGGCGCTCGCATCTGGCGTCATATCACCGTTCGCGGTGCACCCGACGATGCGCTCGAGCGCGGTAATGTTCATTTGATTGCATCGCTCGAGCTCTTGCAAGTCGTGCTCGGTGACGACGGCGTTTGTGAGCTTGCGGTAGTGCGGGTTATCGAGCACGACGAGCGCGACGTGCATGAATATTTGGGTGAGCAATTGCTGCGTCGCGGCGACGCTCACCGAACACGGCTCTGCTGGGCGCACGCCGACGTCGGTGGAGAAGATGCGCGACTCGAATTGCCCTGAAGTTTTCATCCCGCGCAGTTGCTTGCCGATTTGCGTGTCCCATTCGCTGGCGACGACAAAGATACTATTCGTCGAGCTTTGGAGCAAGTTGGACGTCGCGAGCGGCGCAAACGTGCCGCCAGAGTGAGACACGATGATCACTACCGTATCGTTAAAGTCGCACGTCTTGCCTGAGGACGGGAAACCAATCGTCGGCACGGCGATGTCCTGACCAAACAACCCGAGAATTTTATTCGACGACAACGCCTTGACGTTCAACGCCGGAAACGCCTGTTGTAAATCGGACGCGAATTGCTCGGCGAGCCAAAGAGAGACTTCGCATCCAGTGATGAGAAAGTCAATAGAGTTGATGGATTTCGTGGTGCCTTCGGCGTGTCGCTGGAGACGCTTTTTCACGCACCGCGCCAAGTTCCACGCTGTGAGTCGATTCAACGAAACCGGTCCTTGCGGACGATTTCTCCAATCTTCTTGCAAGTTGCGTAGAATTTTCGGAATGTCGCGAATATCGCTCAACACTAAATCATCACTCTCTGGTAACAGTGGTTTGATGAGCGAGTTCCCTTCGAGGCGCGTCATGCGATGGAATAATTCCGCAGAAACCATGGTTTTGGACGACGTCGACTTTGACGTCGGAAGCACTTTTTTAAGCGCGCAATCGCCCTCCTTTGCGAGCACGACGTTGACCGAACGCGCCATCATTGAATATCGCGCGCAGTGGGCGTTTGGTACGGACACCGCTGGTTCGCCATCGGCGCCCCAGTCAAGCAGACAAATCTCACCATTCAAGTCATCCAAGTCGAGCCGAATGGCGGCGTTGTCGTCGCCGTATTCGCCGCCGTGGACGCTCGCCAAGATGTCGCCGCCAGGCGTCGCCACGGATAGTCCAGCCTTCACCGCGGCTTGTTCAGAACCATAGCAAATTAAACCTTTTTTGGGATAAAACGCAATGCTCATCGTTTGTCCGCGCGCGGCGACGCATACTTGACGCGCGGCGTCGAGAGAGTTGGTAATCATCAAACCAAAAGAACCCTTGGCGCGAGATAAAAAGGTCTTCATGACGAACAGGGAATCGTTATCAAAAAACGCATTCCACGTCACTCGAACGAACTCGTGCACACTCGCACCCATTTCTTCATCGATAAAACGCTTGCCAAGGCCAGAAAGTGCGTGTGGATTGGCTTCGAGCGCCGCGGCGACGCGATCGACGAGCAAGTCGCGCGTCGCCGATTGACGCGCCATGTCGCGAACAGACACCTTACCTTGGGCGAGCGTCTCATCAAGCGCGTTTGAAAAGTACGACCCGATTTGTTCAAAGACGGTGTATGATGGAAATGGCACGTCGTCCGCTATTTCGCTCGTCTTTAAACCAAAACACACGGCGTAACGCGCAGCCAAGCCGAAACATCCTTGCGCGCGAAGTAAATCAATCACGCCTGCAATCGCGGCTGAATCCACCGTCGACGGCGCTTTATGTCCCGTAGCGAGCTCTAGCCACTTTTGCACGTCACCGAGATCGTACCATCGACCGTTGACGCGATAAAAATCAAAATCACCATTGTGCGTGATGAAATTTTCAACATTTACGCGAATCGCGCCTGGACTCGTTTGCTCCAACGCGTACACCAACCGTTTCTCTCTCGGCGACCACTGATGCGGATGCGTGCCATCAAACGTCGCCTTACTCGTCGTCGCAAATCTCGTGTGGCCGGCAAACACGCGCGTTATATTAGTTCTCGCGAGTTTTCTACCGCCCGATTCGCGCTCAACCTTGGCGCGAACGAGCTTGGACAAATCGGTACGTTTCATATTCACCACTCGCGACCGTTCACCAATCAACCCCCCATCGCCGCCGTAATCACTAAATGTCACAACACCACCGCTCTGCGCGCCTCGCATCATGGTGACGTTGACCATTTTCTCCAAAACATCAAACGCGCGCGCGCCGTTAGCCGACGTCGCCCACGCGGCGTTGATGAGCACGACGCCAAAATTCCCGCATAACACCATCCCTTTCGATCGTCGCGGCAAAATATCAAACACATCCGTACATAACGCATCGAATACCGACACCCAGGCGGCGATGCGCACCGCCCGCGCGCGTTCCGGCGTCATCCGCGACGCCGTCGTTTCGCGCTTCGACGCCCACGCCGCGCACGCCAGGCTCATCAGCACCCCACATGCGCGCACCATCGCCATCCCTCGCGCGCCCAGGGCGTCGACATCACGCACGATATACGCGCGACGTGCACACGCAATCAGAGATTCGCGCGCGATGTCGAGCGCGTGCGTAGGCGCGTTTGAGCTCGCGAAAAGTGAAATCACAAGGTGACTCAGCCCATGGGCGAGCTCGTGTGCGGCGCCGAACGCGGCGTAGGCGACGATGGCGCACGCGAGCGCGAAGGGAGGCGACTCGGATTTTGTCGCGCGCGACATCGGTGCGCGCGACGTCGACGGGCGCGGCGGCGCGATGTGGCGCGCGCGTATTCGACGGCGACCTTTGGGAGTAGCGGTCGGTCGGACACGAAGAGACTTGGACACTTCGCGACGTCGCAAGACGTCGCACGAGGTCAAACGCGCGTGCCGTACAAAATGATGGATTAAAATGATATCTAAGGTTTCGATCGCGCCCCGGCGATCCAAGGGGCGAGAATACGCGCGGCGAAAGGGGCGCGAGACGCGGCGCGGAGCGCGGACGCCGCCATCGCGGACGCGACGTCGCTTCGCGCGGGATCGAGACCCGCAGCGCGCGCGAGGACGTCGACGTAGGATCTGAGCTCGAGCGCGGACGTGCGCGCGGTGGCGAGGTCGCGCACGCGAGCGTGGAGGAACGCCCAGGTTTTGCGGAAATCTTTGGACGTATCCGTCGCGAGATGGAGCTCGACGGCGGCGTAGAGCGCGACAATTGTCGCGCGTTCGGCGTACCACCGCGCGCCGTCGAGCTCGGCGGGTAAGATATCGACGTGGGCAATATCTGCCGCCTGTGCAATATCATCCGCAAGCGATGCGCGGCGCTTAAACGTGGCGAGCGCGTTTTGTGGGCTCGCCATCGTCGCCAGCGCTCGCGGCCACGCATCGAGACGTGGAACGACATATTCCAACCTCGTCTTCACCAACCATTCGATGCGGTCGCTGGAATTCAACGTAGATAACATGTCGGCATTTTCGACAACCTTGGCGTGGAACGCGGCGTCGCAAGCTTCTTCAAAGTACCCCACGAGCTCGCCCGCGAGCGCTCCAGGGCCGCACGCCGTCGCCGCGCCGCTCGACCCATCTCTCCCCAACGCGTTCGCCCGCGACGCCGGTGACAGCTTTAAATCTCTCAAACCAGCATCGACGGCGGCGTCGGAAAATCCATGGTCGTCCACGCGCTTGAGCGCGGCGCGAAGAATGCGTTCGCGGAGCACCGCCTTGTCGCTCGCGTCGGCTTCGGCTCGCGTATCCGTCTCGCCTCGCGCCGATGTCGACGCCGACGCCGACGCCGACGATGACGCATCGCCTTGTGACCTCGCTGACGCGTCCTCGCGATTCACACCCCCATCGCCGCGCACATCTCCCGTCGCCGCGCTCGACGACGCGAATCCGCGTCCGTCGCCTCGCGCTACTTCTGCCCAAACCCGAACGCCTCCCTCGCGCGCGCCGGTACGTGCTCCACGCCATCCAGCGTAAACACTCCGGCCCCACTCGTGGCCACCATCAGCGCCACCGTCGCGCCCTGCGTGAGCACGCGCGCCCGCATCGCGAATTGACTCGCCCGAGCGTTCCCAGCTTTGAACGCCACGAATCCACTCGCGAGCACGAGCGCCGTCGCCCCGGCGCCTACGAGCACCCAGGGATTGCGCGAGCCTTGTCGCGGAGGGCATATTTCGTCAGCCGAAGCGCGAGAGGCGGCGGTGATGGGCGACGCGGGAGGCGGCATGCGCGGTCCGCGAAGTGACGTCACAGTCGCGCGCGCGACGACGACGACGATGATGCGCGTCGCCGGCGTCGGCGCGCGCGCGCGTGCGGTGGCGACGCGCGCGGAAGGCGGCGCGCGTTCGCTTCGCGCGCGGCGACGGGCGATGGGTGCGCGCGGTGGCGTCGCGCGCGCGGGATTCGGTGCGGATAATCATCTTCAACAACATCAGCGTCAGCGGATTCATATGGACGCCGTGCGACGACGCGGACACACGCGAACGCGCGTCGCCGAAGACGCCGAGGCGAGAATCGATTTAGTGTCGAGCGCGGAAGATCGCGTGCGAAAGGCGAAGGAGTACGCGGCGGAGTTGGCCAAGGCGCGCGCGGAGGGGATGGATTCTTCGACGTCGGCACGACAGACGCGGGACGACGAGGACGCGACGAAGGCGGACGTGGCGGAGGAGGCGACGAGGGCGAAGACGACGACGTTTGTGCCACCTAAAAAGCGTGAAGTCAAGGTGCAAATTTTAACACGCGATCAGACGTATAATCCGTTCGATGATGATGAAAAGGCGGTTGGATTTGAGACGGATGAAGCGACGTATCGACCGAGCGTGTCGACGTGGGGGGTGTTCGAACGTCCAGATAACATATCTAAAGCGTACGGAGGCGGGCGAACGATTAAGCGCGAGGAACTCGAGGATGAGGCAGCGATTGCTGAGCGTAAGGCGCGCGTGGCGAAGAAATTGGCAAAGTATAGAGAGGATAACGGGATGACGATGACGCCCGAAGAATTTCAGGAAGCCAAGGAGGCGTTGGACGAAGCCGAGGCAGCCATCAAGGCGGGATACATGCAAGCCGCGCTCGATCGATTGGAAATCATAGCCCTTGAGAAAGTTGGCCCGAAAACCGAGCTCGGTGGGCGAATTATTTTCAACTATGCGTTGTGCTTGGACAACTTGCAACGCCGGGACGAGGCGTTGAAGCAATATCGACGATGCATAGGGAATCAATACGGCAACGTATCCAAACAAGCTGATCGCATGGTATGGGGGATGACCACCGCGTCGCGGAAGATGAAGTCCGACCTATTCGATTACATAGATGCCGCGAAATTAGATGCGTACGACGAGTACTTGATTAAGATGGCGAATAACAAATTTGGAGGCGACATCGACGAAGAAGAGGAGCGGCAGTTGCAGTCGACGGCGGTGTCCACGATGGTTGTGCTTTTTGGCGCGCCGCTCGTGCTTCTGGCGTTTTTGATGTCGCGGCAATAGACGGAAACAAGAGTACAAAGACGAGATTGAGTATTTTGTAATACGTACATGTATGCTTAATCGTTGCGCAGTGAGATATGCTTGTTACAACAACTCCGTGTCGGAGTTTTAAATATAAAATCAATCTTGTTTTTATTTGTCGAGCGGGACAATTTTAAACCCACCCGCGCCGTCGCCTGCAATTTTCAATTCATCCTTGTGAAATTTACGTAATTCAAGTCTGTGTGCGATCGAAATTACCGTCGTATCCGTCTGTACTAATCGCTCATACAGTTGAGACTCCTCGTCGGGGTTAATCGCGCTCGTGGCTTCGTCGAGAATCGCAAACTTTGGCGCGTGGTAGTACAATCGGGCAAAGCCAATGCGCTGACGTTCGCCACCTGAAAGCACATCATTCCACTCCAAATGTCGCGTGTTCAAACCAACGTTCAATGAGCCGTCGATGAACTTTCCTAAACCAGCCATCACGAGACACTCTTTGACGCGGTTATCGTCAACCTTGTCCACGTTCGTGTCTTGCGGGTACACCACTTGATCGCGCAACGAGCCTTGTAGCAAGTATGGACGTTGCGGCAGCCACATGATGGACGCGATCCCAGTCGGGCGAGAAACTTTGCCACTCATTGGCGCCCACAAGCCAGCTAAAACGCGCAAAAGCGACGTTTTACCGCACCCGTTGGGGCCAGTGATCAACAAGTGACGACCAGGAGAAATGGCCAACGTCAAATCCTTCACCAATACGCGTTGCGAACCATTCGGCTCGGGTGCGCCGACAGTGACGTTGTCGAATATAATCGGTGCCAATGGATCGACTTCTTTGATTTCAGCCTTTTCTCTGATGGCTTCTTTGTTCGCTTCGTCCAAGGTGCGAAACAGTTGCGACAGGCGCGTGGTGTAACCCGCTAATTCGTCGAGATTTTTCCCGAGAAGTAACACTTCGGTAAACGCGCCGCCGCAACGTAACATCAACTCTTCGGTCGCGCGGAAAGATGAGATGCGTTCACCCTCGGACACTGACGCCTTCATCATGAATGGAACGTGCACGAATACGCTGCCCACGAGCAAGCCTTGAAATTTAGAAATGTTATCCGCGACGCTCTTGCGAATGCGCTGCAGCGCGTGCCACCGCTGCGTTACCACCAAGTTGTCCAACCCGTCGTCTAAAATCTTAACTTCGCGGTCGCCACCTCCAAGAAGAGCGATTTCTTCGGCGTGTGCGATCAAACGCGAGTGCGTGTGGCGGAAACCGCCCTCGAGCGCCGCTTCACGCGCCACCATCGGCCCGAGTCTCGGCGCGATGGAGCGAAGTACGCCGGTAATCATAATCTGCGACGCAAACAACGCCAACGGACGGCTATATCCGAGTTCTTTCGCTGCTTCCGTGAGACTCAACGTGAATTCTAAAATCGGCTTGAACGAGTGTCCATACAAGAAGGCGGTTTCGCGTGAAAACGCCTCGATATCCGCCACGATGCGTTGATCAACGTTATCCAACCCGCCTTGTCGCAACACCGCAGTCTTGTAAAAGTTGTTATTCTCCATATACTTTTTGTGCGCCTTTTTCGTCAACGCCGCACGAAGCTCAATGGTGATTAAACTCTCGGTGTACCGCAAGCCGCTATTCACCACGACGCCGCTCGCCATCCACCCGGTAAAGTTAAAAAACCACCGCACCCAAAACTTCCAACTCGCCGTTGAAATCGCCTTGGTGAGATAAAACGTGTTCACCTTGTTCGCCCGCACCGTCAACAGCGTGCGCATGACGAGCAGCGTGAACTGCGCGCCGAGGAGCTGCCCGCCTCGACTCCCCGCGCTCGGCACCGCCACTCGAATCAAATACCCGAGCTCACCCCAAAACTCCTTGCCAACCTTCACGCCACCGCCCTTGCGAGACTTCCCCTTACCCGCACTCGCACTCGGTGTCGTCCCTTCTTTGTCTTTCCCGCTCAAATCCAACATCGTCGAGCACTCGCGCAACGCCTTGGTCGCCGCCGCCCGACGCTTCTTCAAGCTCACCACCTCGCGCGACGCCAGCGACCCGAACCCAATCACGCTCGCCGCGAGAAACACCACGTACATGGCGTCATCCTTAATATGCGCCACGTTCGTCGCGATACCATCCCGCGCATGCGTCACTAAAGCGTCGCCAACGACTTTTAATCCCGTGACGAGACCCACCGCCGGTGGCGCGTGCGCACCCTTCATCCTCCGCGCTCGTCCCGCTCGTCGCGCTCGTCGCGCCGCGATCACACGCGACGACGTCTCTTTTCGCGCTGTCGCCCACTCGACGCGCACGCGACCGTGTCGACGCCGCACGCGCGCCGATGAATGCCGCGACGCACCGATCGCATCGGACGGTCGCGCACCGCCCTCACGCGCGCCGCACCCACGTGCGCCGCGCGCGACCGCCCGTGTGCGTCGCGCGCGCGCGCGATCGACGCGCGATAAACCCTTTCACCATTGTCACGCATCGCCGCCGCGTCGCCGCGCACCGCAGCGCGCGTCACGCCCTGCGCCCGCCGTGCGGCGCCGCCGTCAGACACCGACGCGCCATCGCGCGCTCAACCGCGACGCAACTCGCACACGTCGCCCCGGCCCCGGCGCGCGCGCGCAATCGATCACACGGTTTTCGTTCGACGCGACGCGCTCG
>Ga0181603_10003534_pt1 | contig 11706 bp, 8 predicted proteins | sample 041ome_13_FD_148633 | JGI IMG/M metagenome (GOLD analysis project Ga0181603, IMG submission 148633) | Coastal salt marsh microbial communities from the Groves Creek Marsh, Skidaway Island, Georgia - 041409US metaG (spades assembly) | ecosystem: Environmental > Aquatic > Marine > Intertidal zone...
GGAAAACCTTCGTCGGCGCGACGACGAGACACGCAGTGATGATGCTCCAGGGTTCACACCAGGGCGGTTTCGCGTCCCAGAGGTTCTGCCCGGTCCGTCCGCGGGTGGGATTCCTCGCATCGAGCTGTCGTGTGATGGATTTGAACGCATCGTCATCAATCGCAGGTTTTCGTCGTCGTCGTCGTCTCGACGCGCCTGACGTCGTCGTCGTCGTCGTCGTCGCGGTGGTGGCGGTATTTACGCCGGCGTCGCGCGCATGGATGACGTTCGCGGCGCCGAGGTGTTTCGTGACGTGGATGATTGTGTCGTCACTCATCGGCACCCAGTGGTGGACGACAGCGCGACGACGGTTAGACGACGACGACGGTTGGACGACGACACGCGACGCGACGCTAGTGACGATGACATCTTTGGATACTCTCCCCATGGGCGACCCGATGGACGAGGACGACGAGCGCTCGCGCCGTCGCGCGCAGCGTCAGTGTCGTCGCGTGGAATGGGATGAACAAAACCTGGCTAAGAATTTCGCGGAACGAAGCGCGACGATGACGATTGACGAGGTGGAAACCCCGTGGCATTCACCGCCGCGCGAGTTATTTCACGATGATGACATAGATGACGCGCGGGCGCGGGATATCGAGGATGAAGCGGTGCGCGCGAGGGAGGAGAGCCACGCGCGCGTCATGGCAAAACTCGAGTCGTTGATTAAAGCGGACGTGCGCGGGAGTACGGTGGACGACATCGCGGGCGATGCGGTGGGCGTGGTGCGATTTCATGACGCCGATGCGAGGGATGAAGATTTGGACGATCACGAGGAGGTGTTGAAGCGACGGTTGTTTGACGCCAAGCGCAAGGCGTTTCAGTGTAAAGGACGCGGGACGAAACGGTTTGAGACGGATGAGGACGTCACGGCGTGATGTCGATGTCGAATCTTGTTTTTTTCGAGTGTAATTTGTTTGTAGTAGGAATTGAAATGTGCCGCAACGCGACCGACGCCCGCGCGGGAGTCGGTGAGAATGGTAGTAATACACGCAAGTCGTCTATTCACGAGCCTCGACGGCGTCTCCATCGTTTTCGAGCATTGCGTGCTCTCCTGCGGATACGACAACGCCGCTTCCGACGTTGGTTTTAACAACCTTGTCGACGACATCGAATAAGTGCGCGGTGGCGGAGTCGGCTTGCGACGTGAGCAACACTGTACGTTTGGGCAACGCGCGCAAGAGGGACGTTACCCGCGCGATGCCTTCGGCGTCGAGATGTTGTAAAACTTCATCGAGCACAAGTGTATCGCACGCTACGCCGCATCGCTCGCTGGCGAGATCGGCGTAGGCAAGAGCGAGAGCGAGTGCCGCGCGTCGACGTTCACCGCCTGAGAGTTGGCGAAGTGTTCGGGAAATTAAGCTTCCATCTGGTCTTCGAGCGTGAATGACGCGCTCGATGCGTTCGGCGGCGCTCGCGCTCATCGTCGACGCTTTGGTCCTCTTTCCCGACGCGGTCGCGCTCTCGGTGTTGACATCCTCACCATCACCTCCTTCGCTGTCGTCGTCTGCGACGAATCCCGCACCCGCGGGCCGTAGTTCGAGTGTCAACGCGCCACCCGTGAGCGCGTCCATGTATTGTCCCACTCGAGCGCTCAAATCTCCGAGCGCGCCTTCAAATAAGTAGCTCTGAATCCCTTTCGTGCTAAACGCCGAATCCGCAGCTTGTGCGGTGGCTAAAACGTCTTTGGCGTCGTCTAAAGTCTTTACGCGCGCTTCGAGGGATTCACCTTCGGACGCGAGTTGGCGTTCGAGCTCTTCGATCGCGCTGGCGTGCGGATTGGCGTGTGCGCCGAGCTTGAAGTCGTTAAACTCTTGCACGCGCCGCGCGGCGTCGCGTCCAGCGCGTTCGCCTTCAGCGATGACATCTTCGGCGCTCGCGACTAACAGCCGAATGGTTTCTGAGTCTGTGACGTCGATGTCGGCGTCATTTGAAGATAACGCCGTCTTTGTCGACGTCATCGACGACGTCACCTTCGGTCGCGCCAGGAGCTCCGGATCGAGACCACGCAGTACACCAGATGACGATGCCGGCGACGTTAATTCGCCTGACATCGCGTGCACGGGCGCTATGGCGTCTTCTATAGACATACTATTCGCGCGTTCGAGCGCGTCCTCTGGCGCCGACCGCGTCAAAGCTTCGGCTCTCGTCAGCGCGCTTGCAATTAAGCTCAACGCTCGTTGTGCGTGCCTGAGCGCATCCGTCGCGCTCGCACTGACGCTCGCCGCGGACTCTGCGCGCATACGCTCAGACTTGCGCGCCAATGTGGCGGTTTCGTTCAATTTACGACGTTCATCCGACGCTTTGCGAAGTGCCTCTGCGGCAGCGGCTCGAGCGTCAATGGCTTTGCCGTGCGCCAACGCCGCGGTGCGCGCGTCTTCTTTTAATTTCACCAGTGTTTCTTTGTGGTGCTTGGGATCTATGGGCTGTAAGCATCGATCGCACGTACCCACGCCGGTGTGCTCGTGCGGTTGGTTGCCGTTATTGGCTGCGCCAACGCCCGCAAACATGCCGACAGCGGCGTGCGCTTGCATGCCCAACGCCCCCGCGCTCGCCTCTTTGGCTTGTAAATCTCTCAAAATGTCATTCAAGCGCTCAATATCGCGCTCGATGGCGACTAATTTACCCTCAAGCTCAGTTTCTTTCTTGTCGAAGCGCGCAGCCGCGCCTTCAGCGTCGCGTCGTGCGCCATCGAGCGCGCGTTCGGCGTCCCGAGACGCCGACTCGAGCGACATTCGCGCATTATATAATCGCTTGACGTAATGGTTTGCGAGTGACAATCGCTTAATGAACATCGTCGATACCGCATTAGTGCTCGCCTCAAGGGTACTGAGTTGACGGGCGTGATTATCATCCCATGAATCGCGTTCTATCGTCGCGCGTTCGAGACGAGCCCGCGTTCGGGAAATGTATTCCTCTCTCGCCTTGACTTCAGCGACAATCGCGTTGACGTTCGTGCGCGCCTCACTCACGCGCTTGCGCGAGATATCTTTGGCTTTTGTCCACGTGTCTGCTTCGACGAGTTTCCCTAGCGCAGCTTTTAACGATGCGTCGTTGGCATCGAGTAACGCGCCGACGGTGTGCTGGCCGTGAAACGTCGTATTCGCGATGACGTCGGCGCCGATGTCATCATTAATCCCTTGTTGAGTCAGTTTCGCCTCAGCCATCGTTTTTTCTTCGTCTCCGATGGCATACTTCAAACTCACGAGTTTGGTCTTGTTCACCTTGCGCTCGACCCAAAACGGAGTGCCGCCGTTTAAAAATCCTTCGAGGCGCACTCGGCCGAATTTCGCAGCGTCGTTCACGACGTCTGATTTCGTCAAAGACTTCCCCGAACCACCGCCATCGATGCGCAAGTCGCTTTGCCCAGTCAAAGCCCACATCGGAGACATTACAAGCGTGGTTTTCCCTGCACCGTTGGAGTCTGAGCACGTGTCTGTTTTGTTTTCACCAACCACGACGCACACGCCTCGCGATGCCAGTGGGTACCGCGTCGCCGCTTGAAATGTCCCAAATCCTTCAACTTCGACAGTGTCAAACGACACAGTGATACCGCTTGATTGTCGGCGCGTCACTGGCGCATCATTACTAGCGGCGACTTCTTGTAATACGTCGCGTCCGAATGCGCTAACGTTTGGCGCCATGTCACTCGCCGTCGCGTACGCGTCGAATAATCCCGCCGGTCCGAGTTCCTCAGCGCGAGGAATACGCGCGGGCATTTCTTTAGCTACATAGCACACCTCAACGACGTAGCCCTGTTCTCGCGCTTGTCTCACCGCGGACGGTACTGCGTCGGACACCGCGTCCATGGCTTCGATTGGAATCGTCCATCGGATGACGTCGCCCGGTTTCGCCGACGGCGGCACCGCGGCGTCGGCGCCGTCGACGGCGAAATGCTTCGGACCAATGTCGAGAGTAATGCGCTTGTGATCGCCTTCGGTCCACGTTTTAGTATCCAAAATCAGCAATTCCTTCGTCTGGCCCGCTTCAGACCGTGAGACTTCGTACGGGGAGCCCACGTAGGTGATTTTTGTGTTTGGCACCACATGCGGCTTGTGATAATGTCCCGTGTACGTATTCGCGCCACCAAACAATGCCGGATCCAAACCATCTCGGGCTTGAAAAGTCTCATTCATGGACGCCCCGACGACGTCTGCGTGGCAAAATATTGCGTTGAACTCGCCACGACAATCCTGAATTGCGCGCTTTAATACGTCGGCGTTGCGTCGGTACGGCAGCCACAACGCTCCGTTGTACAACGTCGGGCCATCAAATACGAGTATATTCGCATTCGACGCCGCGAGCGGCGTGAGCGCGTGAGAATAACCACCCGCAGTGACTTGGTCGTGATTCCCAGGAATCATAATCGTCGGCGCCGTCCACCTAGTGCTCGACATTAACGCCAACGCTTCGTTCAACGGTTCCACGGGAATAGCTCCGCGCGCGTGCCAAAAGTCCCCCAAGAATAACACCCCGGCCCGCGTCGCCACGGCTTCATCGTGCACCTTCTGCAATACCTCCTTACACGTCTCCATCGTGCGTTTACTGACGTGTAAATCGCTAAACACAATCCAACGCTCGACGGCGTCGTGCGCCGGTGACGCCGACGCCAACCTCTCCACGACATCCACACCACTCTCCGCGCTCGCCTCCGCTTCCGCCGCCGCCGCGCGCGTCATCCCCGCCGCCTGAAGAACACTCGACGCTCCGTGCCCACGTCCCGCGCGCCGCACTCGAGGACTCGCCGCCGCCCGCGTGCCGTACGATTGATTTTGGATTAATCTTCTCCCGCCAAAATCACCATCACCATCACGAACGACCCCTGAGGCGCGCGCGCGCGCGCTCCGCGCGAACGCCGACGCACCGCTCGCACCCACCAGTGCGTATGCGCCGCCGACGCCGGACGACGTCGCCATTCGCGCGCTGATGACGACGACGACGCGGCGCATTGTATCGACTCGAGCGTTCAAAAGAATCATTCGCCTGACACCGCGCCGCGCGAATGGTGGCGTCGACGGCGCGTCGCGCGCGCGGTGTGATGGATGACGACGACGTCGACGACACACGACGACGACGTTTGGGCGCGCTCGCGACGACGTCCACGCTGTCGCTCGCCCACGCGGCGGATGAGCTCAAGTACGAGTTAGAGCGCGCGCTCGATGCGATACGCGCGCGGGACAGACGTATTCGCGAGCTAGAAAAGCGCGTCGACGCTCGAGAGCGCGAGCTCGGGGATGTGCTCGCGGTGCGCGACGAGACGGCGGCGCGCGCGCGGGAGAGAGAGGCGACGGTGGCGGTTGAGCGGGACGTCGTGCTCGCGAGCGCCAACGCGCGCGCGCGCGCGGCTGAAGACGATAGAGATGAAATATACGCGCATTATGTCGCAATGCGACGCGCGTTGGAGGCGTGCGAAGGCGAACTCGAGGAGTTGAGGCAGTTTAAGATGGAATGTGAACGCGACAGTCGGGACGACGCGGCGGCTCGAGCCTTTGCCGACGCTCGTATTCTGCGTCGCGCGCTCATAAAATGGACAACATTCGTGAGTTTTAAAATCAAACTGTGTGATTTCGTGCGCGCGACGCGCGAGCGTCACCAGAGGAGCGTTTTGGTGCGCGTATTTGCGGCGTGGCGCGCGCGAGCGACGACGCGTCGGTTTGTCCTCGTGGCTCAAAGGCGCGTCGATGAACGCGCACTCCAGCGCATTCTCGTGCACTGGAGCCTCGCCGTAGAGATGTCGCGTACTGGTGAAGTCGCGCTGATGCGCCGCATTTTGCTTCGTTGGCGAGACGCGGTGGACGCCGCGAAGTGTGACGCGGAAAGCCGGGATCAAATGTTTACGCACTTTGCCGAGCGCGCGACGCTGACGTTCGCCAGGGCGCGTCGACGTCGTACGATGGCGAATGTGTTTCACGCATGGCTCATAACGACGTCGCATGCGAGACGGGCAAAAATCGTGGCGTTGGAGTTGCTCGCGAACGAGCGCCGGGACGAGAGCGTCGCTCGATTGAAAGCGCAGCAGAGGAAATCGAGACACGTACTCGAGTAGAAGTTTAGGACGCCGCGACGCGAACCGTCGTCGGTCGTCAACCTAGTCGTGTGAATTGAGGATGATGTTTTGCATATATGTGTTTTATATAATGATTGAATGGTCTATTCGGCGCGCGTGGTCTATTCGCCGCGGCGGGACACGAATGGTTGCGGTGAAGACGTTACGTCGACTTGAGTCCTCCGCTCGTGACGATGAGCTTGCGCGGGCGGTTCAATACGCACTGCGTGCCGCACGCTTGGCACTTGTGCTCAAACTCTTCAAGAGGCTTCTCACCACCAAAGAATTGCTTGATTGGCATCTCGCAGCACGGGCACTGGCCCTTCAAGATCTCTGCGTTTTGCAAATTGGTGTAGTTGACCAACTTGTACGTGAGCCCGGCGGCGATGGTAATCGCAAACCCGAGCGAGAGCGCCGCCGGAAGCTTGACGCCAACGAGACCCAACAAGATACCCGGCGCCAAGCCAATGAGCAAGGGCGCGGTGCCAAGCGCCGCGTACATGCTCAACACCGACCCAGTGTCGCTCTCCAATTCAGGAGACGTCTTGCTCAACGTGCACGTCGCCCCTCGCATGCCGACGTCGATTCCTAACTTGAGCATATCCTTGCTCAACAATTCAAACTCCGCCTCATCCAGTAATTGCTTACCCTTGGTGTACAACAACAATGCCGTCACCTCGGTGCGCTTCCCTGCAGCCTTCACGCGTCGCTTAAGCTCTTCGTACTTGTCGTCGTCTATGATCTTTTCCCCGCGCGAGTACGAAATCGCCGCCTGCACGAATTCAATCTCATACCTTCTCAACGTCGGGAACCCCGAACCTTGCCAGTTCAACTCCTCGCGCAATCGATCATACTGTTCATCATTCAACGTGAACTTCCCACCGTTATAGTAGTTCCACAGCGCGTCGACGTACATCATTTCCAAATCCGCGAGCGTGCACGTCGAAGGGTCATCGATCGAGCAATTCGGCCCCACGGTGACGTTCGGCGTCTCATCCCCGGTCGCGCGCGTGCGAAACATCACCGCACGATCCATACGCTTGGTTGCGTGCGCGGCGCTGGCGGCGCACGCACGGCGCGTCACCGCGAACGACGACGATCGCGGCGCTTTGGTCCCGATGATCGCGCGTTGGGCGCTCAACGTCATCATCATGACGCGCGCGGACGACGACGGCGGTGCGGCGCGGCGTGTGAAAGCGTGCGGCGCGAGAGAACCGTTCGCGCGGCGGGCGTGCGCGGGTCGCGGCGGGCGATGGGCGCGAGGCGCGGTGTGCGGCAGCGCCGTGTCGCCCGCCGCTTATCCACATAGCTAGGGCATACCCTGCGGAAAAAGAACGACATCTAGGGTTTAAGTCTATGTTAAGGTGTACTTTATGCTATATAGAGTTTATCTTTGTAGTGGTATGGTTTCATCAACGTATATTGATTTTACGATTGCTATGTGCGTGTGATCGGGGAGGGGTCACGGTGGTCGGACGCCGTCGTCGAGCGCGCGCCGGCGTTCGCCCGCGCGTCGGAATCGCGCGCGACGCGCGCTGTATTGGTGATTGTGGAGTGCTAACGTTGAGTAAATGTAATTATACGGGGGTTGTGTGTATCGTGCGTGTGTGGAGGTATGATTGTGATTGTGTGTGTGTGCAACGGCGTATCAATGCGGCGGCGCGTCGGGCGGGGCGGGCGTCGGACGAGCGACGGCGCTCGTGGGTAAGCCACCGATGTGCGCGGCGGACGCTGGAAGGCTACCAACGCCCGGGAGTGCTATGTCACCGCCGAGACTATTCACGGCGGCGGTGGTGGTGGTGGCGGTGGCATCGCCATCGTCGAGTCCGCCGCCCTCGGTCGGCTGGTCCTCTTCGCGAGGCACGATGTCGACCAAAAAGTCAAAAATATCCGTCTTTGTAATCGCCGCCGCAATGTCGTTTCGATGCAACGTCCTTCGTTTACCCTCCTGACTATGCACCCACGCACGCATGGTGAGTTCTAGGATAAACATCTCGCACGCCTTGGCGAATAACACCGGCGCTTCGCTAGAAATCATCCGCACGTCTTCGTCGCTCTTCATAATCTTTTTTATCCGCGCCAACGGCAGCAAATGATTTTTAAAATCCGTCGTTTGCTGTATCTCCTGCATCTGTTGCCTCCAAAACATCCTCAACTGCGTATTCTGTGCGGCATACATAGGATTCGCCGCTACCGCGGCTTGATTCATCGATGAATACGCCGCGATTTGCGCTTGGTGTTGTCGCAGCTGCGCGTCGTAGCGCTCTTGAAACTCGCGCGGGGACAGCGGCGCCACGCCCGGCATCATCACCGGCATCGCCGGCATGCCCGGTACGCCCGCGCTACCGCTCGCGTACGATGGGCCAGGCACCACAGGCGGCGCATTCGGGGGATCGCTCATGCGTCTGTCGTACGAATCAGTGTCAAAGAACGAAACAGTTAGTGGTTGGGCAAATCGAGGGCAATTCGCTTTCGCGTGCCTCGCATCGCGCACGCGTCGTCGTCGTCGTCGCCGCGGTGACGCCGAGACCGTCGCGCGACGACTCGTCGTCCATATCGTCGCTCGCGTCGGCGCGTCGGCGCGCGTCGAGGCTGTCGTCGTCGTTCGCGGGGATGGGAATTCGCATTTGAACGACCGATTGATTGTGCGCAACCATCGACGACAGTGTGCGCCGCTGTGGCGCTCGAGCGTGGTCGTCGATCGAGTGAACACGCGAAGGGGTGGTGGTGCCGTACCTGCGCGCGCGTGCGTCGTCGTCGTCGTGGTCGTCGTCGTCGTCCGCGCGGGACAGTGGCGTGTTACACGTCAGCGACTGAGGCCGATAGCGCACACATTTGACGCGTGTATCGATGTGCGCTGGTTCTTCGCGCGCGCAACCGCGCCGGGGAATGATTATTTTAGCGATTTTCGTGGCGTGTGCGTGGTCGGCGCGCGTCGGCGTCGCGGTCGGTACGGATGATGTCGCCGAGCGGTGGGTTCGCGCGCGCTCTGATGATGGGACTAGGACAGCGAATCGTCGATTACTCGACGATGGTGGCGCCGATACGGTTGAAAACGCGGGAGGAGGTGATGACTTGTATACTGGTGCGCTTGATGATTGGGTGCGAGTGGGATTCGGCGCCAACGCGCAGGTGGCGAACGCGGTGTCGAACGGCGCATTGTTCAGAATGCCATTCGGCGTGGTCGCCGTTCCCAAATGTTACCCGAATGATTGCGTCGCGCGTGAGAATCTGTTGAAGCGAACGCCCGCTAAAGGGTGGCAACGTAGGCGCGATGAAATCTTGCGCACGGAGGCGATCGAAGAAACGCGCGCACGCTGGAGAGATACATTGGAACTTTGGTCCGTACTCCCGATGCGAGACTCCGACGGCTTTGCGCGCGCCAATGACGACAGCAAGAACGACGACAGTGAGTTGCCGATTTGACGCACATGATGAATAAGAATAACAAAATCGCATTAACTTGCTATAGTTGGTAGGAATATTTAATGATCGCTCTACTAAACGCTTTACGTTATTGCTGCGCGCCGCCTTGGCCGTTCGCGGCGACGGCGCGTCCGCGCGTGCCTCCACGTGAACCGCGACGACGCACGGGCGCCGTCGCGTGTGCTGCATCTTTATTCTGGGCGAACGATGTCAACTCATCCGTTGAGCCAAACTCGGCGCCGAGTGACGCCGGTAAATCGTTCAGTCGAGTGCTGAGTCGCTCGACATCCGATGGCATGGCTACGGCGTTAGCGTCGTCGCCATACGTCCCAGTGGCGCTATATGGCGTGTCGACGGGATACGGCACTGGCGCACTCCTGGCGTATTGCGTCAGAGACGCATCCGGTTGCCACATCGGCGGCGCAGCTTGTGGCGAGTACCCGTACTGTGCGTACCCACCAGGTACGTATCCATGGTACGTTGGTGGCGCAAACGTCGTGAATAAACGCGCGCTGTCCGCGAATGCGTGAACGTACGCGCCCGTTACCGGTACATTTGCGGCGCTGTAGCCAGCATACGTTTGTCCGCCCCATCCGCCGTCGGGCGCCAACGCTGCCGCCATACCGTCGTCGTCATACGTTGCCACTTTGCCGTCTTTCGTTGTGCGCAGCGCCCGGCGTTCTTCGCGCTCGCGCACACGTCGACCACCCCTACGCTTGCGTGCTTTATCGCCGCCGCCGCCGCCGCCGCCGCCGCCGCCGCCATCGTCGGAGGAGGATGCCTCCGTCCCAGCGTCTCGTTCTGGAACAGCGCGCGTAGCCGGCGGAGGCGTCGGTCGACGTAAAACCATCGGCGGTGACTTCACCCCGCCGTGCGCGCGCAAAAACTCACTACCAGGTCTATCGACTACGTGTTCATCTCGTTCGACGGACTTTTGCGTCGCCGGGACGATGGGTTCTCGTAACAACGCCGACGCCGAAATGTTCGGCGCGGCGTACGGATCAAACGTGTCTTGCCTCAATGGCGCATGATGTCGAGGCGCCGTCGTCGTCGCCGTCGTTTCTATCGTCAATGCATTATTTTCACTATGCGCACGCGCGGTCGGTGAACGCTCAGACGCGTCGGGTTCGCCTCCGTGTCGTCTTCGTGCGATTTCCTCGGCGACGGCGTCCAATTCCTTGTCAAACGCCGCGCGTTCCTCCTCCGTCTTTGGATCGACTTCTCGCGCGCGCGACGCCACAGGCGATGTCGGCATCACCGCATGCGTCGTCGAGGGCGACGTCATGCCTGGAATCTCACCCGCAGACGATCGCGATGTCTCGTCGTCGTCTCGTTCTCGTCTCGTTAAAATTCGCGTCGGCGCCGTCGCGCCTCTTCGATCCCGCCCTCGACCACCACCAAACCCGCGCGCGTCGCCCCGGGCGCCGTGCCGCCGTCCCCCACGCGCATCAACGTCACGTTCGTCCGCGGTATCTGGCGCGGGACCGACGTACCGCTCGTCTTCCTCGGCTCGATGCTCGTAGCCTCGATGTTCATCCGCGTACTGTCTCGCCGCGCGTTCCACATCGCTCGCCACCGTTCGCGCCGGTCGTTCATCTCCCCCGCTCGCATCGCCACGAAGCGAAGGATACTCGCCGCGGCGCACCACCGTGACTCGATCATCACGTATCTCAGACGTCGCCGCCGTCGTCGTCGTCTCGCGACGTCCCCACGTCGCGCCCACGCTCGCGAGCGACACCTCCTCCGCGCCTCCATCGCCCCCGTTGCCGTCGCGCGCTGACGATGCGCCTGCATTCACACCACGCACACTCGAACCACTCCCACCGGCGTTACCCCACGTGCGCGCGCTCGTCGAGAACGCGCTCGCGACCACGACGTCCACGCTCGCGCCCGTGTCCGCGCGCATCGATGGCAAAATCACCGGTTTCGGCACCGCCACCTTGCCCCGCGACGGCCCGTGCGCGCCCGAATGTCCATGTACAGTCGCGCTCGATGCGTTCGCGCGCACGGCGTGTCGTCCGTGCTCACGTCGCGGCGGTGGCATGGCGTTAATGTCGCGATTTTTCGGTGCACTTTATCGCAAAGGCGAAATGAAATGTCTATCCGTCCGTGCGCGTGACGCGTGCAAACGTCGCCGCCGCGACGTGTGCGTGACGCGTTACGTCGTCGTCGTCGCCGTCGTCGTCGTCGTCGCC
>Ga0181603_10003549_pt1 | contig 11673 bp, 13 predicted proteins | sample 041ome_13_FD_148633 | JGI IMG/M metagenome (GOLD analysis project Ga0181603, IMG submission 148633) | Coastal salt marsh microbial communities from the Groves Creek Marsh, Skidaway Island, Georgia - 041409US metaG (spades assembly) | ecosystem: Environmental > Aquatic > Marine > Intertidal zone...
AACCATGCGATTTTCTTTATCCCTGTGCCATTTTAATTCACTTTCGGGAACATCAGAAGAAAATGTCCTTTCAAACTTATTATCTGAAATCTTAGTTTGTTTGTATATCATCTTACAATAGTAACATGACCTACCAATTTTTCAATAAAATATGAGTTTAATCTTCTAGCAGTAAAAGTCCATGTATACGTTTCTATTTGTGAATAATATAAACCGTCATTATAACTACCGTTCCATCTTAAATTATTTATATCATTACTTGTCCATATATTTTCACCCCAACGGTTAAATATTTTTACTTCAACATCAGACCAACAGTCAGAACTAATTACGACTTCCCACACATCATTTATGCCGTCATTATTTGGTGTAAATGAGTTTGGAATATATATATCACTATCTTCACAGTTCAATAGTCCGAAATCATCACATGGTAATCCTGTAACACAGTCCACTAATATAAATTCATATTGAACTATAGTATCATATAATGTTTGATATAACGTATCTGTTATATAAATAAGTTCAGTTTCTATAACAGTGTCTACCTGAGTGACTATAACAGTATCAGAGGGTAATTCAATATATAATGTGTCTGTAATAAATTCAGTGAGAGTAACAGTATCAGGTGGTAATTCAACAAATAAAGTATCAGTTATAAATTCCGTCAGTGTAACAGTATCAGGAGGGAGTTCAATATATGTAGTATCATATTCAATGATGTACTCAGTTTCTGTTATTATAATAGTGTCAGGAGGTAATTCAATATAGGTTGTGTCATACTGAGTAATATATTCAGTTTCTGTTATTGTAATAGTGTCAGTTATAAATTCAGTTATAGTTATAGTGTCAGGAGGTAATTCAATATATGTGGTATCATACTGAGTAATATATTCAGTTTCTAATATTGTTACAGTATCGGCGGGAAACTGTATAATGATAGTGTCACCAGGTAATTCAACGTAAAAAGTATCTATTTGAAATATGTAGGTAAATGTAAAAATTGAATCTATCTGAATTATATATGTATATATTGTATCTGCAGGTGTAAATATTTCTATGGTATCAGGTGGAGACTCAACAAATATAGTATCCACACAATTATATTCACAACTACCATCATCAAATTCCGCATTTTCATTATAATTAATCGCGTTCATATCTGTACACCCTATTTCATCATCCGAATATAAACATTCTATTGGTGGATTTGGCGAAGATGAACTGTAACTAGGATTTTCGTCATTGCATGTATTCCACGCATTATCACAGTTTTGGTCAGGATATACTGAAGATGGATTTCCATTTCCAATAGCCCAACCCCCATCTTGTTGATACCACGTACTAGAATAATTTATTTGCCATATAACAAATTCAATACACTCTCCTTGTGAAACCCAGTAGTCGATGTATTCACTAAAACAATTATTTGGTAGTGCGGGATTTGGGTACTCATAGTCTAACTGTATTGTGACTGTATCACCAGCGGTAAGAGGAAAGTCATAACCGAAATCGTCTGACCAATTACCAGGTAACGCATTTGCGACAGGACTCCACACCCAACCCAAATGAATATTTTGTGACATCATACAATCACCTATATCCCAATTATTTTCAAATTCAGGTACATGAGCACCTATCTGAATCATATTTACTGTAGAATCGGAATTTTGGTATCCTATATTACCACAATTATCACTGTTATTCACAACAACAGTAACTTCATAAGTGTTTAAATTAACGTCAATAATTTTTAAGTCACATTGAGATTTTAAACTCAGTGACGATAACAATAAAAATATCGTTAAAAAAACACCCCTCATATGTTAATTACCAAAATCTACCTGATACGTTTTTACCAAAATCTTTATGTGCCCTACACGCCCAATAACCTGCCTTTGTTTTATCTTTCTTTTTTTCGCATTGATGTCTTGCCGCGAATGACTTTCTAGCTTCAGGGTCATTCCACTTTGCTGTCATAACAGGAGAACCATAACTAACCTTTTTGATTTTACCTGTTTTTGGATTACGGACATATACATACCATTTTTTTGAACCTCCTGACTTTGGCTTATTAAGTTGCACTTTTTTTCCTTTATATTCTGCTTCGTTAATAGAACCGTATTCAAACGGCATATCTAATGGAATTTCCTTACCTGATTTTGTTTTTACAATCGTACCTAAATCAGATTCTAAAAGTTCTTTATCAAATTCATCGAATTGATAACCTTTTCTATGAAATTCTCTAGCCTCATTAATTACTTGAAAATATTTATCACTCCCATATCTAAAAACATTTTCAGTTAATGATATTTTCTTATCTAAGTGATATTTTAATTCTTCAGACATTTGTTCTTTAAGAACTATTTTTTTAATCGTTGACTCAATAATATCTCCCTCACCCCTTTGAGTTTTTAACTTATTTATCCACTTAATTAAATCTTCTGTTAAAATATATTCTTTCATAATTGACTTTTTGGTTTCTTTTTAATAAATATTACATAAATCATTATTTACTATGAATCAAGAAAATTTAAATGAACTATTCGGCACAATAAAATACAATGAACCTCATGAATTAAATAAGTTTATTGACGATATGAGTACTGACCAAGCGATATTTTGTTTAGTACATTCAGTACGTCACGCACACAAACTTGGTATTTTTAACATGGAGGAGTCTGAGGTAGTATCTAAAGCAATACGTGTTATTACAACTCCTAAACCGCTAGATAAAAAAGAAACTGAAGGTGACTCGGAGTGAAATTCACAGTAAAATATGTAAATTAGAGTCTGAAATCACTAGTGCGATTATGAATGGTCATAAATCAAATGACAGTGATAAATTTGAGGGTCACAGAAAAGAACTCATAGAACTAAGATGTAAATATTTTGGTGAGGATTCTAAAATTTGTAAATCATATAGAAATAAGGTAAAATAAAAAGGGAGACCGAAGTCTCCCTTTCTAATATTATTAAGATAAAATATTATCTTAACTCTCTTAGGTCGAATGTTCTAACTCCATCAACAACAATCTTACCGTAGAAACGGTTGTTAACCATCTTCTTAGCGTATCTTGTCATGATACCCTTGATTGGTGTGAAGTTGAATGGGTTATACATTGTTGGTGTCAACTGAAGAGGTACGTATGGTGCGTAAACGTAACCTGTATCTAAGAGTGATGAACCCTTGTGTCCCAACAAGATTGTGTTTGGTGGGAAGTATGGGTCACGGTAAACTTGATATCTACCAGACAATGTACCAACTCTTTCGATACCCATGTTATACTGGTCCTGGTCAGGAGCCGCGTTTGAAACGTGGAAGTATTCTAAATCGTCAAATACTGCAGAAACTTCTGAAGAAACAACAATCCAGTTAGCACCTCCTCTTAAAGTTGATTTATGGATTTGAGCTGAAATCTGATTGATTGCAGTAATCAACGTTTGATTCCAATCCTTTTGGTTATAGTTAACTGAACCGTTGTTCACTCTCTTCCAACCATTGTAATCCCATCTTAATGTCCAAGCCGCACCTTTTCTTAGGTCTCTTAAAATCTCACGGTCAATCTCAGCTGCAACCTGTTCTGACAACAATGCTGTCAATTCAGCTTCAGCGTCAATGTTGTGGAATGCAGAGACGTCTTGTGCGAGTTCTGGTGACCACTGTGCTCTTAACTTTCTTTCTGTAACAGAAACAGTAACAGCCTCTAAGTCAAATGAAACTTCACCGATAGCATCTTCGAATTCTAAAGTTTCATATCTTCTCCAAGATGCGGTAAATGTAGTACCTGTACCAAATGTAGTACCTGAGTATCCATCTATAGATGAAGAAGTTCCGATACCTACTGGTGTTGCTGAGTCAATTTCTAAATAGATAACTCCTGTTTGGTCACAGATGTCATCATACTTACCTCCAGGTCCTGAACCAGGGAATGGTGCTGAAACCGTTTCACCATACTGAACAATACCTTTACCGTATTTTTGAGTAACAACTCTAAAGTTAAAGTATTCACTGTTTGAGTCAACAATTTCTAATGATGATAAGAACTCTTCTGTATCCATTTCTTGTCCGTCAGGACCGATTAATTTACCTGCTCCAGCACTTGAGAAACCTGATAGTGCGAACAATACTGACCTTAACTCTCCACCAGGGAAAGTACCTGCAACCAACTCACCGTTAGACCACTCAACATACTGAAGAGTATCTGTTAATGCAGTAAACGCTCCCTTAGAATAATCGAACAATCCTGCAGGGTCTGAATTAGGTGTTTCACCTTCATAGAAACGGTCATACAAGTTTTTACCTGTATCATAGTTTGAATCTGCAGTTGATGGTCCGTTTGGTGCTCCAAATGGTGCTACGTGTGTACCATCACTATTTCTGTTCTGAATCTTTGGAACAAAGTAGAACAACTTACCGATTGGTAGGTTCATAGCTTGTACTGAAACGATGTCGTTAGCCAACAATTTAGAGAAAACTCTTCTTACGATTGGAAAAACAACTGTTTCAAAAGAACCTGAACTGTCAGATGCAGCCGCTTCGTTTATCAAATGAGACGCTTGGTTTTCATACAACTGCGCCATATTTTCTTTAATGTGTCCTTTAAGACCGTCGAGGAACCCTAACTTGTCCCACTTGTTAATTGTGTCCTCCTTGATAACTTTGAGGTGCTTAAGACCGATATTACCAACTAGACCTGATTCTAATAATGCTCCCATTTTAGTATTATTTTAGTTTAATTTTTATTTTTTGATTTTATCCATCAAATCTTTCATTCTTAAAAATTGTGGATTTTCATAAGTCTTACTCTCAATTAGATTATTCGCTGAACCCTTTGACGGTGTTTTTTGTACTTTAGAAGTAACCGATTCGGTCATAATAGTATTTTCTTTACCGTCAAAATCTTCTTTGATTGTCTTATAAAGAGATTTAGACTCCTTAAGAGTTTCGACACTATCGAAACGTCTTAATATATTTATTTTTTCTTGTTTTGTTGTTGAATGTTCAGTAAACAATCTTGTAGCGTAAGCCAAGTTTGAGTTAAATACCGCAACTTCATTAAGTTTTTCTTTAAAAATATTAAGTGCCTTACGGTACTCTTCATTTTTTTCTCTTAACTGTGCCACTTCTCTTTCTAATGACTCATTTCTTTGTGCCGGTCTCTTTAATGGTTTAGGAAACTTTGCAGGTTTTAAGTTAGTCGCACGACCATTTACATAAGAAATAGAAGAACTCTCCTTAGCCTCTTCCTTTTCATAATCTAATTCTCCTTCTTCTTTTGCGGTTTCATCTTTTTTAGGTCCTTTTCCATAATGACCTTTTTTTCTTCTGTCCGCAGGTGGAATGTCTCCTTCCTTACCACCTTCACTCATTTCTGAGTCTGTGTCTTCTTCTTCACCTATTTCGATTTCATAGACGACTTCTTCTTCAGTGTAATCACCTTCAGTCATTTCATCTTCTTCCATGTAATTACCTTCAGTCATTTCATCTTCTTCACCTAAGTGTTTACCTTCTGTTTCTTCGAGACCTTCTTCTGATTCACCTAATTGAATAACGTATTCAGTATCTGACTCGTTATCGGATAAATGAATTTCATCATCGTCTTGTTTTACGATAATTCCATCGTCTTCACCCATAGCTTTAAAAACTTTTAAAACTTCTTCGTCAGATGCGGTAGTTAAATCAAGAGGAGATAGAATTTCTTCTGAATCATCAACTTCTAAGTCGTCACCAGGTAAATCAGTCATTAACATTTCTTCATCACCCATTTCCAACTCTTCATCATCTTCATTATCAGAAAGTGCATCCAAGTCTAATTCAAGACCTTCCACACCCTCATCTTCACCTTCAACATCAACATCTAAATCAAGAACATCTTCTTCGCCTTCTTGTTCAGACATTTCAGTCTCAGATTCTTTAACCTCTTCTTCATCAGATAAAGATTCTTTTACTAACTCACTGATTTCTTCCTTCATAGTAGAAGCAAGTATTCCTTTTGCATTATTTGAAATAGCGTCTTGCAAATTTTCCATTTGTAAAATCGCCTCTTCAACTAAAGATTTTTTTTCTGCCATTTTTTATTTTTAGCTTTGTTTATTTTACATATAAATATGCGAATAATTAAAAAAATGTTTTTTTATTAACTTTTAGCAAAAAAAAATCGGGTTTTTACCCGATTTAATTTTTTCGTCGATATAAACGAAAATGTATTTTTTCGTTTATTTAGGCGAAATTACTCGTATACCTCATCAATTTTACTTTCAACACATGCGGTAATTCTCCAATCATATGTGAAATCTTTAAATCTTTCTGTCACCTTAGCTTCTACGTCAGTTACGTTAAATCCTTTAACTAACTTCTCTTCTCTCATTTTTTTGATTTTACCTGAGTTTTCATCAGGAAGGTCATACTGTACTTTCGCAACAAAATATTTTTCGTCCATTGTAATTGTTTTTAATTAGGTTTAATAACCTAAATAATCGGATAATTTTTTCATTAAGTCAACACTTCTACCTAAACCACCATCAATTCTTGGTTCCTGTGCTCTCATGTTAGTTTCCTCTTCAAGGTTTTCTTCATACCTATTTCTATCATCTTTATTTAAGAATAGGTACGCCCCTGGTGTTGAGGGTGATGATACCAAGTCAAAACAGATTAATTCAAAGTCGTCCTGAACTTCATTTCTTTCCCCTTTCTTTACCAAAGAACCTACACCACGAGAAGAAACCCCCATAGTAACACCTTGTCTCATTAAGTTCGCTGCTTGGTCACCAGGACACGATACCACACCTCTTTCGTGGAAACCTGGAGAGGTCAACAGTTTAATCTTACCCATAAGAGTATTACCTTCCCACCATATTTCAGTAATAAGGTGGGACACTCTATCCAAATCAATTAATGAAGATTCAGGGTGATTAAGTTCTGATATAGATAAACCTTTTTCAATTGCCTTCCTATACACATCAGCTTCTCTCCTTAAAATCTTTTCAGGATATACTCTACCATTTCTATTTGGTGTATCGTATTTCTGAAGAGTTGCATAAAACTCAAAAGGTTTAGAATGGTCTAACTGACCATATGATTCTCTTATTATCTCTGCATTACGACTATCGTGTGGATTAATCGTCCCCGCATCCCATTCTACTAAAATACCCTTACCGATATCGTTTGGTCCTAATATTTTCATGTTTTTTCTTTATAAATATTCATACCATTTCTTTTGTTGATTTATTTCTATGTACTTTAAAATATTTTAAACCTTTAATACAGTCTGAATATATTGTTTTTGTGATTTTTTTTATTCTTTCTTTTAGCTCATTTGATTTAAAGTCTACGTGATTTTTAGTGTATAGAGTTATTTCTAAATTCATAAAACTTCTTTTTCCTTCCTGTATTCCACTACTTCTTAAATCTAAATCAACTATGTTATGTTTTTCAAAAAAATCATAGTCTAAAATTTCTAATAACGCATGTTTTATTTCTCTTTTCATTAATCCTGTCGCTCTATCCCAGTTATCGAAATTTTTTATCGGCTCAACCCAAGACTGTAATACTATGTATACTGTTTTTAAATTTTTTGCATCTACCGTTCCGTAATAACATTTTGCATCACTAAATAATTTTAGTTGTGACGTTTTCCCTTTCTTCATATAAATCCATCTTTTTAAGTTTATTGATTTAAAGAAAATATAGTATAATATTAGTCTTATGTCAAAAAAGTTATATTTATTAATATAAGAGTAATATATGTTAAAGGTAAAAGTAAAAAAGAAAAATATAGAAGCAGCTCTAAAAGAATACAAGTATAAGGTTTATAAAACCAAACAGCTTGAAAAGATAAGAGACGGTGAACAGTATACTAAAGACTCTGAGAAAAATAGAGAGAAAAAAAAGAAAGCAATATATAAAGATAAAAAAAGAAGGGACTCTGAGTGAGTCCCTTTTTTATTCTTCAGACCCCTTACTTCGGGAGAACTTTTCTAATGTTGTAAATCCTAATCCTGCCCAAACGATGTACATCATACCATCCCATACAAACTGTTGTAAGGGTATGTCCATGAATATGTTGGCAATAAATGCAACGCACATCATAAGAAATGCTATGAGGGTTATAAATCTTTTTGATGATTTTTGACCATCAACATCCCCCATTAAGGACATAAAAAACTTTCTCATTATAAACCCTTTTCTAACTGACTTAACTTATATAAGGACATAACAGAAAATTCAGATTCATTTATTTTGTCTATTGTTTTTTGAATCTTTTCTGATAATTCTGATTCTTTGGACTCGTTTAGGTTATTCGATAATTTTTCCAAAACCGAGTTTTTTACTCTTTCAATCTCCTCGTTTAATTTTTTACCTTTTAATGAGGTAAGGTATTTAAATTCTTTTCTTTCTTCTTCATTTAAAGTTTCAAACTCTTTATTAAATGAATTTGTTGCTATCTTTAACATAGAAGATATCGGTATATTGATATCTTTGTTTTCAGATACACTTCTTTTAGAAATTAGATTTTTTCTAATTCTTTGTTTAGACTCAATTAATGACTCCAAGTTTTTAACAATATTTTTTGTGTAGATTTGACTATCAATATCTGCGTAATCATTACCCGCATCTTCTTTTAATATACCATCAATCCATTCACTTAGCTCTTGAATTTTTTCTTTATTAGTATCGATAATACTTTTTAAATACTCAAAAGATTCTGATATATAATCATCAACAACACTTTCACTTAATCCTTTTTGTGAAGATAATTCATCATATAAAAAATAGGTTTCAGCAATTGGTTTTTGATTTAAGACGTATTTCTTAAATTCCTTAATATTTTTTTTAAAGTCTTCTGTATTATAACTTTTTAAGAATACTTTTTCTATTTTTGTTTTAATTTGTCCGAATGATGCCATAATATTTTATTTTATAAATATCAGTCATTTAATAATGCGTTCAATTTATCATCAATTTCACCTAAAGACTGTCTACCTTTAGATAAATCTAATATACTTTTACCTTTAATAATATCATCTTCAACTAACAAGTCTAAGTCTCTATTTCTGACAAATCTTTCTACTGGTGGTTCTTCTGTTGGTGTTTCACCTCCACCTTCTTCTCCACCACCTAAATCACCACCTAAATCACCACCTAAATCACCACCTAAATCTAAACCACCCCCTGAAGGAGGCGCTCCACCTAAATCACCCATACCTCCGTCATCGGTAGTTTCTCCACCTTCAGCATCACCACCTTCACCAGGTTTATTTCCATATAATTTGTCAAGGTTAGCGAATATACCTGTTTTAGAAATAACTTCAGAAGTTTTTTCAAGTTCACCCGCAACCGCTTTTTCAATACGTTGTTGTTGTAAGTCTAGTTTAATTTCTTCATCACTAAATCCAAGAATATGTTTCTTAGCCCAAGATGAAGAAACAGGTAATATACCATTTCCTGGGTCTGTAACAGAATCTCTATACAATTGAATTTTTTGTTGCCATTGTTCAACCTTAAGTAGTTCGGCTTGTGATGATGGATTAGTTAAACCTAATGTAAAGTTTCCTAACTCATCTTCAAAACCTAATAAATATAGGTGTATGATTGCAATTTTATTTAATTCTTGTATCATAGACTTTTGAATTCTATTGATTGTTCTAGCGAATCTAATATCCTGTAAGGATAAGTTTTTACCATCACCAACAACCTCTTCAAAACCTAAGAAAGCTTTAGGTACACGTAGTGAAGTTAAAAGTTTCTTTTGAATATATTCAATATCCGCAATCTCTGACAGGTTCTGTGCACCTGGTAACGTATCTATTGGATTTGGTGCGTTAGGGTCACGAACCGGTATAAAGTAATCTTGGTCAACCGCCATCTGATTATATCTTAAATCCACATTACCATTTGTTGAATCCACAATTTGGTCTCTTTTAAACTTATTTGCGACTCTGTTTACGTATGGCTCAACGTCCTTGTCGTCCATGTTACCGACGAAAACTTTAAACACTCTTCTTTCAGGTGCTCTTGATGTTCTATATATTAACATCGCATCCTCAGAAAGAATAAGTTGTTTCCATATTCTTCTCCCTTTTTCTAACATAGAAGTTCCGTAAGGTAATTTTCTATCGTCACCTAATAATCTAAAGTGAGCAATTTCCCATGTGTTGAATTCCATGTCCTTATTTTGCCATAAGAACTTTAAAGCGTCATTCTCAGTCTCAGAACTATTTCTTTCAGGTTTTATTTTCATACCCCTCTCTTGACGACTAATTTCAATATTGGGTAATTGTTGAGCACCCATAACACCTTTTTCAGGGTCTAATTTTAGGTACACAAAATTATCGCCATACTTACACGTATTCCGTGTCCACATCGGTAAGTTAGTATCAATATCTAACCTACTGTTAAACAGGTCTCCTAAAATTGATTTTATTCTTTTACTTTCAGAATAAATTTGTAGGATGTATCCATCTTCATCAGGTGTTGTTGATTCTTCCGAATATATGTCTAATGCTGCAGAAATTTCAGGAGTATATTCCATACTCTCATAATCATAAAACGAGGCCAATCTAGTTGGTTCATAATAAACCGCTTGAGTATAAAGATTGTTTTCAATCTTTTGCCACTGCTGTCCTAAATATAGGGTCTGTTGAGCTTGTAGTTTTTCCTTTTCGTATTCCCCCTTATCTTTTGTCTTTAAAATTTCTTTTTTATCAAACTGATATATGGGGGCTTGTTGGTCTAAAGTAGAGTCTGGTCCAAAAACCTTTCCAAGTCTCTGCCATATCGTAAAATTATTATTCTGAGCCATCGTTTTTTAGATAAATATAATCTTTACTTAAATTAATTAAAGGTTATCTCCTCATACCACCAAACAACCATCCATAATCTTCATAATCCTTTTTTGTGTATCCGTCAATCCTTCTATGATGGTTTTGATTATTTGGCATTACAGGTAAACCTGGATTAAAATCTCTTGTCGCATTTTTAACAGGAGTTTCATTAACCATCCAACTTTCCATCATCGCCTTAGTTTGTTCGGTAACCTTTTCAAGTTGTGTAAATGAGTTTTCACCAACATATATCGCCATAGCCATTGCCATGATAAGGTCGTCGTGTTGTCCTTTAATGTGGTCAGGTCTTCCGTTAATATATACAAACGTATTTAATTCATTCATTAAACGAGAAGAACGGACAATAAAATTGTGTCTTAAAGACTCTTCAAAAGCTGCAACGATTTGAACACGTTTTGAATTAAAATTAAGACCTGGTATTTTTTCTATTGCTTTTGGGTTGTACTTCCATTTATCAGCAGCATTTATACCATCAACATATAAATCCTTATAATTCATTTCCTGAAGTTTACGAGCGGTAGAAACCCCCATACCTCCAGTGATATCAATCACAACAAACGCTGAATACATAGTCGCCCATTTATATGCGACCTCAGCAGCAACATCAGGTGGTATCTTACCCAAATACTCCAATACCTGTTCTCGTTCGTCAAAGTCTATAATACAGAATGTGGTAAAGTCTTCACTATCACCACGAGAAACATCAATACCCATAATATATTTGTGACCTACTACAGGTTCTTTCCATTGCCATAACGCACCCCCCATAAATTTGTTTTCAGGTTCACGAATAAAGTTCTCCTTAATTTTTTCTACCGTATCAGA
>Ga0181603_10003554_pt1 | contig 11657 bp, 7 predicted proteins | sample 041ome_13_FD_148633 | JGI IMG/M metagenome (GOLD analysis project Ga0181603, IMG submission 148633) | Coastal salt marsh microbial communities from the Groves Creek Marsh, Skidaway Island, Georgia - 041409US metaG (spades assembly) | ecosystem: Environmental > Aquatic > Marine > Intertidal zone...
ATTATTTGTGATTAATTCTTTTTTAAGAGCCGCTACATCTGAAGAAGACTTGTTAATATCTGCAGCAAACAACCATTCTTTTTTTTCGTCGCATGCTAAAGAAATTTCAGAATTTATAAAATAAGCTCCTCTTTCAGCTTTTATATCAAATTCTTCTTTTATTTCATGACCTTTTCTAAATTGATCAAGTTGGCCTGATGAAAGTAAAACCTTGGCATTATCAAGACCAAGATGGAAAACTATATTAGCTTTTAAGGCCTCACTTGGCTCTGCACGATCTACGATAGTTGCACTCAAAGCAAAAATACCTATTTTTGATTCTGAATCCAATTCATTTCTTTTATAAGCATCTGCTAAATTACTAGTATTCGCTTGGATTCCCTCATTAAGACCCCAAGGTAAAATGTTTTGAAACCCATCTAATATAGATGTAGAAATGTTTTCTTTATTGAGATTTTTTAAAGAGGAAGTTTTTACAAAACCATACGTATCACAAGTTGTCCACTGGTAAGAAAATTTAATACCAAGCGTATTATTAATCTCTTCAAAAATAACCTTATTTCCTCTTAAATTTTTATAAAGATTTCTTTCAGTTTTATAGATAAGGTCTGAAGACTTTGTAAAAGGTTCCCATAAGAAATTTTTACCATCTTTATTAATATGGAATATAGATTTACCGCCTGTTACCTCATATGATTCTGAAATCTTGTCATCAGTATAGTAAGGAAATAGTGAATTATTACTGTTCTTTCTTCCAGCACTCAAGGCGCCGGAAGATGAAATAAACAACCAATGATCATAAGCACTCACAATGCTCATGAAAAAAGGTCTCATTTTATTTACATTTGAAATCTTGTAAAAGTTTTCATTATTTATAACAACTTCTTTTCCAGATATTTTTAGGTCAGAGGAGTTAATAAGATTATCGCCAAGATATAACTCCTTTATTTTATTCATGATTTGATTAAGCCTTATTTATATGTTTTTTATAAAAGTTTAAATTTCCATGCAGACATGCATGTTCTTTTTCAACAATCCCAATCTTTATCATTTCTAAAATTTGCAAATGAACTAATTTTTTATCACCATAAAAGAATTCAATAAATTTTTCTTTATCTATAATTTTAACTATCGATCGGATTAATCCGCCTGCAATATATATACCTCTACCTGAAATAAATGTGAGAGCCATATCTGAAATAGTTTCTGCTAATGATTTTATAAACCCATCTATAACATAATTAGCCATCTCATCATCTGATCCATATCTTTTAACAATATCTTCAGAGCTTAATCTTTCACCAGTCTTATATTCATAGATATCTGATATTGCTTTACCTGATAAAACATCTTCTAGTGTTCTAAAATGATCTGTATTATCAATTGAATAATTTTTCAATAAAGCTTTGGTCAAGCCTGTTGTATTACCAATTTCAGTGGGAATAACATTCTCATCACCTATCAATAATGCAGCACCAAGACCAGTACCTGGGCCAATAAAAAAACTATTATCATTAAAGTTAGCTCCTTCTTTAATAATTGCAATATCTGAACTTTCATAAGCAGCTAAGCTATGACCAATTGATTCCCAATCATTTAATAAATGACATGATTTGAAATTAAAAGTATTTTTAATATCTTGTTCATTAATAGAAAAATCTCTATTAGTCATAGTAATTGAGCCATTAATTTTTGGACCAGCTACTGAAATAACCAAAGAATCTACATCCTTGTCTTTTGTTAAGTTTGTTAAAATTTCATTAAAGCCTTTAATACAAGACAACTTAATCTTATTTGTTTCATTTAGAGATGAAAAATTGCCATCAGAATATGCATATCTTAAATTTGTACCACCGATATCTATTAATAGAACTTTATTCATATTCTTCTGCGTATAATTTACAGCTTTTTAAATTCTGATTATTTTTATATTTAATTGAGTGTATATCTAGTACCCAGTTACCAACAGTCGCTAGTTTAGTTTTGGATGTAATTGATGATATTTCAAAATCATTATTATCTAAACAAGCTAATGGCATTATTATTTTTATCCATTTACCAGTTGATTGACTTTTTAGAGTTTCAGATAGATCAAAGGATTTATAACATTCACTAGATCCAGACTCCTTAATTTGATTTTCATCTTTGGAACATTGTGTAGATAATTCGATATCATCATTTGATATATCCTTTACTCTAATAACCAACTCCAAAGCTCCATTTACCATATATGATAAATTTTCACTTGAACCGCTTATTTCCCATGATTTATATGCATTCTTGTTACCAAAATCTATTGTTTTTGCATCATCTTGTTTTTTAAAATCAAACTTTGATAGTGTTATCCCTGCTCTTTCGTTTTTATATATGTCGGCACTAATTCCTTCATATATTTGTTGATTTTTTTCTTCATCATAATAAGAAATAACTTCTTTATAAGATGGATATCCAGAGCCTAAAAAAAGAGTTATTTCATTATTTTGCGGAATGGTTTCATCAATGTTGATTTCATTAAAATTTATACTGTCTTTATAGGTAAGGCCATAGCCATAAGGAAAGAGTGGATCATATTTTTCATCACCAAAATTTAATTTAGCCTGATAAGCATGTTTAGGCCAAGAATAAGATAGCTTTCCTTTAAAATCATAATTTATTTCATTTTTGTCATTTGTAAATATTACATCTGTCATACCTTCTATAGCTGTTCCAGGCAACCACAATTGTACAAACGAATCTGATAAATTAATTTCCTTATTTACAATCAAAGGTCTTCCAGAAATAAATAATGAAACAGATGGAATATTTTTATCTTGAATATCTATCATGTATTCTACGAATCTATTATCTTGATTTTCGAAAAATATGTGTTTTCTATCACCATCTCCTTCAGCATAAGGATCTTCACCATATACAAAAATTACAACATCAGGTTTTTTTTCATAATCTGACGTATTTGAGAATTCAACAGTACTTCCATTTTTTTGTGCCTTATCTTTAATAGCTTCATAAATACTCTTAGAATTTGGAAACTCATCATTATTATTTTCGCGTCCTTGCCATGTTATAGTCCATCCACCCATGTGCTTTGTTATTCTATTTGCTGAATCTCCAATAACTAATATATGCTTTCCATTTTTTATAGGTAATGTATTGTTATTATTTTTAAGAAGGACTATCGACTCTCTAACTGCTTGTCTTGCAATTGCTCTATGATTATCATCCCCAATAAAATTATGTGGATATAAGTGAGGTTTTCTTCCATCAAACATACCTAATAAATATTTAACTGATAATATATTTTTTACAGCTTCATCAAGCCTCTCGATGGGTATCTCTCCATCTCTTATTTGATTTAGAGTATTTTCATATAAAGGTCTCCATTCATCTGGTGCCATAAATATATCAACACCAGCATTAAATGATTGAGGACAGTTTTCCTTTGAGCAACCTGGAACTTGTCCATGACCATTCCAGTCACCAACAACCAACCCATCAAAACCCATTTCATCTCTTAAAATATTCTGTAAAAGATAATCACTACCATGAGCTTTTTTTCCATTCCATGAATTAAAACTTGCCATCACAGTTTGAATACATGAACCTATTGCAGCAAAGTAAGGTTCTCCATGAATATCTCTAAGTTCTTGTTCGTTTATGATTGTATTTCCCTGATCTATACCATCTTTAGTACCGCCATCTCCAAGAAAATGTTTTGCAGTGGCTAGAACATGGTTGTCATCCAAGAAGTTATCACCCTCTCCTTGAAGCCCAAGAATCATAGCTTCTCCAAGCATAGAAACCAGTTCTGGATTTTCAGAGTAACCCTCATAGGTTCTTCCCCATAAATCATTCTGAGGAACTGCAATAGTTGGTGCAAAAGTCCAAGGTATACCTGTTGAAAGCACCTCTTTTGCAACAGCCTCACCAATTTTCTTAATTAGGTCTGGATTCATAGTTGATCCAAGACCAATATTATGAGGAAAGATCGTTGCTCCAATTACATTATTATGTCCATGAACAGCATCGGTTCCCCATAGAATTGGTATAAGAACATTATCAACAACTGGAGACGCGTTATAAAATTCTTCACTTAACTTTTTCCAATCCTCAACAGAACTATTTTTATTTTTATTAGGAAATTTACCACCGCCATTTAAAAAGGTTCCTAATTGATATTTCTTTGCGTCCTCAGGCGTAACTTCATCAATATCAGGCATGATAATTTGCCCAACTTTCTGTTCTAAAGTCATATTTTGAATTAAGTTGTCTATAAATTTAGTATTAACTGAGACAGAACAATATTTATCATTCGACCAATCAACGTTTTCTGTATTAGCTATAGATGAAGAGTCATGACTGTCGCATGATGTAATTAGCAAAATGTATGTAAGTAGATAAATATTTTTCTTCATAATTCGTATTTATGCAAAAGTTATATAGATAAATGCCAAAACACTTACTACGATTATTGTGTTTATATTAAAAGACCTTGAAGTTGTAAAATCTATTCCATTTAAATCAATAGCTTTAGCCTGTACTTGATATCCTTGAATTAAGGCTGTCATGTAACATGCAAATCCAGAGATGAAGAAAACTATTCCCATTCTATGTATGTATGGTAATTCTGGAAAAGTAAAACTTATAACAACAGATAAAACTAACGAAGATATTGCTGCTACCAATGTGGATAAAGTTGTAGCTTTATTCCAAAATAATGCAACTAAAAATATAACTAATATTCCTGGTGTAAAAAGACCGGTAAAGTTTTGAATATATTGAAATATAGAATCAAAGCTACCTAAAAGTGGCTTTGCAACTATTACAGCTATTAATAAAGAAACAATAACAGTGTTTCGTCCAATACTAATTAATTTTGATTCCGAGACATGATTCTTAGAAAACTTTCTATAAATATCCATAGTAAAAATAGTACTGATACTGTTTGTCATAGAGGCTAGCGATGAAACAATTGCAGCAATAAGGGCTGCAAAAGTTAAACCTAATAACCCATTTGGTAAAAGAGACATCATTGTTGGATAGGCTTGATCAGACTTTTCAAGAACTGGAAATAAAATTGCTGCACATATACCTGGCAACACAATTACCAAAGGCATTAATAATTTCAAGTATGCTGCAAACATGACACCCTTCTGAGCTTCTTTAATTGATTTAGCTCCAAGTGCTCTTTGAGTTATGTATTGATTAAAACCCCAATATGCAAAATGACCAATCCATACACCTGCACCAAGCAATATCCATATGCCTGGAAGATTTTCATAAGATGGGTTGTCTGATGAAAGAATCATATCAAATTTTTCTGGGAGTTCTTGGTAAACAATACTTAAGCCACTGAGAACACCAGTGTCATCAGAGATTGTATTCAGCGCTATATAAGAAACAGCAAGACCTCCGAATATCAAGAGAACAACCTGAACAATATCAGTCATTGCAACAGCTTTAAGGCCTCCAGACAGAGAATAAGCTAGTGATAACAAAGCTAACAGAATTAGACCATTTAACAAAGATAAGCCAGTCAATGTGTTGATAGCAATGGAGCCAAGCCAAAGTACTGTAGTTAAATTTATAAAGATATAAACGGTTAGCCAAAAGAAAGAAAGAACTAAACTTACCCTTTTATCGAATCTTTCCTCTAAGAACTGCGGCATTGTGTAAATCTTTTTTTCGAGAAACAATGGAAGGAAAAATTTTGCCATTACAATTAATGCTACGGCTGCTGTTAACTCCCAAACTGCAATAGCCATTCCAACTACAAAACCTTGACCAGACATACCAATAATTTGTTCAGCTGAAATATTTGCTGCTATTAATGAAGCACCAATTGCCCACCATGGAAGAGAACGACCTGCTAAAAAATAATCTTCTGCAGTCCTTTCTTTGCCTGATGCAGTTCTTGAGACATATGTTGCTAGTGAAATAATACCAATACAATAAAGACCTACAATAATCCAATCTAGTGTGTTAAACATTACCCTCTCCTTAAGTTAACTTTTAGTAATTAATTCTTTTGATTCTTTTAAATTATTTTTAATCTCAGACCATGATTTTGAGTTAACTAAATCAGGTGATATTAAAGCTGATGCTCCAACAGCCATTACATTATCTAAAGACAAATAACTTAAAGCATTTTTATTTGTAATTCCACCAGTTGGAATAAATTTTATATCAGGAAATACTGATTTATAAGCTTTAAGTCTGTCCAAGCCCCCTGAGAGTTCAGCCGGAAAAAATTTAAGAGTACTCAGACCAGCTTCATTGGCTTTCATGATTTCTGAAGGCGTCTGAACACCTGGTATTAAAGGCATATTTTTTTGTTTTGCGTAATTTAAAAGATTTTCAGAATAGCCAGGAGTAATTAAGAATGAAGCGCTTGCATTAATAGCAAGATCAATATGTAACTCAGATCTTATAGTGCCTACTCCTAAATAAACTTCAGAAAATTTTTTAAATTCATCAATTATATCTAGCGTTCTCTCATCTCTTAGTGTAATTTCCACCAGTGGAATTGAAGCTTCAACCAAAACCTCGCATAAGGGTTCCACATCATCTCTTGAAGTTATAGTTGTTAAAGGAATTAACTTAGTTTCAGCAATAACATTGAATATACTCATGAGAAAATAGATGCTCCAGTTTCTACAGAACCAACTTTCTCTCTAAATGATTTAAAGAGTTCTCTACCAATTCCTTGATGGCTATGATTAATTTCTGCATGGGTTCTTTTCTCAAGAATATTATTCTCTACTAATAGCTTAAAGGTTCCTTTTTTAATATCTAATTCAATTAAATCACCATTATTTATAAGACCAATAGCACCCAAGTTTTTTGCTTCTGGAGTAATATGAATCACAGCCGGAACACTTCCAGAGGCACCTGACATTCTTCCATCAGTAATAATCGCTATATCAAAGCCCTTTGATTGAAGAACATTTAATGGTGAGGTCAGCTTGTGAAGCTCTGGCATACCATTTGCTGATGGACCTTGGCCTCTTACTACAATTATTAAATCTTTATTTAATTCACCTTTATTAAACGCATTTAAAACGTCTTCCTGATCATCAAATACAACCGCAGGAGCTTTTATAACCTTATCAGGATTTTTTAGTGCAGAGGTTTTAATGACTCCCTTACCAAGGTTTCCATTCATTAATTTCAATCCACCAGTTTGTCTGAAAGGGTTGTTAATATCTCTAATAATGCTTTGATCTAGAATTATTGATTTATCTTCCCATATTAGACTTTCATCTTGAATCTCTAATTTATTTCTATATACACCTAACCCATAACCGAGAAGAGTTTGAACATCATCAAACAAATAACCACCATCAAGAAGAGATCCAATAAATGCTGCAACACCTCCTGAGTTATGGAATTCATTTACATCAGCTGTTCCATTGGGATATACATTTGCAATTATGGGTGTAATAGATGCTATCTCATCAATATCTTCTATAGTTATTTTAAAACCACCAGCCTCAGCCATAGCTATTAAGTGAATTGCTAAATTTGTAGATCCGCCACTAGCAATTAAACCAACAATAGCATTTACCCAACTCTTTGAATCAAGCATTTCACCCATTTTTATACCTTTTTCTTTTAGGTCTAAAATACATTCAACAGTTTTATCTATTAATAGTTCTCTCTCTTTAGTATTAGGTTGAAAAAATGATGCGCTTGGAAGTTGAAGACCCATCACTTCCATAATTAACTGATTGGTATTAGCAGTACCATAGAAGGTGCAGGTGCCTGAACTATGATATGCAGATTGTTCAGATGATATCAATGCAGACCTATCTATTTCTCCGCTTGCATATTTTTTTCTGTTAGCAGATTTTTCGTCATTTGAAATTCCAGTGGGCATAGGCCCAGCAGGAAGCATGGCTATTGGAAAGTGTCCAAATGAAAGAGCGCCTATAACTAATCCTGGCACAATTTTGTCACACACACCTAGACATATACCAGCATCAAAAACATTATGAGAAAAAGCTACAGCAGTAGATAAGGCAATTACATCTCTGCTAAATAATGAAAGCTCCATCCCAGGCTCACCCTGAGTAATTCCATCGCACATAGCAGGAACACCGCCGGCAACTCTTGCTATAGCATTTCTTTTTTCTGATGAATTTTTAATAACATCTGGATAATCCTTTAAGGGAGCATGAGCTGAAAGCATATCATTATATGCAGAAACTATACCGATGACTGTCCCACCATTGGCTCCTTGATCTTGTTGTGCTTTATTACATGAAGCAAAGGCATGAGCGATATTACTGCATCCCATATTATCTCTTGCAGATTTTGATTGCTCTGAAGAGAATTTTATTTTTTCTAAATAATTAGACCTTAAATCTTTACTTCTTTCTTCGATTCGATCTTTAATATTTATTAATTGCTTATTCATGTTTATTTTTTTGTTGATCCGTTTTTCCAAGATCTAAAATCTCTTTTTAGAAGTAAATCTGCATTTGATGGACCCCAACCCCCTGATATATATTCTTCCATAGGAACATCTTGAGATTTCCATAGATTAATAATGTTATCTATCCACTTCCATGATGCTTCAATCTCATCACGTCTTACAAATAATGATGGATTACCTCTGATAACATCTAAAAGCAATCTTTCATAACAATCCTGATGACCTAATTCATGATAGTCATGTAAATTTAAGTCTAATGGGAGTTCTTCTAAATCATATCCAGACACGCCAGGTTGTTTGGTATTTAACTTTAAATCAATACCTTCGTCAGGATGAATTCTTAAAACAAGCTGGTCTGGTTTTAAAGCGGCTTCTTTTGAAAAAATATTGTGAGGTACAGATTTATACCTAACAACTATCTCAGATGATTTTGAGTGCATCCTTTTTCCTGTTCTTAAATAAAAAGGAACCCCTGACCATCTCCAATTATTAATTTCTAGCTTAAGAGCAACAAAGGTTTCCGTATTATTTTTTGGATCAACACCATTTTCATCTAAATATGCACATGCTGGCTTTCCTTTTGAAATACCATCAAGATACTGTGCTCTAACTGAATTTAAAGCTATTGTCTCTTCTGTAAAAGGTGCTAAGGACTTAAGAACTTTTAGCTTCTCATCCCTTACCGACTCACTTTGGATCGATACAGGTGGTTCCATCGCAATTAAGCATAAAATCTGTAGTAAGTGGTTTTGTACCATATCCCTTAGGGCACCAGTTTCATCGTAATAACCACCGCGATCTTCAACTCCTAAATCTTCTGCAACAGTAATTTGAATATGATCTATAGCTGAATTTGACCAACTTTTCTCAAAAATTGTATTTGCAAATCTTAGCGCTAAAAGATTTTGAACCGCTTCTTTACCCAAGTAATGATCTATTCTGTAGATTTGGGTTTCATCAAAACCAGCTGACAGTGAATTATTAATATCCTCTGCTGATTCAAGATCTGAACCAATAGGTTTCTCAACTACAACTCGGCAATTTTCTTGAATTAGGTTGTTATCTTTTAGGCAAGTTGCTATTTTCTTATAAAGATTCGGTGGCGTAGCCAAATAATACACAACAGCTCTGTTGCTTGGAATATTGTTAATATTTTTCCAATCCTCTTTTGAATTTATATCAACTTTTATATAGCTCAATCTTTTTGAAAACCTTTTCCAAGCCTCATCATTTTCATTAAATCCAGGATAGTGCTTCGTTAATGATTCTTGAACCATCAAGGCATAGTCATCTACTAATATATCTCTTGATCCAAGACCTATAATTTCACTATCATTATTGATATTTCCAAGCGTTTCTTGTCTGAACATAGCAGGTATCAATTTTCTATTGGATAAATCTCCAGTTCCACCAAAGAGATATAAATTGAATGTATTAAGATCCATTGAAAGATTCCTTTAAAGATTGAATTTGACTTAACTGTTTGGATAGTTCTGAAACAAATCTTGCTGCATATGCTCCATTGATCACCCTGTGATCATAAGAAAGTGATACTGGTAAAAGCTTTCTATTAACAACTTTCTTATTATCTAAATAAAGGTTATCAAACGGTTTTGATAAACCTAATATTGCAACTTCAGGTGGGTTAATGATTGGTGTGAAGTATTTTCCACCAATACCGCTTAATGAGGATATTGTAAATGTTGCTCCTTTAAGCTGATCTACTTTAAGCTTTCTCTCTTTAGCTAGATTAGCTAAGCTCATTACACTGTCAGAAATTTCCAATATAGTCTTTTTATCAGCATCTTTGATATTTGGGACGATTAATCCCTCGGGAGTATCTACAGCAATACCAATATTAAAATAATCTTTGAGAACCACTGTATCTAGATTTTTATTTAAGGATGTGTTCATCAAAGGGTAAAGTTTTAAAGTTTCTACTGTGGCTTTAATAATGTATGCCAATGGAGAGACTTTTGTCTTATATTGCTTGTTAAGATCTGCTCGCAAAGCTAATAAATCTGTTATGTCAGCATCGTCGTGCTGAGTTACATGAGGAATATTTATCCATGAGGTATGAAGATTTTTCGATGCTGTTTTTTGAAATTTTGACAGTTTTTCAAAACTAATACTTCCCCATTTTGAAAAATCTATATCTGGTTGAGAGTGTTGAAAACCGACCTTAGATGAACCACCATTCAATCTTTGTGAAACAAATGCATGAAGGTCTTCTTTTAAAATTCTACCTTTTGGACCGGAGCCCTTAACCTCTAATAAATTTATTCCGAACTCTCTAGCAAGTTTTCTGGTAGCTGGTCCTGAATGAACTGATGAGTTTTGGTAGTTTATTGGCTGGGTATTTTGATTTATTTTTTTTGGTGCCTCTTCGATTTTTTCTGATTTGGTCTCAGCGGTTTTTGCAACAATATTTTCGATTTTGTTAGTTTTCTTAGAAGCTTTTTTTATAGTTTCAATCTCAACAAAAGGCATTCCTTGTTTGACCATATCGCCTACGTTAATAAGGATATTTTTAACCTCTCCATTAACTGAAGCAGGTATTTCCATTGCTGCTTTGTCAGTTTCAAGAATCATAATTGAATCTTCAGATTCAACTTTTTGACCCACCTCTACGCAAACTTCAATGACCTCTACCTCATCAACATCACCAAGATCAGGAATATTAATTTGGTTAATAGCGGACATTAAACTTCCCAAGGATTTGGTTTTAATGGATCAACCTCAATGTCATCATAAATCTTCTTAAGTTGCGCTTTATCCATTATTTTATTTTTGTGAAGAGTGTAAGCAGCTGCTCGAACTATGCTATTCGCATCAATCTCAAAAAACTCTCTTAGGCTTTCTCGCGAATCACTTCTACCAAAGCCATCTGTACCTAAAACTGTATAATCAGAATTAACATAAGGTCGAATTTGTTCTGCATATGACCTCATATAGTCAGTTGATGCCACTACCGGTATTAGATTATCTTCAAAACACTCTTCAACATATGTTTTTTGTTCTTTTTTGGTTGGATTTAACTGATTGATTCTTTCAACCTCCATCCCATCTTTACGAAGTAAATTAAAACTTGTAACACTCCATACTTCTGATTCAATGCCATAAGTACTTAGCAGCTCTTTAGCTTTGATTGATTCATTGAGGATAGAGCCTGAGCCAAGAAGTCTAATAACTGGTTTTTTTGTAGGCAATAATTTATACACCC
>Ga0181603_10003562_pt1 | contig 11637 bp, 10 predicted proteins | sample 041ome_13_FD_148633 | JGI IMG/M metagenome (GOLD analysis project Ga0181603, IMG submission 148633) | Coastal salt marsh microbial communities from the Groves Creek Marsh, Skidaway Island, Georgia - 041409US metaG (spades assembly) | ecosystem: Environmental > Aquatic > Marine > Intertidal zone...
CAAGTCAACCACCAGCCTCATGGCTTGTCAAAGTCTCCCGGGGAACGGTGAAAGGGGATGGAATCCGACGCGCCCTTTGAGCCGAACCGCCGGAAAGCAGCGGTGATCCTTCTCTCCGTGACCCTGATTTGGGGCGCCACGTTCATCTGGATGAAGCAGGCGCTCAACGCGTTGGAATTGGAATTGGCCGAATACGGCGAATTTCCCGTGGTGGCGTTCTTGGTGAGCCTTCGCTTTTTCATCGCGCTCGTCCTCGTTGTCACCTTCTTACCGTCCGCACGAAGCGGCGTGAGGTCACGGGTGATTTGGAAAGGAGGGGCCATTCTTGGCTCGTTGATGCTCGTTGGCTTCGTGGGGCAAATGGTGGCCCTCAACGACATCAATCCCGCAACTTCGGCCTTCTTGACCTCGCTTTACGTGGTGATGACGGCGGTTTTGACGGTGGTGATGGCCGACAACACCCCGCGGCGCGCCCTCTATTGGGGCGTGTTGATGGCAACCCTTGGTGCCGGCTTCATCCAGGGCCCCCCTCACCTTTCGTGGGGTTGGGGGGAGGTCATCACGGTCGTGTGTGCCTTTTTCTTTGCGTTGCACATCATCTACACGCAGCATTGGACGCTTGAACACGACCCGCTGAAGCTCACGCTCACCCAGTTTCTCATCATCGGCGGCGGTTCTGCAGTTTTGGCCGTTGCGACCTCCTCTGCTCCGATCGAGATGGCTCAAGCCGTTCTTTCTCGGGAAGGCGTCCTTCTTCCTTTGGTGCTTCTTGGCGTGGGCGGCTCCTTCTTTTGTTTGGTCGCCTTGAACCTCTATCAGCGTCACATGCATCCCGTTCAAGCCGCCATTATCTATGCGCTTGAACCCGTTTGGGCCACGCTCTTTGGCCTCGCCCTTGGACTGGTTCCATGGACGTGGTGGATCGTGTTCGGCGGGGGGATTCTCCTCGCTGGAAACATCTTGGTGGAAGTGACCTCACCGGTCGAGGCATCGGCGAAGACGGCGAAGAATATCCACGCCGATGGAGAGAATGGTTGAAAGAGCGCGTTCGGCTCGTGACTATCGGAGAGAACGATGGGCACCAACAACGACGACACCAAATTCGGCACGCACGTCGTTCACAGCGGTACCCAACACATCGGTGACGCCGTGAACACGCCGATCTTCCAATCCTCGACCTACAAACTCACCGAGGAGCGCTATGCGGGATGGGCGGCAGGGGCTCAGCACACGCTTCTTTATGCTCGCATGTCAACCGTAAACTCCGACGCCGTCGCTCAAAAGTTGACGGCTCTTGAGGGCGGAGAAGACGCTGAAACCTTCTCCTCGGGCATGGCTGCCATCTCGACGACGATGCTCGCTCTTCTTGAACAGGGAGACCATGTGGTGGCGAGTGCCGACGTCTACGGCGGCACCTACGGCCTGCTCGCAACCGAACTGCCCCGCTTTGGTGTTCACACCACGATGGCCGACATGCAGGACCCGTCTTCGTACGAAGCGGCCATTCAAGAGAACACGAAGATGCTCTACATCGAAACCCTGACCAACCCCGTCCTGAAGGTGTGCGATATCGAGGCCATGGTCGCCGTTGCGAAGCGACACGGCTTGCTCATCGTGATCGACAACACCTTCGCCTCGCCCTGGGGCTGTCAACCGCTCACCATGGGCGTTGATTTGGTGATTCATTCAACCACGAAGTACCTCGGCGGCCATTCGGACCTCATTGGCGGTGCCGTTGTCGGCAGCAAGGACTTGGTCGCGGAGATTTTCAAGCGAAAAATCCACTTTGGAGGCAGCCCCGATGCCCACTCCAGCTACCTGTTGGAACGGGGCATGCGAACCCTCGATGTCCGCATGCCACGAATTTGCGAGAATGCTGCCGAAATCGCTCGGCGGTTGGAGACCCATCCGAAGGTTGACCGCGTCTATCACACGCAACTCGAGAGCCATCCCGATTACGAAGTCGCTCAACGAACGATGCCGAAGGGGTCCGGGATGGTGGCTTTCGTCGTCAAAGGCGGCGACGATGCGGCGCTCAAGTTCATGCGGAACTTGAACATCATCTACGAGGCCACGAGCCTTGGCGGCGTTGAATCCTTGATCGAATGTCCGTTCAACTCCAGCCACATGTTCGTTCCCGAGGACGTTCGGGTGGCCGCTGGCGTTGTCCCGGGCTTTGTCCGATTGAGCATCGGAATCGAAGACAAGGACGACCTTTGGGACGACATCGCCCAAGCGCTTGCCGCCGTCTGAAGGGGGAAGGTCGGTGGACACCGAACTGCTCCTTGCGGCCTTGGTGTTCATCGTACCGATGTGTTTCACGCCCGGGCCGAACAACATCCTTTGCGCAGCGCACGGTTCGAGGTTTGGCGTGCAGGACACCCTCCCGATGATTCTTGGCATGGGCGTGGGGTGGTCCATTTTGGGCGTCCTCATCGGCATGGCAACGAACACGATCGAGCGCTATGAAGCGTTCTTCAACGCTCTTGGCGTGGTCGGGGCGCTCTACATTGCCTACATCGGGGTGTCCGTAATGCGGAGTTCCACCGTCAAGGCAGAAGACGTTGAACACCAACTTGGCTTTCGAACCGGCTTCATGCTTCAAATCGTAAACGGAAAGGCCTGGGTTCATTTCTTGGTTTTGATGACGACCTTTGGCCATCTCTTCGGCAGCGGTTTGTTTGCAAAGGTGTTGCTGGTGCTGCTCAACCTTTCGTTTGGCTGGCCAGCCGTCCTGACTTGGGCCATGTTTGGCTCATACCTTCGTTCGGTGTTCACCTCGGAGACTTCGGGAAAAACCCTCAACCAAATCTTTGGTCTTGCGCTCGTGGGCGTGGCGACGTACCTTGTTCTTGCTTGATCAATGCCCCGTCGTGACCAACAAGGTTGCAAACGCCTCTTCCCATTCGGTTTGGAGGTCGGAAAGGTCAGCCTCATCGGTAGCGAGCAGGCGCTCCCCGAGTTGAACGAGCACGCCGGTCGGCACCGCCCATACACCTCCGCGGTCCCGAGCATTCGACTCAAAGTGCCACTCTTGGCCCCTGGAGCGTCCCACGGCAACCAACCAAGCCCACGAAGCCGCCGCGCCGTCGACGTCATCGTGGCGAGAAGTCGCTTCACGCTCAATGGACCCCATCCCTTTGGTCAGGCCGTCCACAATGAAACGGTGAATCTGGGCAGCTGGACCGCCCGCGCTGCAATCGGGGAAACGAGCACGTTGCTTCGCAAGCGCACGTGCTTGGTCCAAACTCTTGAGGAACTTTCCAAACGGTTTGGGTGCGTCGTTTTGATCCTGCCAGATGGTTTCCGCTTCCGACCCGGTCAAGCCGAGGACGGCCAACGCCTCCAAGCCATGAGTGGCCCAGAACGCCGTCAAAACATCCCCGCAGGTGGCGCCAGACATGATGCGAAGGCAGCGACCGTCGCGTTGTTCGGCGGTCCCCTTTGCTTCAATTCTCAAACCCTCGGTGTCCTCGTGGGGTTTGGTCACGGCCAACCTGAGAATTTCAGCCGTGAGTTGGTGCTCCTCGGGGGAGCCCGGCATGGATGCGAGGGCGTTCAGGAGTTCGTCGAAGGATGTTCCGTCAAGCCACTCCTCGTCAACGAGCACGCCGTCTTCAATGCCCTCCATGACGCCTTGTTTCATCGAGCCGCCAACCGCGCCCTCGTTCATGGTCAGCCCCTGCCATGCATCCAAAATTCGATTCATGCTTTCCCGACTTTCTTCGGGGAGCGGTCGTCCTTCAGGCCAACCGTTGGGCGCCCAAATCGCATCCATCGTCAACACCGAAGGCAACAATGGGGGTAACATGGAGAGGGCGAGGTGGTGGATGAACGGGCTGTCTTTTTTGGTGAAGGTTTGAAGCGCATCGAGGCCCAAACCAACCACCTGACCGCCGTGGAAATGCAGCGAAATGTAGCCTTTTCCGGAGGGGTTTTTTGCGACGATGGCCTCAGCATCCAGGCCATCGGTGTACCAAACAGGGCGGCCGTCCACCTCACTGCTCGTGAAAGAAAATCGGGACCGATCAAGCACGTCCTCCAACCACGCCTCGGGCGGGATTGGGTTTGGGCCGGTGCAAACGAAGCCCCCTTCCCAACTGAAGAAGTACATGCCGTGCTTCGCATGGGCTTCCCAAGGGAGCATACGAAGGGTGACGTTGCCGAAATTTTGGATGCCTGCCATGTAACCGGGCTTTCCGTCACCCCGGCGAACGTAGGACCCGCCGCCAAACGAACCGGAGTTGAATTGGCCCACCATCGTGAATTCCGTATCGTGGGCAGCGTGGAGCGAGCCTGCGAAGGCCTTGGCAACATCGTCGCCTCGTTTGGCCATCATGCGTTTTGATAACCATTTAATGTCGTCTTTTTTGTGAATGATTTTTTCAATTTCATTCAGGGTTTTTGTGACCGGGTCGGTTCGCCCCCACCTCAATTTTCCAGAGAACGTCATGGCCGGGAGGTGGCTGCGCGGGTCGTCAAGGAATTTGCCAAGGTCGCGGGCCAGTTTTTTTGCCGTTGCTTCGTTGGCTTGCTTGGTCCCCTTCATCTGAATGCGTTGTTTCTTTTTTCCTGGGAATTCCACATTTGACGGTGCGGCCACGGTGCTCCCCGCCGATGCCCTGCGGGTGGATGCGTTTGAGCCCTTCGCGTGAAAGCCCTCTTGACGAGAAGGCGCATCGTCTCGCCATGGTCACGGTGACGCTTCTCGGAACGGCGCAGGACGGGGGGCGCCCTCAACCGGGGTGCACAAAGCCGTGCTGCGCCGACCTCACCGCAGTGGATGTTCGTGATCCTGTCAGTTTGGGGTTCGTGGACGATGACGGCCGAGGCCATTTGGTGGAGGCCACACGGGCGCTTGGCCAACAACTGCTTCGTTGGAATCATCCTCCGATCGATTCGGTGCTTCTGACCCACGCCCATTTTGGCCACGTGGACGGCTTGGGCCTTTTTGGTCGTGAGACACTGAATGCACGGGGGCTGTCGCTGTACGCCTCCTCGTCGATGTTGAACTTGGTGAACGCAACGCCGGCTTGGGCGCTCTTGGTCGAGCAGGGGGTCTTTTCAACCGTGGTGCTCAGCGGGCATGAACCCACCACGTTGGGGCCTGGCTTGTCGGTTGAAGCGGTTCCAGTACCGCACCGAGCCGAACTTTCGGACATGCACGCCTTGGTCTTCCGGGGGCCGAATCGCGGCCTCCTTTTTTTGCCCGACCACGACCGTTGGGACGAAACGCTCGCCACTCATGGCGCCCCCTCTATTCGTGCGTGGTTGACGCAATTGCGGGTTGATGTGGCGTTGCTCGACGGGACGTTCTGGAGCGCAGATGAACTCGAGGGGAGGGTCCAGAACGACGTGCCTCACCCGCCCGTTCAGGAATCACTGGAACGTTTGGGCCGACGGCAGGAGGGTGACCCCGACATCGTGTTCGTTCACCTGAACCACACCAACCCGCTTCACGACGTCGATTCGGAAGAGCATCGCGCGGTCACGGCCCTCGGCTGGCGCGTGGGCGAGCAGGGGATGACCTTCACGCTGTGATAGGCGTCATGCCGCTGGGTTGGAACACCAGCATCGTCAACGTCACGGTTACGGTCTCGCCATTATCTCCTGAGAATGGAGCGAATCCGTTGTTCACCTCGACGGTGACATCCATCGTGAGGGTGCCGACCATCTCAGGGGAAGTGCCCAACATCTCAAGCACATCGAGCAAATCCGATTCCGTTCCGTTCATGGCGTAATCTCCTGCGCCTTCCGCCGCGTATTGATTCAGGTCGGCATTGGGGCGAATGCTTCCTACGACGGTGGTCGTGTCGCATGCCGTCGTGCTCCGGTCGGCGTCGTCGCTCTCCGAGAACGGACCGGCGAGGCCGCTGTAATCCGGCCCGGTGATGACTTCGTCGCAAGCCTGCGTCCCCGTCTCCCCAGTATCGGTGTAGGTGATGGTCAGTTCAGCGATCAGCACCGCCGTCATGCTCTCATCGATCGTGACTTCGAAGGTTTGCGTCTCGCCGTCGCTGAGGGTCAAGGATTGGCTTTCGGTCCATTCGCTCACGGTGTACGTGAGTTGGTAGGGGTTGTTGCCTGAAGAACCGCTGCCGCCTTCAGGGGCCACGGCTTGGTAGGTGGCTTCTAAGGCGCCAAAGAGAACGAGCATCGTGACGGCCGCAACGGTTGCCGTTTGTTGCGTGGGGAGGCTGTATCGGCCCAGTGGGTTCGGGTTGGATGCCTCCCGCTTCCAGCAGAGAATAAAGTGCGTCGCGAAGGCCGAACTCATGGCGGGAATGGACGGGAAGATGTCCTCGCCGTATCCGCTTGCGCTCCAAACGATCACGGCGCTGAGAGCGGCCACCATCATCCAAATCGTGTGCTCCGTGTCGGGTTCGTAACCCATCATTCGAACCAACAAGAGGGGCACGAAGATGCCGCCTAATCCGTAGACGGCCAAGACGACCAAGGCGAACACAGAGTCACCGAAGCCGGGGAATTGTTGGCCGCCTAAGGCGATCAACGTCACGAAAACGGCGACGACCATCGTCACGAGCTTGGTGGTTTTGTGGTCCTGACTCCAGTCCGGCTTGACGTCGTCGGTAATGGCGGCGGTGCACGCCAAGACCTGGCTGTCGGCCGTGGACATGGTCGCGGCGAAAATCGAGGCCAGAATCACGCCGGCAAGGAAGGGGTTGAGCACCTCCATGGCCAGCAACGGAAGCCCGTCTTGGGCGTCCGAGGCGTCCAAATCAAGGAAGATGGCTCTGCAGGCCAACCCGATGATGAACATGAGGGCGATGAACGGCGTCTGCCAGACGAAGAACCAGATGGCGGCCTGCTTTCGGTCCTTGTCGTCCTTGAGGGTCATCACCCGGGAAACCACCTGAGGTTGACCCGCTACGCCAAGTCCTCCGAGGAAAAAGGCGCCAATCCAAAGCGTCACCCCGAAGGTGAGGTCGGATGGAAAGAGGTTCACCATGCCGGGGTCAACGCTTTCCAGGGTCCGGTGGAGCCCAGAAAACCCGCCGGCTTCCGAGACGGCGACATAACAGAGAATGGTGGAACCGACGATCATCACGCAGGACTGGGCCGCATCGGTCCAAATGGAGGCTCGAATACCACCTGCATAACAATACGCAACGACCAGGACAAAGCCGATGAGAATCCCAATGACTTCTGACCAGCCCAACATCGCACGCAGCGCAACGCCGCCGGCGACGAGTTGGGCCGCAGCATAGATGGCGAGGAAAACGACCGAGAGGATTGCTGCTAACTTTGCTTCAGGAGCACCCGTGGTCCGTGAGACGAGGGAGGAAAGGGAACGGACACCACGTTCATTTCCTTCTTTCTGAATGAATTTGTACAACCAAATCCAAGCAACGGCTTGGCCGATGGTGGAGACGAGACCGATCCAAATACCGGAATAGCCCTGAACGAAGATGAAACCGATGAAACCGATGAACATGTAGCCGGAATTCCAGGTGCTGACGGCGCTGAGCGCAGCAAGGGCAGGATGCATCCCACGGCCTGCGACCAAGTAATCGTCCGTAGTGTCTTGCTTCACCCGCATGGAGGCAAGGCCCACACCAGCGAAGAAACACATGAACAGCACAAAGGACAAGAGCAAAACAATCTCGTCAGAAAGGCCGAACACTTACTCACCCCGGACCCAACGAGTCAAAGCCTTCTCTTCAACCTCACCCGTGTTGGCTGGAAAGACAAGGCAGTTGAGGCGGCCACCCGGCTCGTCGCTGAGTTGGCCGAGCGTCGTTGTGACAATCTGCTGCTCAGGTGTGCCCAGGTCCGAACAAAGAACGACGGAAATATCCTCGAAGGGTTGGTCAAGGTAGCGTGTGAAAGCGAATCGACGAAACGCTGCAAGGCCGTTTACGTCAGCATGCGGGTCTTCGTCCTCTTCGGCAAGTTTCTGCCACATCATTCTCAGCGAGTTCACCGCATCAGCGGGGCACATCGGGCGCTGTTCGCCGGTTCCTTGACCGGTTGGGTCAAGATCGAGCAAAGCCAAGGTGTGCAGGTTCTGTTCCTTGTTGCTCGCCAGCACTTCGAGCGGGGATGTGGCCACCCAATCGCCGTAAGGGTAGGTCAAGGTGGTTTGGCGTCCGAACCTGTAATTTGACAAGCCCACGGCACCGGTCACGAGGTTGGTTATGGAGATGCCGTGGACGACGGCGCACGGTATCCCGTGTTCCATCGCTCGCAGTTGGAGGTCGACATGGGTGGTCGCCTGTAGCGGGTCGCCCACCACGAGAAGTGCAACCAGCGAGGTGGACGCCAATGAAAACAAACGCTCCGGGGCCTCAACGTCGGGGCGCATGACCCGCTCGACCGGCCCAACGGTTTCTTCCAACACCGCCAACGAAGCCTCGGGCCAAAGCGCCGTGTAGGCTTCGTACCATCGGTGATCGGCGGCCTTTGCGGCGTTGATGGCCTCCAAGGTCAACCCCTCAACCGTTCCCATGCCGAGGCCGATGAGCACCAGCCCGGTGGACGGGAGTTTGTTGCTGGTTCCCTTTTGCGCCGCCATACTCAAACCTCCAAGGGGCTTGGACAGGGCGAGGGCCATGCGTCATTTGAGCGTGCCGAGTCATGAAACCGAGCGGTGGCTTGCGTTTTGTCGCTCAAACGGTTGGCTCGCCTCCACGGGTGTTGTGCCTCTTGGAAGCGACCACCGCGGGGTTCCCTTGACCCCAGCCGCCCCGGCGGAGGGCGACGAGGTTTGGGGGGGCATGCACATGATTGATGTGGAACCGCGGTCAAAGGGCCCGGTCCATTGGCGAGAACGCCTCCCCGTGGATTTGCAACGCCTTCCCGAGTCGTTGTGGCCTTCCGCGTACGAAATTCAAGGCGATGTGCTGATGGTGAAGGTTGAACCCGAAGTTGAACCTTATGCCAAAGCGATGGCAGAAGCGATGTTGGAACAGCTCCCCAACGTGCGATTGGTATGTTCGGACGCCGGTGTTGAGGGTGAATTCAGGGTTCGTCAACTCCGCCCCCTCGCAAGCAGGGACGGTTCGGTGTCGACGAGAACCCAGATTCGGGAGCACGGCGTTTCGATTTGGGTGGACCCGGGTACGGTGTATTTCTCCGCCCGCCTATCGACCCAACGCCACGAGACGTTGAAAGCGATGCAGCGGTTTCGTTCGCTGCTCAACCGCCCGCTCGTGGTCGCTGACCCTTACGCAGGCGTCGGGCCTTCTCTCCCTCTTCTGTTTGCAGAACCCGACCTTCTCCAAGGCTATCTCGCAGGGGATTTGAACCCGGATGCGGTGGAACTCCTCGGCTTGAACATCGCAGACTGGACGGTAACCGCCACCGGTTTTGAGCCTGAGGTCGTCCTCTGTGAAGATGCGCTGAAGTGGTCGCAACGAGCGGAACTGCTTGGTTTGGCGGACGTTTTACTCGTTAACCTCCCCCACGACAGCCTCGACCACCTCCCGAGTCTTTTGCCGTTGTTAAGAAAGCAAAACCGTTCGCTTGTACGCGGTTGGGCCATCGTTGAGCGAGCCCGGTTGCCCAGCACCGAAAAGCGCCTCCAAAGCATCGTTCAGGAGGCCAACGGACGATGTGAAGAGGCGCTTGTTGAAGAGGTCAAGGGTTTTTCATCAACCCGCTGTTTTGTCGTCTTTCAAGCGACCATCGCATGGGATTGAAGCGTTCACTTGATGAAGCACCTGCTCCTCGCCGATTCCATGGACAACGTGGTCAAGTGCGAGTGCGGTGCGAGCATTGACATCGCCGGGACAACCCCTCGAAGGGACGGGACAAAGGTTTGGTGTCGCGTTTGCGGGACCGTCACGGTGCACCATCGATGAGGAAGGCTTCCTCATCCAACCCCCGGTTCAGCCGTTGGCTTCGCCATCCGGCGAGCCCGACCAAACACACGATTTCAATCAAGCCAAGTGGGGAAGGCAGCAAGCTACGAACCTCTTCGTCTTTGTCGGCGGGTGCAGAAAAGGCCATCGAAGCATCGTAGTCGTCCACCTCAATTTGGAACCAATCCAAATCCCGGGGAAGGTCAGCGGTCAGGAATTCGTGGCTTTCCTGGTTCACCAGGAAATCGTCTTCGATTCGGATGCCAAACCAACCGTCGAGGTAAATGCCGGGCTCAATGGTGATGGCGTCGTACGGGGCAAGCGGTTGTTGGTTGTACGACAACCCAAACAACGGGTCGTCCGTACCGCCTGAAAGCAACGGCGGTTCGTGGACACACACGCCAAATCCATGGCCGAGGGAATGGATGAACTGGTCACCAAACCCCTGTTCCTCAATGTGGGTGCGAGCGATATCGTCCAACGCCCATGCTGGCGTGCCGGCTTCAATGAGCGGGAAGGTGAGGTTTTGCGCATTGTACACCGCCATGTAGGCTTTGAGGATCGTGGCGTTGGTCGTCCCGCCCACGACGTAGGTCCGCGTGACATCGCTGACCCAGTCGTTCACTCGGCCGCCCAGGTCGATAACGACCACATCGCCGATCATCACTTGCTTTGGTCCAGCGCCGTTGTTGACCGGGTCGCCGTGTGGAATGGCACCGTTGGCACCAGAGGCGACGATGGTTGAGAATGAGGGCCAGTCGGGGTTTGAACCGTTCTCAACCATCGCGCGGTCAATTTCGTCGGCGATGGCGCGTTCGGTCAAGTTGGCTCCCATCAGCACCTGCCAGAGCAACTCCCGTCCAACATGCTGGCCAATGCTGGCGAGGTGGACGGATTCCCGGATGGAATCGTCCTTATTGGGCGAAATGCCCGTTGGCGAAGGGAATTTACCCTCAAGGGCGTTGGCGACTTCGGTTTCGCAGGCTGCAGAAGCGGGCACGAGGCAAACGAGAACGCACAACGCAATGCACACGGCAACGGTTCTGCCCATGGGACGGGGAGCACCCGCCTCCACTTGGTTGCATCGGCATGTTCATGGTCGTTCCTCGCCGCCAATGCAGCGAGTACGATGACGGACAAGCCCTTGGTCATTGATGTGGTTGACAACGGCGGGCAATGGACTCACCGAGAGTGGCGGATGCTACGCTACCTGAAGGTGGATACGCAAATCATCGACAACACGACCCCAGTTGAGGACCTTCGGGAGCTTGACGGGCTGATTCTTTCCGGAGGTGCAGCAAGGGTGGGCTTGAGCGGTGAGTTGGGCAACTGCGCGGCTTTTTTGGAACTTGACATCCCCGTCCTCGGGATTTGCGCAGGGCATCAGTTCATGGCGCGCCATTATGGCGGCGACGCACGAGAGTCTCCCGAGCCCGAATTTGGAGCCATGGAAATTGAACTGGTTGATAGGGGAGGGATGATTTTTGCAGGTACCAACCCCGTCCAAACGGTTTGGGAATCGCACAACGATGAGGTGCACGTTGTTCCCGATGGGTTCTTCGTGACGGCCAGCAGTCCTTCGTGCGCCGTTCAAGGCATGGAAAACGAGGACGGCACCCGCTTCGGCCTGCAGTTTCATCCGGAAGTCAACGACTCGGAATTCGGCAAGGAAATGTTCGAAAATTTCGTGGAAGTGTGCCGTCGCCGCCGAGACAGCTGAGTGAGAAAAGCCAAGGAAAGCCCCCTGATGCATCGGGAATACCCTTAATACGAAGTAAAATCCCGGATAATTGATGAAACTCACTCGTCGCAC
>Ga0181603_10003580_pt1 | contig 11609 bp, 10 predicted proteins | sample 041ome_13_FD_148633 | JGI IMG/M metagenome (GOLD analysis project Ga0181603, IMG submission 148633) | Coastal salt marsh microbial communities from the Groves Creek Marsh, Skidaway Island, Georgia - 041409US metaG (spades assembly) | ecosystem: Environmental > Aquatic > Marine > Intertidal zone...
GTTGCCCCTAAGACCAAGCATGTATTTTTCATTTCAAATTCCTTTTTTGATTTACGACTGTACAATATTCATTGATTATTGCATGGTAAATTGGCTAATATTGAACAAAAGGTATTCATAAATGAATGGTTATTTGGACTGGACGTATATTCGCAGCTTCCTTAGCGTTGTCGAAACAGGATCGTTTTCTGCGGCGTCCCGAGCGTTGGGCCAAAGCCAACCCACGATTGGCCGCCATATCGCAGAGCTCGAAAATCACTTCAAAACGCCTCTGTTTGTACGGTCAAACAAAGGTCATGTTCTGACACCAAAAGCGCGTGATATCATGCCGATGGCAGAGGCCATGCGTGCTGCGATGGATGGCATTCACTTGGCGGCGACGTCAGAAAATGAAATTTCAGGTACAGTTCGCCTGACGGCAAGCGTTTTCATGTCACATTTCATCTTGCCACCCATCATTGCAGACTTGCGGCGTAACCACCCCAATATCGCGATTGAGCTGATACCAACCGATAAGACAGACAATCTCATGCGACGCGAGGCTGACATCGCGCTGCGAATGTATCGACCGACGCAACTGGAGACAATCACGCGGAAATTGGGTGATGTGCCTATCGCGGCCATCGCAAGCCGCACCTATCTTGAACGTAAGGGGCAGCCGAACTCACCGGATGAATTTAAACATTTTGATCTGATCGGATTTGACCGAAACGATCAAATCATCGCGGAGATGAATGAAAATGGCATTCCCGCAACACGAGATTGGTTCGGCGTGCGGTGTGATAATGGTGCGCTTTATGCGCAGATGATCCAAGCAGGATGCGGCATTGGTTTTTGCCCCAAAGTCCTTTGTGACCGCGATGCGACTTTGGTCAATCTGTTTCCCGAAATCCCGATAGGGTCATTGGAAATGTGGATTGCGGCGCATGAGAGCGTGCACAAATCCCCAACGGTTCAGATTGTGTGGACACAGTTAAGCGACGCGATCAGGCCCTTGCTTTCTTGACCATTGCCGCCGAAATCGTTAGGCCGTTGTCAAAGATTTGAAACGCAAGGACGTAATCATATGAGCAACCCCTCAATTCTTATTCTGCCAGGTGACGGTATTGGCCCCGAAGTTATGGCAGAAGTGCGCAAGATCATCGATTGGTACGGCGCAAAACGTGACTTGGTGTTTGACGTATCCGAAGATTTGGTCGGCGGCTGCGCATACGATAAACACGGCACACCATTGCATGATGACACCATGGCCAAAGCCCAAGAGGTCGATGCCGTGCTTTTGGGTGCCGTTGGCGGCCCGAAATACGACGCCCTTGATTTTTCTGTAAAACCTGAGCGCGGCTTGTTGCGCTTGCGCAAAGAAATGGACCTGTATTCCAACCTGCGCCCCGCACAGTGTTTTGACGCTTTGGCGGATTTCTCGTCTTTGAAAAAGGACGTGGTTGCCGGTCTCGACATTATGATCGTGCGCGAATTGACGTCAGGCATCTATTTCGGTGAACCACGCGGCATTTTCAAAGAGGGCAATGAACGCGTCGGTATCAACACCCAACGCTATACCGAATCCGAAATCGAACGCGTTGCGCGGTCTGCTTTTGAATTGGCGCGTCGTCGCAACAACAAAGTCTGTTCGATGGAAAAAGCAAACGTCATGGAATCAGGCATCCTATGGCGTGAAGTTGTACAAAAAGTGCACGACACCGAATACCCAGATGTCGAACTGTCCCATATGTATGCTGACGCAGGCGCGATGCAGCTGTGCCGCTGGCCCAAGCAGTTTGATGTGATCGTTACTGACAACCTGTTTGGCGATTTGCTGTCCGACGCGGCTGCGATGCTGACAGGATCGTTGGGCATGTTGCCATCCGCGTCCTTGGGCGCACCAATGGCAAACGGTCGTCCAAAGGCATTGTACGAACCCGTTCACGGTTCTGCGCCTGACATCGCCGGCCAAGGCAAAGCAAACCCGATCGCATGTATCCTATCCTTTGCAATGGCGCTGCGCTATTCGTTCGATAATGGCGCAGAGGCCGATCGTTTGGAAAAAGCGATTGAAACCGTTTTGGCAAATGGCGCGCGCACGGCCGACCTTTTGGGCGAAGACGGTGTCACTCCGCTGTCCACTTCTGAAATGGGCGATGCGATCCTTGCCGCACTAGACGCAAGTTTATAATGATATAGTGGCAAGGGATATTTCCCTTGCCATCTTTCCCTGATCTATGATTGTGCTATAGTGTTAGCGGAAACATAATCAATAGGCCCCCCGATGTCCCCAAATGCAAAAGGCGCAATTTTCGCCCTGCTTGGTTTTGCAATTTTTTCGGCACATGACGTGATCGTGAAATATCTGGGGTCGCAGTATTCCACATTTCAGGTGATCTTTTTTTCGGTCCTGTTCAGCTTTCCGATGATTTTCACCATGCATTTGCGTGAACGCAGCACAGACAACATGTTGCCAAAACATCCGTGGTGGTCAGCCCTGCGGGTCATCACAACCGTCATCACCGGGATGTCGGCATTTTATGCGTTCTCGGTGTTACCTTTGGCGCAAACCTATGCATTCTTGTTCGGCATGCCGTTGGTAATAACGATCCTGTCTATTCCGATGCTTGGCGAAAAAGTGGGCGTTCATCGCGGTGGCGCGGTGATCGTCGGGTTGATCGGCGTCATGGTTGTATTGCGCCCTGGCACCAGTGACCTGTCGCTTGGGCACATCGCAGCGTTGACTGCGGCCGTGTTCGGCGCGATTGGATCCTTGATCGTACGCAAAATCGGCAGCGAAGAGCGCAACATCGTTTTGCTGATGTATCCAATGTTTGCGAACTTGATCGTCATGGCGGTCTTGATGCCCGCGCACTATGTGCCATTGCAGTTGTTCGATTTGGGTGCCTTAGCTTTGATGGCGATGATGGCCTCTGTCGCGTCCTTGTTTATCATCCTTGCCTATAAAACGGGCGAGGCCGCAGTCGTCGCACCCATGCATTATTCCCAAATGATTTGGGCTATTGTGTATGGATTTTTCTTTTTCGACGAACTTCCCGACCAGATAACGATGTTGGGCAGCGCCATTATCATCAGCAGCGGCATTTACGTCGTATTCCGCGAAGGTCGCATGAAAGCATCCAACACAACGCCTGTCTTGCTTAACCGCAGTCGTGCAGACACGGGGATCATTCCACGGATCAGTATTCTGTCAAACAAAAACGCGAACTAGGATTCCAAGAACCCGTTCAGCTTGGCATCAAGCTTTTTGACCTCAATCGGTTTGGCAATATAGTCATCCATACCCGCGGCAAAGCATTTATCTGCGTCGCCCTTAAGCGCGTTTGCGGTGATCGCAATAATCGGGACGCGCTTTAATCCTTCGCTGGCTTCAAATTCACGGATTTTACGCGACATTTCAAAGCCGTCCATGACAGGCATATGGCAATCGGTCAAAACAACATCATAGTTCTGTTTTTGGATCAGAATAAGCGCCTCACTGCCGTTTTGGGCCACTTCTGCAGAATAGCCCAACAGTTCTAGCTGTTTTTGGATAACGATCTGATTGATTTCGTTGTCTTCCACCACCAAAAGCTTTTTTGTACCGCGCCGTTCGAGTTGATCTTGGGTCAGATCCTCGACCCGCGTGATGGGCTTTACAGGTTCATCATCTGGAACCAAGCCTGATAAAATCCCGATGGACCGCATAATTTCACTTGGCAGCATTGGGAACATTTGCGTCCGGATGACATCATCTTGCAATCGACCCAAGCGTTCCGAACGAACCCCCGTCAACAGCAGGAATTTTGGCGCGTCGACACAGCTGCGAATTTGTTCTTGCCACAGCGCAATATTTGCGGGGCTGTTGGGGGCGATGACAAAAATACTATTGGCAGAAACGTTTACCTGATTGGGATCTATCGCGTCGCCCACATAGACGACACTGAACGACATCCCCATTTTTTCAAAGAACTTATTGATGTTCCACGGCAAGACGCCGCTTTTGTGCGTCACCCAAAGGACATTCACGCCGGAATAATCAATCTGTGATTTTCCAATGTCTTCGGTTGGGTGCGTGACCGGCATTGTGAGCACAACAGTGGTGCCCACATTTGGCGTGCTATCAACGGACAAATGCCCACCCAGCCGTTCAACCAAACGAAGTGTGATAACAAGACCCAAGCCCGTCCCGGACACGCGCCGCGTGCTTGAATGGTCGGCTTGCATAAAGGGTTGAAACAGCTTGGAAAGCGTATCCTCGTCCATGCCAATTCCAGTGTCCTTTAATGTGATGCGCAACCCAGAGGCATGTGACATTTCCACAGATAGGAAGACTTCGCCTTCGCGCGATGTCAGATCTTCGGCAGAATATTTAACGGCATTGGATAACAAATTTAACAAGATTTGCCGCAAGCGTCCCGGGTCGGTCATGATGCGATTGGGCACATCTGGATCAATATACATGCGGATGCGAACATTGAAATCATCGGACATATTTTGCAACGTGACCACGACGCTTTCAATCAAGGGGCGCAACTCGGTCGGGGCAGATACGACTTCTAACTTGCCGGCTTCGATTTTGCTGGTGTCCAAAATGTCATCAATAATCCGCAACAGCGCATAGGCCGAATTGCGGATGATCCCCAACATCCGATTTTGTTCGTGGGTCGGATTCATGGTTTCAAGAACTTCGATCATCCCCACCATGCCGTTCATTGGTGTTCGGATCTCATGGCTCATGTTTGCCAAGAAATCGCCCTTGGCTGTTGCGGCGGCTTCTGCTTTTTCTTGGGCCTCGCGCGATTCATCCTCGGCAGCCATCGACAATTTCGAAAAATAAATCAGTTCCGCGCAAAGAAAGACAGATACAGTCAATTCAAGGGCGCGGTTGATCAACCCCGCCTCTAATGGGCTTTGGATCGTTTCCCATCCAAATAATTCCGGTGCTTTTGACGATAGATCAAAATACAAGATCAGCGCCCACAATATGAGCGGAATAAACACAAAAAAGCTAAGCAACGCTTTTTCGGATCGCCAAGAGAATGACAAAAACGGCATACACATCAGTGGGATAAACAGGATCTCAACCGCAACACCGGGTTGGGCAACAAGACACCCCGCCGACAGTGCCGTAAGACCGTTACATAACCAGATGACGCGGGCCAAAGTTTGATATTTCGACAGGAAGAAAATCAAACAAATCGCATAGGCAAACGTTGCGATCCCCGAAATAACAGCCCCCGCAACATCACCGACAATTATAAAGAAAATCGACCAAAGGCTTGCCGCAATTACGATCACATAGACGGACAATTGGCTGACACGGATGCGTCGTTCTACTTCTCTATTGATATAAGCCTTGGCGTCACTCATCTCATAAAAAATCCTAAACTTGTCCTACAGTTGATGGGCGTTCTAATAAGGTCAAGCGTAAAGGTGAATAAATGTCGTAAATATAAATCCCACGCAGTCATGGTATCGTGTTTAAAACCAAGTATATTGCTGATTTGCCTTGCACTTGTTTTGTAAAAACGTCAAGTTTTCTGCGCATTATAGATGACCAAAGGAATATTCAAATGCGCGCATTGATAGCAATCGACATACAAAATGACTTTTGCCCTGATGGAAATCTTGCTGTGGCACACGGCAATGCAATTATTCCGCGCGTCAATGCAATGATGGACGATTTTGATGCGGTGATTTTGACCCAAGATTGGCATCCGTTGGGGCATTCTTCTTTTGCGTCCTCCCATGCGGATCATGCCGCATTTGATGTGATTGACATGCCGTATGGCGCCCAAGTGCTTTGGCCTGATCATTGCGTGCAAGGAACGCATGGCGCGGCGTTTCATCCGGATCTGAACACAACCCGCGCCGACGTTATCATTCGAAAAGGCATGAATCCTGCAATCGATAGCTATTCCGCGTTTTTTGAAAATGATCACACAACGCCAACTGGTCTGCATGGATATTTGCAAACGCGCGGCATAACTGATTTAACGCTGGTCGGATTGGCAACGGATTATTGTGTCAATTACTCGGCCATTGACGCGGCAGGGTTGGGGTACAAGGTACGCGTTGAATTGGATGCGTGTCGTGCAATTGATTTAAACGGATCGCTTTCCGATGCTCTTTCGGGCATGAAACGCGCAGGGGTGGACATAGCATAATGGTTGATATTGCAACACGGGTTTGGAACCATAAATGGAAAATTGATCCCGTTGTGCGGTCTTTGATCGATACAGATTTTTACAAGCTGCTGATGTGCCAATCCGTGTTTCGCAACAAACCAAACACCAATGTCACCTTTAGCCTGATCAATCGCAGCGACAGCGTAAAATTGGCCGAGTTGATCGACGAAGGCGAATTGCGTGAACAGTTGGACCATATCCGCTGCCTGTCTTTGACCCGCGGCGAAAGCACATGGTTACGGGGCAATACATTTTACGGCAAACGCCAGATGTTCCGATCAGATTTCATGGAATGGTTCGAAAACCTGCGCCTGCCTGATTACCATTTGGAAAAACGCGACGGGCAATATGAACTGACGTTCGAAGGGTCATGGCCCGAAGTGATGATGTGGGAAATTCCCGCTTTGGCCGTTTTGATGGAGCTGCGTGGACGCGCTGTGACAAAACATATGGGGCGGTTTGAACTTCAGGTTCTCTATGCCCGCGCGATGACCAAGCTTTGGGAAAAGATTGAAAGCCTGCGTTCGATCGAAGGGTTGCGCATTGCCGATTTTGGAACGCGGCGGCGGCATTCTTATCTATGGCAGGATTGGTGTGTCCAGGCGATGGTCGAAGGTTTGGGGAATAAATTCATCGGAACCTCCAACTGCTTGATCGCTATGAAACGTGATATTGAGGCAATCGGCACCAATGCCCACGAATTGCCGATGGTTTATTCCGCACTTGCGGAAACCGATACCGATTTGGCACGCGCCCCCTATCAGGTTTTGGCAGATTGGCACGAAGAGCATGACGGAAACCTTCGGATTATCCTGCCCGACACCTATGGAACCAAAGGGTTCTTGGACAACGCCCCCGATTGGTTGGCAGGTTGGACCGGCATCCGTATCGACAGCGGTGATCCTGCAACAGGCGCAGAAATCGCAATCGATTGGTGGAAATCACGCGGCGAAGACCCAAAGCAAAAATTGGTCATTTTCTCGGACGGATTGGACAGCGCCGAAATTCACAAGCTCTATGCCCAATTCGCAGGTCGGGTCAAAGTGTCTTTCGGTTGGGGCACCAATCTAACGAATGATTTCCGTGGCTTGGTCCCGAATGGCGGACTGGACGCGTTTTCACTGGTCTGCAAAGCGGTCTCTGCGAATGGACGCCCCACCGTCAAATTATCGGACAACCCCAACAAAGCGATGGGGCCCAAAGATGAAATTGAACGGTACAAACGTGTCTTTAATGTTGGGCAGCAACGTGCAATAGACGTCACAGTGTGACACCGCCCAAACAAAGGACGCCCGATGTACCCGTATTTCCGCATGATGAAAGAGGCTTTTAAGTTTCGAAAAGCACCAAAATTGGGCATCGGAGAGGCGCATGTTTCGCATCATATGTGTTGGCCTTGGGATTTGGATCCGTGGCGTGAACTCAACAACGGGCGCACGCTTACGCTGTATGATTTAGGGCGTATTCCTTTGGTGCAACGCATAGGCTTGGTGGACGCCATGCGTGAACACAAATGGGGCCTGACCATGGCGGGCGCTTGCGTGCGATACCGTCGCCGCATCCGCATGTTTGAACGCATTGAAATGCGCAGTCGGGCATTGTGTTGGGATGATCGGTTCGTCTATGTTGAACAATCTATGTGGAAACGCGACGGCGAATGCGCAAATCACATCGTGTATCGTGCGGCGTTCCTAGATAAAAACGGTATTTTAAACCCAAACGACATGGTCAAAGCGGTGGGATATACAGGGCCCACGCCACAGGTTCCGGACTGGATCAAAACATGGTCACAGGCCGAAAACCAAAGACCTTGGCCACCGATGCAAGAATAGCTTGCCACAGGCACCCAAATCACGTCTAAATCAAATCGGACAATTGGGGATGTCTTATGGAACAAACGAAACGTATTCGCGGTTGGTTTTTGTATGATTGGGCGTGCCAGCCCTATAATACCTTGATGCTGACCTTTATTTTTGCGCCGTTCTTCGCGGCAACGGCCGTCGAGTTTTATCAAAACTTGGGCCTCAGCGAAGACGCCGCCGACGCGCGTGCGCAAACGCTTTGGTCAAATGCCTTGACCATTGTTGGGTTGCTGATCGGTCTCTCTGCGCCAATCTTGGGTGCGATTGCAGATTCCGCCGGCCGCCGAATGCCATGGATTGGCTTTTTCACCCTACTTTTGATCGCAGGCGGCTTTGCCACTTGGTTTTCTGATCCAAATGGCAGCAATCTGATATTCATGCTGATGGCATTTTGCATCGGCTTTATCGGTGCTGAACTGGCCTATATCTTTGCCAACGCGCAGTTGCCTGAATTGGGCGAGGGCGATGAAATTGGCGCGCTCAGCGGATCAGGATTTGCAACAGGATATGTTGGCGGGGTGATTTCGCTGATTATTGTGCTGACCTTGTTTGTTGCGCAGGGCAATGGAAAAACCGTGATCGGCATTGATCCAATCTTTGGCTTGGACCCACTGACCAAAGAGGGCACACGTTTGGTTGGCCCGTTTGTGGCCGTTTGGGCCATCGTGTTTTCAATCCCCTATTTCCTATGGATGAATGAAGCAGGGCTTGCCCGCACAAAAGCAAGCTTTTCGGTCGCTATGACCCGCCTCAAGGGATCAATCGCCGCGCTCAAAACCCGCAGAAGCCAGCGATATTTCCTGCTGTCCTCTATGTTCTACCGTGATGCATTGAATGGTCTATATACATTTGGCGGCATCTATGCATCGCTTGTATTGAACTGGAGCATCGTCCAGATCGGGACATTCGGCATTTTGGCCGCCATTTCCGCCGCTTTGTTCAGCTGGCTGGGCGGAAAATTTGACCGCCACATGGGGCCAAAGCCCGTAGTGATCAGCGCGATTTTGGTCCTGATCACCGTCAGCATCATCATCGTAAACCTGACCAACACGACATTCTTTGGCGTTGAATTGGCCCAAGGATCAACGCTGCCTGATATTGTATTCTATATCTGCGGATGCGCCATCGGCGGGTTTGGCGGGATCGTACAATCAGCAAGCCGAACCTTGATGGTGCGCCACACGCGCAAGGGCCAAGAAACGCTTGAGTTTGGTCTGTACGGGCTATCTGGTCGGGCGACCGCATTCTTGGCGCCTTTGTTGATCTCAATCGCAACCACTGTGACAGGAAGCGCACGATTGGGCGTTTCCCCGCTGATCGGGCTTTTCATAATTGGGTTGATCCTGCTAACCTTTGTGCATCCCAAAGGAGATGCGGACCAATGGTCAGATACCTAATTATTTTATGTTCGTTATTTGCAATTTCGGCGTGTTCGCCCGCCGCAGAAACTGTTTCGGTGTCACCGAGGCTTAGCTCGAAAGAGGCAAAATATCTGTTTGGCGCAGTGACATCAGGCAGCCAACAGCGTGCCGAACCCTTTGGCAGCTATGCCAAAGGGTGTATCGCAGGGGCAGAACAATTGCCGGAAACAGGCCCCACATGGCAAGCGATGCGATTGTCGCGCAATCGCAACTGGGGTCACCCAGAAATGATTGATTTTTTGAAAAAACTATCCGCCAAAGCGGCCCAACAGCCGGGATGGGACGGAATTTACATCGGTGACATTTCACAGCCGCGCGGCGGCCCTATGCTGTCAGGCCACGCAAGCCATCAAATGGGTTTGGACGCGGATATTTGGATGTTGCCGCCAAACCGTTTGGATTTGTCCCGAAAAGAACGCGAAGACATTTCTTCGATTTCCATGCGCCGCGCGAATGGGGCCTATACCAATGACAAATGGACCCGCCAGCACCATGAAATCATTAAAGCCGCGGCCCAAGACCCGCGCACGGCTCGGATCTTTGTCTTTCCAGGGGCCAAAGTTCAAATGTGCAAGGATGAAAAAGGCGACCGCGCATGGCTGCGCAAAGTGCGCCCTTGGTACGGGCACCACTACCATTTTCACGTCAGGTTGTCCTGTCCGACAGGTACTGCGGGCTGTGTAAACCAAGCCCCCCCGCCCCCGGGTGACGGGTGTGCAGACGCCGAGGTTTGGGTTAAAAACATTCTGAACCCACCAAAACCCGATCCGAATGCACCCAAACCGAAACCGACGCCGCCGCTGACCTTGGCACGATTGCCAAATCAATGTGCGGCAGTGCTGCAATCGAATTGATCCAAAACCCCGTCCCTGCGACGGGGTTTTATTTTTCTTGCCATGGGTCTGAATTTGCCCTAAACGCCGTCCGTCCCCGATGGTCGGGGGCCAAGTCTCCGAGCACCTTGAGAAAACGGATACCAATATGCAAAGACTTCTTCCTGGCGTTATCGCCATGGCTGCCATTGTTGTGGCCTCAAATATACTCGTGCAATTCCTCATTCTTGATGGATTGCTTACATGGGGCGCGTTTACATACCCATTCGCGTTCCTAGTCACCGATCTTATGAATCGCGCTTATGGCCCACAATCCGCCCGCAAGGTGGTATTCGCAGGGTTTATCGTTGGCGTTCTGTGTTCCCTAATCGGCAGCCAAATCATGCTGCAAGGGGACGGGTACGAATATGCCGCCGTTGCATTACGCATCGCGGTTGCATCAGGCATCGCGTTTTTGGTCGCCCAACTAGTCGATGTTGCGATTTTTGACCGTATGCGATCAGGCGCATGGTGGCGGGCACCCTTGGCGTCAACAGTCATCGGTTCGGCCCTAGATACGACGCTGTTCTTTACCATTGCATTCGCACAAAGCGTTCCGTTCTTTTCCGAAAACGCCAATATGGAAATTTCATGGGCATGGGACGCTATGCCGTTGCTGACCTTTGGGCCGGATGCGCCGCTGTGGGTGTCCTTGGCGATTGCCGATTGGGCGGTCAAAATGGCCATCGCATTGATCGCATTGGTCCCGTTTCGTGTCCTTTCTGAAAAAATTCAAAATGTTGTTACATAAAACATTTTGACATTTTCTGAAACTGTGCCACCATACCTAGTATCGAAACATAGTGAAAGGAGGTGGTCCAGTGTCTAGAGAGGTATTGGAGAGAGGGGTCGGAACAGTTTGGGGGAACGTTAACTAGGGCAGCCCTTAGTGACTTTTTCTACAAGTTGGTGCGCCTAACCGCCCACCTCCGAAGTTCTCGAAGGGTCGTCCGCAATGGACGGCCCTTTTCGTTTGCCATCAGGTTCTATAAGATCTCGCCATGTTACGCATTACCGATGATATCAGCATCCAAGACTGGGAACTCAGCGAACAGTTTGTTCGGTCCTCTGGCCCGGGCGGTCAGAACGTGAATAAGGTCAGCAGTGCAGTGGAATTGCGGTTCGAAGCATCGCGGTCCCCATCGCTGCCACCGTTTGTCAAAGCGCGCTTGGAAAAAATTGCAGGCCAAAAATGGACAAAAGAAGGCGCCATCGTCATCTTTTGCGACGAAACGCGGCACCAAGCCCGCAACCGCGAAATCGCACGGGACCGTTTGGTGG
>Ga0181603_10003590_pt1 | contig 11588 bp, 6 predicted proteins | sample 041ome_13_FD_148633 | JGI IMG/M metagenome (GOLD analysis project Ga0181603, IMG submission 148633) | Coastal salt marsh microbial communities from the Groves Creek Marsh, Skidaway Island, Georgia - 041409US metaG (spades assembly) | ecosystem: Environmental > Aquatic > Marine > Intertidal zone...
TGGTTTTCAAAATCCGATAAAATACCAACGAATCGCAACCCAATTGGGACCGGTATTTGAAGCTGAATTCTTGGGCATCGCGGTAAGTATTTTGATTGATAACCACACTGCTATCGCCGCAAAGTATGTATACCACCGCGGTATCGTATTTGGGATTGACATTTACCTTCGATTCGATAATGGAATCACAACCCCAACGACTTTTTAAGGTATCGATGAAGAGACCCGACGTTTTATAAAACCGATTTCCTACCGACGCAGAATCCCCGCTACAAATATTTATTTCTTGGGAAATTTGAATATGAGATCGAACATTCAAAGTCAATCGGATAATGGAGTCACAACCGTCGAATCGCGGCAGCTGCGCTTCGTAATTTCCGGGCAACGCATACCGAAGCCCCAACAGCATAAACGAATCTCCCTCGCAGATATTAGGACGAATGCGCACTGCTGTATCTCGCGACATAGAAATATCGGCAATTACGACCGAATCGCACCCGCTAGAACCAGTCATAACCACGGTATACAATCCCGGTTTGTAAAAAGTAGAATCTCCTACCTGATAAATAAAGGTATTGCAGACATGATCTTTGAGATACACGGTGTCTTGGGCAATGTTAAATTTGGAGTAAACAAAAGAATCACATCCCAAGAAATTAATGAGTGTATCTTTATACGTTCCGGCGCTCGTGTAAGATTTTTTACCCACCTTGAGGGTGTCGCCGCGACAAAGGGTTACCGACTGAGAAAACGTGCTGGTATCCTTAAAATAAATATGATAAGTTACCGCAGAGTCGCAACGGTATCGATTGACCAAGGTATGCGTAAAGATGGAGTCGCGACCCACTTTATGTTGCCTCAGGTCAAAAGAATCTCCCGCACACAGGGTATCGTAAACGTCGCGTTTGTGGGTTCTACCGGTAGTAAAAATGTACTTTTGGTATTCGCCGTTGCAGAAATAGTTTTTGGCAACCAATAGTTCAAAGGTATCACCGGGACGGGGATCGTGCAGGGTATCTCTGAAACGCCCGGTACCGGAATTCAGCTGCACAACGGGTTTGTTTTTATTACTTAAATTAATCCACTGAAAGGTATAATCGGTGGCGGTATCGCCGTCGGTAATGTGTGCAATAAAATCCCCGTTACAGGGAGCGGTAATGAACGTGTCTACTTCGAAGGTCTTGGTAATGGAGCAGGAATTGGAAAAGGGACTGGGGAAGGAGGCGGTAAAAGAATCCCCGCAAACAAACAGTTGGTTATTAAGTTCGTTAAAACGGATGTCGATGGTCTTTCTTTTTTTCGAAGGGGAAAACAAATAGATATTAGAATCCAATCTGAATTGATTGTTCACAAAGGTGTATATCAGCACATTGGCACTATCTCCGCCTACGAATACATGATTGCAATTATCGGCGGCAATTCCTGACTGTCCTAAATGTCCGCGTTTGCCGCCATGCCAATCGATGGAATCGATGCAGCGAATGGTTCCGGTATATTTTTCAACGGCGATGAGGACTTTACCGTCGTAAACGAATGCAAAACTGTCGTTTACGGCGAGGCCGTTGAAGCGGTTATTATTCATTAATAACATTAATGGTATTGAATTTCTTGCTTCTTGGAATTTCAAAAATGCGGACAGATCAGTATTGAAATAATTCCCATTTAATGAATCATTAATATAGTAGAGCCCGTTATACCAATAATTGTAAGATGTATCAACGTATCCGTCAGAATCGTATTCTATTATTGTCTTGTAGAAATTCAACAGTGAGTAATAATTCCCTTGAATATCAATTACAGACCTAACCATATCTTGTCCCCAGTTAGTGCTGTCGTTTGTGATTAGTCGTTTCATTGCTTGAATCGAATCAACTAATGGATCCACCGTAAATAAATTAACAGCACCAAACGCCATACCTCCAGATGCAAAAAGCGTCTTAGTTTGACAATGCAAACTCAAGTCCCAGATTTCTGGAGCATCTGCTCTGCTATTAGAAATATAGTTATCAAAATTACCATTTTGATTTAGTCTAATAATTCGAGGGCCAAAGGGTCGAACATCAGCGCCGGGGCCAAAGTACATTTTGTTGTTGGTTTTATTAACGATAAATGCCCCTGGAGCATGCATAGAATTAAGTGTGCTGGATTGCCAATTTAAACTCGGTATTTGACCAGAAAAGAGCCATGTTAATTTTCCCGAACTGTCATACTTTCCAATCTCAGGGTATTTGAGAGAAATACTCATGACATAAGCGTTTTTATCATTGTCAAAATCTATTTGTGATACTAGGTTTGAAAGATCCAAATAGAAGGCACTAGAGTCAATAAAACTATCAATTACTTTCACATATGGATCTACAATTATTTCTTGTTGAATGGGAAATGCAATATCGATACGCAGATTTAAGTTACCGTGTTCAATGTAGTACTCACAGGGTATAATTCGATCTTCTTGAATGGCGATTAATCCTGAATCCATTAACCCAAAATGTTCGGCACGATAAATCAAGCTTTGGTCTTGCAATTGATAGGTTTTACCACCATTTATTTGCATTTGTATGTCGTGCGGATCAGCACCCGGATGCAAGATGAAACCGTATTTAAAATGTCCCATTTGGTAGTTGGGTAGTGTTTCGTAATATACATCAATGTGTGGGTAAACTTCTTTGTAAATGAGCCTCTTGTAGCCTTTGGAATTCCATGCTGTTGGGCCATAGGTCCAATTAAAGCCTGAAGGTTTTTCACAGATTATTTCAGCGTTCGGATTTGCATTTAGAAATATCTGTTGGATTTCATCTTCAATAGGAGGTTTCGTAGATTCATGTTCCTTGGATGCTTTTTCTTCGTTTTGCTGGTCTTTACGAATATAGGGTTGGTAGAATTTCCAGGTGAAACCCGCCTTATTTTTTGATAATTCGATATTATGAATTCCCGTCCACAGAATAAATCCAATGGTGGAATCTTTGTGATTCCATTGGCCTCTGTTTTCAATAAAGTAATCTTTAGGAAAAGGATTAGAAACGGTAAATGAGTTTTGCGCAAATGATATCAAGCAAAAAAGTGAATAGAATATAAATCCTATCCACTTTTTTAATATTGTTTTATACTTGAGCAAAATTTTCAATACGATTTCAAATATAACAATTTATTGGGCGCAACGTTAAATCTGAATATTCAATTGGTAATCACAAGGACCATCAGGAGTTTCAACCAAACAGGCACTAAAAGCATACCAACCTGGAGTAGAGAAACAATTACAATACAAAAGAACGTCTTGGCAACATCCATTGGTATTTAAAGGCACTCTGAATTTAGTACCACAGGCTTCAATTTCTACAAAAACAGGATCAGTAGTAAAACAAGTTGGGAACGGCGGAGTTGGAGGAGATGGAGGATTTACAATTGTTCTTGTAATAATTGTGTTTAATGACGCATCCAATACTGTGTACTTTACGGTACAGGGAATGGCCCCATAGGTTTCTTGAATGTTGAATGACATATTTTTTTGTTATTAGTGAGCAACAAAACTAAGCCTGGTCTTTTTTGTAAACGTGATAAAAATCTATCAATAATTTCTAAAAAAAATATTTGTATTGTTGCCGTTTTTTTTAACCTACCGCAGCACCGTAATAACCCCATTGATCATTTTGGGGTCTTTTTCGGGGCCATCGAGGTAGAGATGGTAAATGGCGAAATACGAACCGCTCGGACATTCCGGACCGGTATATCTCATTTTCTTTCTTTTTTGATATTCAAAACTCTTTGATGTTAACCGGTTATCATCAAAGTTACTTGTTGCTCATTTATTCGATATTTTAATCATCTACTTGTCTTGTTGTTGGTTTTTTTGTATTTTTGGATATTCAAGATATCGATATGGACGCAGCAAATGCCGTAAACTATCATTATGGAGCATTCCCTCCTCGTGATTTAGATTTGAATAAAGTACTAAGTTCATTGCTAAAAGCTACAGATGCGTTGGCTCGCTATGATCAAGTTCTTAAATCACTACATAACACCGAATTTTTCTTAGCACCCTTAAGAAATCAAGAAGCCGTAATCTCTTCTAGAATGGAGGGCACCATTAGTACGTTAGATGAAATATTGCAATACGAGGCTGATTTTGATGAAACCTCGGAAGAAGATACTGAAACCGTGCGATCTGAAGTTTTTGAAACAATCTTATATCAGAGGGCACTAACAAACGCACAAATAGCAATGCAGGATGGTTATCCATTATCTGAACATCTAATAAAATCAATACATCAGCAATTACTTTCTTTTGGTAGAGGCGCAGGAAAATCACCAGGTAAGTATAAGACTGAACAAAACTATTTAGCCGATAAAATCAAACAAAAGATAGAGTTTATCCCCATAAGTCCTGAAAAACTGATTGATGGTATGGAGGATTTATTTAATTATATAAATGAAAGTCATGACGCAGCGTTAATCAAGACGGCTTTAATGCATTTAGAATTTGAAGCATTACACCCCTTCAAAGATGGAAATGGAAGAATTGGGAGAATGCTTATTACATTATATCTATGGTCTACTGGATTGATAGCTGCACCACATTTTTATATAAGTGGCTATATGGAAGAACATAAAGACATGTACATCGACACCATGAGAAGGGTCTCTTCTGAAGGAAATTGGGAGGACTGGTGTAACTTTTTCTTCAAAGCCATTGAAGCACAGGCATTGAAAAATATTCAGGTAGCAGAAAGTATAAAACAACTATATGAAGAAATGAAATCAATATTTGCTGATACACTTTCTTCAAAATGGAGTTTAAATGCTTTAGATTTCATATTTGCTAACCCAATATTTAGGAATAATCGTTTTACCAGAGCAAGTGGCATCCCCGCACAAACTGCATCTAGATTTACTCGCTTGCTATTAGATAGAAACATAATTAGAACAATAAAAGATGCGGCTGGAAGGAGACCAGCGCTCTATGCTTTTGAGCCCTTGCTAAAATTAGTTAGAGTATAAATTCAGTGGTTGCATTTTTTGCAACAGTTGAACTTCTCTCTCGCAGCGATTAAACTCAGTATTTCTTCCACAAAATGTCAAATATTTTACACGTTTTACTTGACAATAAATTTTATAATGCTTTATTTGTTAAGTAATGTCCGTTTCCCAAATACTAAAAACGCAAATTGGCCAATTCCCTACGGGAACTACATTTAATTATGATGAGCTAGACCTTAATGCTAAAGATTATTTAGCAGCGGCTAAAGCGATGGAGCGGCTTATTAAAGAGGGGGTAATTAAAAGGCTTTCAAACGGTATTTTCTACAAGCCCAGAATGACGGTGTTTGGGGAGCTTAAACCAAGTGAAGAGGAGCTAATAAAGCCTTATATTTTTGAAAAAAAGAAACGCATTGCCTATATAACGGGTACGGCTCTTTACAATCAAATGGGACTAACCACACAAGTTCCCAAAACTATTAAAATTGCCAGTAGCAGAAAAAGATTTTCTTACTCCAATGAGATTTTAAATATTAAATCAACTCTTAGCTACGTCGCAGTATCTGATGAAAACTATAAATTTCTTGAAATATTAGATGCTATAAAAGATTTTAATAAAATACAAGACATATCAATGGAGAATGGGATTCAAATATTGAAAAATATTTTATATAAGCTCAATGAAAAAGACCTTAAAAAAATGGTTGCTTACAGCCTGTTCTATCCACCAAAAGCAAGAGCATTTCTAGGGGCATTGCTAGAAATCATTGGTTCTGATGTAGGTTTAGATACTCTTAAAAAAAGCTTAAATCCCCTGTCTTATTATTATATCGGAATAGAACAAAAGTTTCTTCCGTCGAAAGAAAATTGGCATATAAAATGAAATTACATCAAAATGAGATCCTATTTAAAGATGCCATTCTGGCTACTTCTCAACAATTAGGAATAAGAGAAATTTATGTGGAAAAGGACTATTGGGTAACCTATGCCTTGTTCCATATTTACACAAATGAGATTGGAAAGGAAACGATTTTTAAAGGGGGGACTTCCTTATCCAAATGTTTTCAATTAATTGAAAGGTTTTCTGAAGTTATAGATTTAGTAATTAAACGTAATAACAGCGACACTGGAAATCAACTTAAGAGGAAACTAAAACAAATATCTACCTCAGTATCTTGTGAACTACCCGAGATAGAAATTAATGGAATTACCAATAAGGTAGGTATGATTCGTAAGACCGCCCACACTTATCCGAGAATGTTAACAGGTAACTTTGGTCAAGTTCGCGACATAATAATTGTAGAGTCTAGTTGGCTAGGCAGTTTTGAACCGTACACCACTAAAAGTGTAAATTCATTCATTTATAAAATGCTTTTAGAAAATAACCAACAATCACTCATTGAGACCTACCAATTAGGACCTTTTGAAGTAACTGTTATGGACCCAAAACGAACGTTGTGTGAAAAAATAATGAGCTTAGTGCGTTTTTCAAACACACAGAATCCTATTTCAGATCTAAAGAACAAAATCCGGCATGTCTATGATCTACATCTTATTTTACGAGATATTTCTATGAGAAGTTTCTTTGAATCCTCGCAATTTGATAATATGCTCACCGAGGTAGGTACCGACGACATAGAAAGTTTCAAAAACAATAATGACTGGTTGAAAAGGCATCCAAGTGAGGCGCTTATTTTCTCAAAAACAGAAGAAACGTGGTTACAAATCAAAGAAATATATACAGGAAGCTTCAGCGAATTGATTATCGGCAATATTCCTCATGAATTCGAAATAATGCGCACCCTTACTGAAGTATCGAAGAGATTGAAAACAATTGAATGGAGTTTGCCCCTTTAGATTGAATTGGTATGAATGGGTGTGTACACGCGTTCTGCTTTTTCATCATACTTCACACGGTTGCCACTTGGCTAAGTAGTGGTTTTCCTGGTGGGTGCGGGAGCAAACACAGTTAAAAGGGTGGGTCAAGTGGGTTCTTGCAGCGATTCCGGGAAGTTTTGATGGGAATAAGCATTTAATACTCCCCTCAAATCTTAATTGTCATTAAAAGTTTACGATTTTTCTAAAAAAATGACATTAATTTATTAATACAAATATATTTCATAACGGTATATTTGGTTTTATGAAATGGGTATTCTTAATAATATGGATTGTTATTAGTTCTTTGAAACTAGATGCCCAGTATTCATTGCAAAACGGAGGAGAAATAAAATGCCATGTAATTGATTCTAATACTATTCATATAATTGTGGGTTTCGATGCTTGGGGTGGAACGGGCTTCACCACAGACACCCTATTTTATCCTAATTTTCTAAAAATGGGAGTATTAATTGGCGACCTCGAAAACCCCAAGAGTGCGATTAAATATATTAATTTTCCTAAGCAAGATTCCATTTCAAATATCACAGTTACGTGTCCGGGTTATTCAATCACGGGAAATCCTTTAAATAAGAACCTTTCGAATAGTAAAACAACTAAAGGGGTGATCCGATTTTGGTTCTCAACCATTATTGATATCAATAAAGATTCCGTTTTTAACACTTTAATTAAACAACAGGGGTCAGATACTATCAGTATCATAGCCTTTTGCAGTCGATCTACGCTGTATTCGGATAATCTGGGTATATTGAGCCGACCAGGAGTGGTTTTGCAAGCATCCATATTTCTGAAAAATATTAAATCTTTAAAACAAAAATCAAATTATTGTCCCTCATTTCACAATTACCCAACTTTGTATAATAACTTGGGTTATTACAGATTTTCTCCTTCTTATTCAGACCGTGAAAATGATAAAATTGAATTCTCACATGAAACTTGTATTTCCTCAGATAATAGTTTCAAAACCATACCCTTCAAAAGCGGATATTCAACTTTAGATTTGTTAAAATCTTATGTGGGCACATGGGGCAGCGATGGGTTTGGTAAGCCTAATAAAAAATTCACTCCGCCCAAAGGAATCAATTTTGATATAGAAACAGGGGAGCTTTATTTTTATAAGTTTATAGATGAATCGGCATATGTGAATCTGTGTATCACTGAATCCAGAAAAAATGAAACGGGGATTTGGTTGCCCATCTCTAAATCGTCGCTTCAATACAATTTGAGTTTTAGAAATTCCACCAATAATCCCCCTCAAATTCAATTTCCAGATGAACTTAGTGTTATTGAAGGGGATACGTTAACGATGGATATTCTCCTATCCGACCAAGACAGAAATGACACAATCCAGCTATGGTATTCACTCACTCAAACTGGGATGTCTGTGTCTCAGAAGTCTGTAAATTCCAATAAAGGAGAATATATATTCACTTGGATAACCGATTCTTCTCATACCATTAAGCCATTTTTCACGCAAATATTTGGAGTAAAAGATAATAAATGTACCGATATCGGCATGTCCTCCAAAGCCGTAAAAATTCGAATACTACCACGTATAAAATATGAAAGCCTTTCCCGCGACACCACCTGTAACCGCTTGGTATATCAAGTCGTACACCCCACAGTGCCGGGTAAAATTCTTTATCAATGGGAGGTCAAATCTAAATCGGGATATTACTCCAAAATAATTCAAAATAATGGTTTTATCACGGAAACTTTGCCCAATGATACGTATTATATTACCTCCATTATTCTACACGATTCTTTGGGATTTAAACCACAAACCGACACCGTGATTTTATCTCAAAAGCCCGAAATTTATTTTTTGGGGGATACTGGATTTTGCCAAAATACAGCTCTGGATTTTAGGCTAGATACGGCGCACTTAAAAGATTTAGCCCTAATACGTATGACCTCCAGTACGGGTATGTTGAAGAAATCACAATTGACGGGCAATTTGAGCGAAGCAGATTCGGTAACCAAACTTTGGTTTGAAATAAGCGATAGCCGCGGCTGTGTCGCTCGCGATAGTGTGGTAGTGAAGGAATTTCCTCAAGAGTCGCGCGTTTGGACGGCCATTCCTGCCGGTTGTAGCACCGGATCTCAAGTGTTTTTGAACGCATTGTGGGGCGATTTTCGCGATAGAAAAACGGAAATTCAGAATACCGATGCCTGGGTGGTATGGAAAGACTCCAACGTGTATTTAGACCCACAAAAAGTACCTCAGAGTGGGTTTGAAAATGGTATAAAGATCTTAGATTTATTTTTAAGTTATAACGACAGTTGGCATTGCCGGCAACGAGATACCGTAAAATGGTTGGTGGAACAACCGGTAGAAACGTTATTAAAAGATACTTCATTATGTCAGAATACAGGAATTTTTGATCTGGATGCATTGATTGTAAAACCCAATTTAAGTCAAAGCGATTATCAGGCTATATGGGAGTTGGTGAGCAGTCCAGCAGGCGTTCCGAGCGGTTCGGTGATGATGAGTGAAAACCGCATGAACCTGGGAGCATCCCAAGATAAAGGAAGAGCGGGAACGTATCAATTTGCCGTGAGTTTTAAGAAATACGCCGGGGGTTGCACGCAGTGGGATACGGTGCAAGTTACGGTTATAAACGAGCCCGTTTTAACGCTGTCGCCGCAAACGTTGTGTCGGGATCGCGAGGAGTACGATTTATACAAATCCGTTCGTGTGGATGGGAAGCCGGCTGCAACAGGCCTATTTGCGTGGGATTCGTACAATTGGGATAAGAAAGCGCCCGAATTGGGGTCTTATGGCATTATCAATGGCAATTTGGTGCCCAAAGACATTGTTGCAGGAAATTGGCGGGTGCGGTATGAGGGTCCGCTAGCGGGCTGTATGGATACCGGATATTTTACGGTTCGGGTATTCCATTCGCCAGTGGCAGACATCCAAATGAGCAGTCCGCAGGATCTGAACATTCATGCAGCGGAATTGCAAGCCACCCACAGTTCGTATATTGATGATAATACCAAATTGACATGGTTGTGGGATGCGGGCGATACGACTAGTAAGACCGATACCTCGAGTGCCTTTGTTTTCAAGTATCGCTATCCCAAAATAGTGGGCGATTATCCGTTGGAGTTGCGGGTAATGAGCAATATGGGTTGTAGGGATACGGCACGAATGATGATAGCGGTTACGGATAATGCGGGTGTTTCGCAAGTAGATTTAGAAACGGTTTATCGGATTAATTCACAGGGTGAGGTGGTGATTTTGAACAGCGCTTGGGAGTTGATGGACATGCGGTGGTACGACTTGAAGGGCTCGGAAATAGGGAGTCCGGTAGCGGGCGTAAACGTGTACAGATTGGTGTTCAAAAGGGGAGCGGAGATGCGCCAAGATTCCGGGAAGTGGGTGAAGGAGTGAGGGTGATGATGTGCATTAATTTAAATTTCTATTCAATACACTAATTAATAATCGTCTCACCGTTTCCATTTCCTCCGCTTTACTCGCTGCCACGAACAAGGTGAGACTGGCCAAGGCTTCGTTGCTAATGATAGTGTGTCCAGAATTGTTGTAGAGCAGTCTGTTTCGCTCCAAGAATAACAAAAAACAAGCTGCAGCTATTCGCTTATTTCCATCAACAAAAGCATGGTTCTTTACCACTAAATAGAGTAGCATGGATGCCTTTTCTTCAATGGATGGATATAAATCCTGTTGGCCAATACTTTGTCTGATTTGATTTACGGAGCTATCAAAACCGCTATCTTTTTGTTTCCCAAAGACATCTGAGTTAAATTCAGTACGCATTTTTTCTACTAGCTTCATGTATTCCGCTATGGAAGGGTATTCCGCTTTTTCTGTGTGTTTTCCTTTTTCGTCTAACGACTCATGGTCATAATCATCTAGAAGTTGTAAGCCCAAACTAAATTGATGCAGCCAGGTATAATTTTCATAGTTTTGTGCTTGATCTTCTATAGCCCTGCTAAGTATGCGAATCCCATCGTGGAGCACTTGTATCTCTTTGTTTTTTTGTTCTAAGCGTTTTTCATTAATGGCAATACCTTCGATCAAGTATTCTTTCAAACGCTTTGTTGCCCATTGGCGGAATTGGGTGCCTCTTATTGATTTTACTCTGTAACCGACGGAAATGACGACATCCAGACTGTATAATGTAACTGGCTTGTCAGAATTAGGAATATGCATTTTTTGCATATTGCTTTCTTTTTTCAATTCTCTTTCTTTAAATACATTGGCCAAGTGCCTTGAAATAACTGATTGATCTCTTTCAAATAAAATTGATAATTGATCTTGACTAAGCCAAACAGTTTCATTAGAAAGGCGAACATTTAATACAATGCCATCTAAACTTTGATATATTTCTATCTGATTCTCCATCATTTTACTTTAATTCTCGTTATTACCTCCACCGCTTTAATATTGTTGTTTGCCACTTTTTCATAGTGAACAAGTTCTTGAATACCGTTTGAAGCTATTCGCTTTTTTTGATCAATAGTAAATATAGTAATTTACTTTATGCCTTGTGCAATTAAAACGGTAATGGGCATGTAAGCGTTCTGCTTTTTCATCATACTTCACACGGTTGCCACTTGGCTAAGTAGTGGTTTTCCTGGTGGGTGCGGGCGCACCCACAGTTAAAACTGTGGGTCAGGGGGGGCACTTGTGACAAACACCACTAACACCGATCTCGCCTTCCGAACCATCGGTATCGATTCCGCGACACCCA